>Ga0214545_1001383_pt1 | contig 45087 bp, 31 predicted proteins | sample CNSS4metaG_FD_160064 | JGI IMG/M metagenome (GOLD analysis project Ga0214545, IMG submission 160064) | Root nodule microbial communities from cowpea collected in UCLA plant growth center, Los Angeles, California, USA - CNSS4 | ecosystem: Host-associated > Plants > Roots > Nodule | place: USA... | reverse complement strand
CCACAACATTTTTATCTCTTGAAGCATCTTCTTTATCTCGTTTAAAATATATATATATATATATATATATATATATATATTTTATATATATATATATATATATAATATATATATATATATATATATAATATAATATATAATATATAATATATCACAGGTTCAACCTGAATGAGCCGGATTCTTAATGGGTTGGGTTCATTTTAATTTCGTACTGAAATTTGTAATTTTTTTTCTATCCAACTCGACTCGAACTCGCAGGTTATAACCCATTTTAACGGCTCTATATATAACAAAAAAAGTGCACATAGATGAATTTTGGTAAAAATAATAAGAAAGAAAACACAAATGATATTATATTTTATTTAATTTGAAAAAAAAACGAAAAAAAGCAAAAAATTCAAAAATATCTACTCCTTTAAATTTAAATTTTAAAACTTTTTCAATTTTTATTTTCTCTTCCAAGTCTCGAAAACACTATGTTTATTTGTTTCTGCGTTATTGCTTACGTGTCCAACATTAGCTGCGACACTTCAGCCTGGTTCCAAGAGGTTACACCTTTGGATGCACGCACTGAAGCATGCGCCACTCGCATCACCGTGGTTTCTCGTAGAAGCCACCAACAAGGAAAGTAAACGTTGCAAAATGGCGCCAAAGAAGAAACCAGAGCCCGATCCTAGCGGAATGTTCTCAGGCATGGTGGTGTTTTTGGTTCCCAAAGGAGTCCAAGCCCGTCGACTCCAGGTACAATACAAGTTTCAAGTTTCACCGGCTAACAATGGATATCGTTGTACATTTGTCATTTTTCAAAACCCACCTTTTTTATTTTCCTTTGAAGTTTCAAAGTTTTCATCTTTTCTAAGTTTCTTCACTTTTTCTCATGTATCAGATTTGGAAGGAGCGGTTGATGCAAATGGGGGCTATGATAGAGGAGCGCTTCTGCAAACGGGTCACTCATGTTTTTGCTATGAACTCAGATACGCTTCTTCAACAACTGGATAGGGACCGTTTGTCACGTTTTAAAGGGGTTGGTTTTTTCTTCATTATGTGATGTATGAGTGCTTAGTCTGATTATGTCTCCTTGGAGATGTAAGGAGGACAACAATAGTATCCATAAAACAACCCCATTTTTGATTGGTATTTCATCAGAAATATTGATTGGTATTTCCCTAGCAGTTTATTAAGAAGCTTGTGTTCTTTTGGAGGGCTAATAGATGTATTTATTGATGATATAGGGTCAATGTGGTCTCGGTTTGAGTTTATCTTTCAAGGATCAAAGTGGATATCTAATAATAGTGTTTGAAGGGTCTTGATCTTGTTTTGATCTCCTTTTTACTTTTAAGAATGTGTGTATTGTAGTATTGTACTTTGACTTATGTGGACTGTAATTGGTACTGGATTAGTTTGTTGGTATAGCAATTTCCTCTGAAATGTATAATTTGGGTTTCTGTTTTTGTGTTTGGAATGTGCTTTTACATGTCTTTTGTTTAGTTAGTTATTTAATTGTTTTCCGGTTAATGATCTACGTTGATTTGTGCAGAGAGTTCTCCTTTATCAATGGCTGGAGGACTGCTTGAAATCAGGGGAGATAGTATCTGAAGATATGTATGTACTGAACTTGAATCCTCAAGGCAAACCTGAAAAGTCTTTGGACCCTCAACCAGGCCAGAGCGATCCTCAGCAATTGCATAATAATAAAAAGACGAAATACACGGAAATTATAAATCATGAAAGTAACGATCAGGGAGGAAAAAATGATTCATTTTTATCAACAAGCAGCCATGAGGAAGGTGATAGTTTAAGTTATGGAAATACAAGACCTCAACATCTTGATTCTGAAAGTGACGTTGTAAGTGCTAAGATCTATCCGCCTACAGCTGAACATTATTTGGTGACAATATTTTACTCCAAAACAATAATTTTTCTCAGGCATCTCTGTTAAGAATAAGATTCTGACATATATAATTAATACTTTTTCTATCTTCTGGTTCATATAACTGTGTCTAGTGTTTGTACCACGCACACACACTCAAAACTCCGCTAACATGGGTGCACTTTGCAGTCATCTTCATCATACTGTCCACCTGATCAAAACAAAAACATAACAGAGATATTTGGGAAACTTGTAAACATATATAGAGGTAAGGCTTCTATTACACCTAGTCTCCTACATATTGCAATCTTTTTATATTTTGTGCTACTCTGGTGTTCTTATTTATTGTGGTATGCTGTTTGAAGCATTGGGAGATGATCGAAGGTCCTTTAGCTATTACAAGGCTATTGCTGTTATTGAGAAGTTGCCATTTAAAATTGAAAGTGCTGACCAGATAAACAACCTGCCATCTATTGGAAAATCATTGAAAGATCATGTAAGTGAACTATGTCACTAGACACTCTGTCTCGTAGTTTGTCACTTTGAAAGACAATATATATCTTTAATTTCTGAATCATAGTTCCCAATAGATTTATTGCTCTTTTGCACTATTTTGTCTTCTGAAATTTCTGTTGTCTTCTATGGTATCCTCTTACTTATTTATTATTACTAGGAATAAATGTGCATGGCATTGTCTAGTTGTACTGGAAATCCATTCAGCATGTTAACATCTACGAGATATGATTCTTTTACAAAGTTTGTTATTATTTGGCCATTGAATTATGGTTATTTTTATTAGAACATTTGTTTGGTTTATTTAGTTTTGCAGCTTATCTACCTTCTCCTTTGTCTTGTGAAATTTCGTTTTATTCATTTGTAGTAAGTCTACGAAATAGCTAAGTGATATTAATTTGGTTCTCAGAAAGACATTTCTGCCTCTTCTTTTGTAATGATGTAGAGCTTACTTTTAAATTTGTTTAGGTAACTACACAAACAACTATGTTATGTTATGTGTCTTGTCAGGAAAGAAAGAACACAACCAGAAATTTAGACCAAATATCTTGTGCAGTATTATTTCCACAATTGTTAGTACTACACACTAACATCCAAATACAAAGGAAGATTCATATAGGGCATTCCCTGTTTACACAACCAAAGACTCTCCGTACAAAAGACCCCTAACAGAGAGTGGACTATCGATAAGCATTGCTAGTGAAATAAAAAAAATACTAGGCTTTTCTAAATTTTTTAATACAGAGCACAACCTAAGTTGATTCCTAGAGGACACATTAAATTGTATTCCATCTTTAATATTTTCCTGGTGAAAATAAGATTGGTGGACTCAAAAAATAAATATAGATTGTAAAATATTCAAAATAATATTGGGTTTTAGGGTTTCTTCCCCAGCCTCATGCCTCACACCTCTTTGGATCTTTCTCACTTTGATTCAATGTGCAAAATCTGGTTGCGCTTCTTTGTCTTGGCTAGAGATCCGTGTCAAGCACAGAAGAACTCAATTCTTATTTGCACTCTGTAGTCATGTAAAATAAGATGCTCTATTTTGTTTGGTGCAGATATTGTTGACTGACACTTGGTGAAGACGAAGTTGATTGGTGTTTAATGCTTTGGTGACCCTAATAGCCTCTGATTCTTTAACTTTGGGATGGCTTCCTCTCAGGGATTTTATATCCCTTGGGGTTGTTTACAAAATCAGGGACAATCATCTTCCTCTAAATCATCTCAACTTTGTGGGCACAAAAACTTACATTTGTCCAGGTTCTCAGTAATGTCTGTGATATTCCTTTGTCACAGTTACCTTCTCCTTGCATACAAAGGATAGTGTTTCCTTTCTCATAGGGTAGTTCTCTGTTAGCTCTCCCAAGAACTCCAAAAACATCCCCCTCACAACCCCTAATGTAACTATATAAAGACTTTCTCGGAAAGTCTCCTCCACCAACACAACTACCTGCCTAATTACTTTTTTTCAGTAAATTTCCTTCTATAATATACATTCGATTTCCTCTCCTTATTTTGGTGCCATTTAGAAAGTGCTAGGATCATCACATTTCTGTGGAAGATTAGACTAGGACTGAGAGGCAACATCTCTACTCTGTATCAATGTAGACACATTTCTCCCCATATTCTGAATTTGTTTATCTTTTAGACTCCTCTTCTAAGTACACATTTCTTAAAGAACATAGCATAATTTGGAATCTCCTTAATTGCATCAAGGAGAGGAATGTTTATCTCCACTTTATTATAAGTCTCTAGCAACTCACTATCAAATTCTAGCTTCTTCGACTAAATGGCCCTGGAAGGAAAAGGAAGTGAAATCTGTGGTGCTAGGGCATTAGAAGGTGGTGGATACCACTGCTGGTGGCCTTTTGCAGGTGCTGAAGTCTGATGCTGCTATGCTGGTGCAGTTTCCTAGTTCAACTCTCTACCACACTCCTCATGGTGATGGAATAACCTATCCTAGGAGACAAATCCTTGTACATCTCTACTATGTATCAATGTAGACACATTTCTCCCCATATTCTGAATTTGTTTATCTTTTAGACTCCTCTTCTAAGTACACATTTCTTAAAGAACATAGCATAATTTGGAATCTCCTTAATTGCATCAAGGAGAGGAATGTTTATCTCCACTTTATTATAAGTCTCTAGTAGCTCACTATCAAATTCTAGCTTCTTCGACTAAATGGCCCTGGAAGGAAAAGGAAGTGAAATCTGTGGTGCTAGGGCATTAGAAGGGGGTGGATACCACTGCTGGTGGCCTTCTGCAGGTGCTGAAGTCTGATGCTGCTATGCTGGTGCAGTTTCCTAGTTCAACTCTCTACCACACTCCTCATGGTGATGGAACAACCTATCCTAGGAGACAAATCCTTGTGATTGTGGGATTGATATGCTAGTAATAAAACCATGATGCAACTAATATATAGAATTAAAACCAATAGGAATAAAATCTAAAACTTTCTAAAATATCTCAACAATATCTGTTCATAATATTTTTTTATGTTTATTTTAATCTGAAAGTGCTTTTCCAGAATTTCTTGAACACTAGACTTTTCACCCCATCTGATTTGCTACCATGTACAAATCTTTCTTCCTTCTTCTCTTCAACATTGATAGAGTACTCTCCTTACAATTTCTCACTTTCCTTGATTTCTATGTAACAGTTATTTGATTTCTTTCATGTCTAGCAAACTTCCTTTCATTAGGAAAGAAAGAACACAAAACCAGATACATAGACTGAATATCTTTTGTAGTACTATTTCAAAATCATCAGTATTATACTCCATCATTCACACATGACACTTCCTTTCACATAAGGTATTCCCTGTTTACCCAACCAAAGACTCACCAAAGACTCTTTGTACAAAAGACCCCTAACACCCCCCAAAGGGTGGACTATATATAGACTTTCGCACAAAGTCTCTCCCCTAAAACTACTAACATCATAACTATTTTTTTTTAAATTTCCTTATATAACACACATTCTACCCTCATTATTTTTTTGCCTAACAGTTTACTCTATGCATACTCTATGCAGATTCAGGAGATCATAACTAGTGGGAAGTTATCCAAATTAGAACACTTTGAAACAGATGAGAAGGTATTATAACCATTAACCCTCGGTAGTCAGAGATCTAAATAATATTGTATTAATTAATAATACATTTTTCTAGCTTTAATGGATCATATTATATCTTTATCCATGATCCTTGTACAACTACAATTTTTTAGTTCTTTTCCATAATAATTATATGCACATTTACTCTAGTACAATACTCATTTATCGTAGTGCTTGATAGCTCTTAGAAAGTGGATCTAATTCAATCCTATAATTTTGTTAAGTGAGGTTTGTACCTTCTATATATTGTAGTTTTACCGTATCTCTAGTCGTAGTAGGATCTCAAACATGTTCCCTCACACCAAGGATTGGATGTCTCAAACATTAGAGTATATATATTTGTGGATGGTCCTAGAGTGTTAATGCTGCAGCCTGGCATCGAGTGAATCCCTTCCTTAAGCAGATTTGAACATTTTGAGCAATCTCTTTCAAGCCTGGCAGGTGATGAACTCTGTTGGCTTAAGTGGTGGAACCTCTAAGGGAATTCTTTCAATGCGTTAGACTCCTGTTGCCATGCACATGTCAAACATGATATCTAGTGGGATGATATTTTACCCACGGCTTAGTGTATTTTCATCTGGATAATCAGGAATAACATCACTAACCTTGGGTCTCTTTTCTGTTCCTAAACAGGTTGGACAGAACCCCGTTTAGTATCTTCCAACAATTCTAATTTGTCTTCAAGGTCAAACATTGGGTAATCTTCAAGGGGCTGTTAGTATGGGACCACAAGTCTTTGGTATGAGCCAAGGAAACCTTTCAGGGCTCCAAATGGTGCAAGGTGGGGTTCCCATGAACCAAAATGCAATGAGTGGTCTTGGTCCATCCATAGTCTCTTCTAGGAATGGCATAATGATTCCCACTCTTGGGATGTCTCAACAAGTACAATCAGGCATGCAACCTTTTATGGTACAATTGCCATGGCTGCTCTTCAACAATGGCCTCTTTATCAACTAGATGTTAAAAATGCTTTCCTCAATGGTGATTTACAAGAAGAAATCTATATGGAGCAACCTCCTGGATTTGTTGCTCAGGGGGAATCTTCTGGAATGGTATGTCGTCTTCGCAAATCCCTATATGGCCTAAAACAATCTACTAGGGCCTAGTTTGAAAAGTTTAGCAATGTTGTTCAGCAATTTGGTATAACTCGGTGTAAAGCAGATCATTCTGTCTTTTATCAACACTCGAGTGCTGGATGTGTTTATTTGATAGTATATGTTGATGACATCGTTCTTACAGGGAGTAACAACCATGGCATCTCTCAGTTGAAACAACATCTCTGTCACCATTTTCAGACCAAAGATCTTGGCAAACTCAGATATTTCTTGGGTATTGAGGTGGCACAGTCCAATGATGGTATTGTTATATCTCAGAGAAAGTATGCCATGGATATTCTAGAGGAAACTGGGTTGATGAGTTCAAAGTCTGTTGATACACCCATGGATTCCAATACTAAACTTCTACCAAATCAGGGGGAGCCTATATCTGATCCTAAGTAGTATAGAAGATTGATTGGGAAATTGAATTATCTTACCGTTACTCATCTTAACATTTCCTTTGCAGTCAGTGTGGTAAGACAATTTCTTAATTCTCCATGTGAAGATCATTGGAATGCAGTCATTCGCATCTTGAAGTATATTAAAAAATCCCCTGGAAAAGGATTGTTATATGGTTCTAATAACCATAAAGGAGTTGTTTGCTATTCAGATGCTGATTGGGTAGGATCTCCTTCTGATAGAAGATCTACATCTGGGTATTGTGTCTCCATTGGTGGTAACTTGATCTCGTGGAAAAGTAAGAAATAGAGTGTTGTAGCAAGATTCAGTGTAGAAGCAGAATATAGAGTTATGGCCTCAACTGCCTGTGAACTTGTTTGGCTCAAACAATTGCTTAAAGAGTTACAATTTGGAGATGTTACCCAAATGACACTTGTGTGTGACAATCAGGCTGCTCTTCATATTAGCTCTAATCCTGTATTTCATGAGAGGACCAAACACATTGAGATTGATTGTCATTTCATTCGGGAAAAGATCATGTCTGGAGACATCAAGACTGAGTTTGTTAACTCAAGTGATCAGTTAGTAGATATTTTTACTAAGTCTTTACGGGAGCCTAAAATTGATTATATTTGTAACAAGCTTGGCACATACGATTTGTATGCTCTAGCTTGAGAGGAGTGTTAGATATTGTTTAGATATTGTTTGATATTATTAAAATATTGTTAATCACAATATCAAACAATATCTTCTATTTACTCTATTTATTTTTCAGTTACTCTTTTTAATTGTACCTCTCTCTATTATAAAGAGATTATCCTATGTGTGGTTTATACACAAGGGAGATTAATCTCAATCCCTATTTTCTTTATTCTCAACACAGCCCCTTGTAAACAGTGCTTCAGCTAATATGCGCTATGGTCACAACAGACATCAGGTGGTATGCAATCTCCTCAATTCATATGTAAAGGTCTAGCAGGGAAGCTTGTTTGGGCAAAGACAAGAACTGTCGGTCTTAATCTCCAAACTAGAAGGTTACAGGGATTCTTATGCCTCTGAAACACTTGCAACAAACTAGCTCTCTGTAATGGAAATAGTTCAACTTATATCTGAGGACCACGTGAATAACAAACAATATGTAGGAAAGGCATATTTCTTAGTTTTTCTGACAACGAACCCACATGAATTTCTTGGGCAGCTGCAGTGTGTGCAGTTATACAATTACCATCATTGACATTGCAACTATCTATTTTTGACAAAGCCTTCCACTTGATTGAGATGATTCTACTTGGGGATCTGGTTGTATTTAAGCCACAATTGTCCACTCACAACAACAACATATGCAGAAACAACACCAGTAGTTGCAATCATAACAACAACATCTTGCAACAACAACTGCAACTTCCTCACATGTAGCAACAACAACTTCTGCAGCAGGAACAACTTCCATGGCTGCAACAACAGCAACAACAACTTCCATTGCTACAACAGCAGCAACAACTTCCTCAGGTCCAACAGCAGAAGCTTTCTCAGTTGCAACAATAGCTTCCACAAATCCAGCAACAGTTGCAGCTACCTCTACTTCAACAAAAAAATTCCACAACTGCAGCAACAAAAGAAGCGTCCAAAACCAGAGGTCATCTGAATATTGTCATTATGGCAAAAATTGTGGGTGAGGCATCGAATAGTAAGGGCTGAAAAAATGCTATGATGGTTGAAATGGTTGTTATAGAAAAGAACAAAACTTGGGAGATTGTGGATCTTCCTAAAGAAAAAAATCTTGTTGAATATAGGTGCGTATTCACCGTTAAATACAAGGTAGATCAGACAATGGAAAGGTATAAGGCACAATTAAAAGCTAAGGGATATATTAGAAGCTAAGGGATATATATTCAAACGTATGAAATTGACTATGTTGAAACTTTTCACTTATTGCAAAAGTGAACAGTGTTGGAATTTTATCGTCTCTTTCAACTAATTATAGATGGAGTTTGCAACAATTTGATGTCACATATGCCTTTCTGCATTGCAATCTTGAGTATGCTATTTCTGCTTGAGTTTAAAAGGTGTGTAAACAAGAAAGGAACTTTATAGATTGAAACAATCTCCTAAAGCATGGTTTGACAGGTTAACTATTGTAATGAAGAAAATGCGGTACAAACAAAACTTAGGTGATCATATATTGTTTATTAAGCATTCAATTTCATGGGTGGTATGTAATGAAGCCTGGAAAAATGTTTGATAATATAATTTGAAATGAAGGAGATACACAAAATGAAATATTTCTTGGGCACTGAAGTGACTTATTCCCATCATGGTATTTTCATCTCCCACACAAAAATGTGATGGGTTTATTGTTTGAAACTAGTAAATTAGGATTCAAACTAGTAGAGACACCTATTTAATAAAATCACAAACTTGGTGAATCAATTGAAGATGAAGTTGTGGATAGAGAATCTTATGAAAGGGTGGTTGGGAATTTTATCTACTTGTATGGCTAGGCATCGATACTGTCGATGTTGTAGGGGTTAAATCCAGTTCATGCGTAATCCAAAGGAGACTTATCTCATAGTTGTTTATCGCATTCTCCCATACTTGAATGGAGCTCTCGAAAAAGCAATTATATTTACAAAGGCCTGTGAGATGGTCTTAGAAGCCTACACAAACGCTAACTATGTAGGTTCTATAGACAAGAAAAGATCTATCTTTACATATTGCACATGTTTTTGGAGGAAATTTAGTCACTTGGACCACCAACAAACAAAATATTGTGGCAAGATCAAGCGAAGGGTCATGATCATAGGGATTTGTGAGATACTATTGTTAAAGATAGTTTTAGAAGACCTAAAGATTGATTTGGAGAAGTCTACGAGACTCCATTGTGATAACAAGTCATTACTAAATATTGCGCATAATTTAGTGCAACTTGTTAGAACTAAGCATGTTGAAGTAGATAGAGATTTCATAAAGGAGACATTGGATATTGGGAAATGTACACCATTTGTATCCTTTGGAAATAAATTTGCAAATGTATTGACAAAAAGGTCTAAGTGGGGCCACATTTCAATCTATTGTTGGCAAGTTGGAAGTTAATGAAATCCCCTCAACAACTAAAGGGGGAGTGTTAGAATCCATTAATTTATGTTGCAGTTAATATTTTCTTGTACAATTTTCATTACATGATTAAGAGATTTAATTACTTCCATAATTAGGAGGTAGAAGGATTAATAAGCTAATAATATATTTTATATTTATTGTATCAGATCATTGATACTAAATGGTAGATCATTGATACTAAATGGTAGGGATAGGTTATGTCCATCATAAATTAGAATATTATGTTATGAAGTCTTTGTATTATATGAATAATATCAGAACCAATTTTCTTGACATAATTTCAATCTTACTCCCTTCTCTTTCCCCCTTGGTTATCTATAGGTACGAACAATATCATTATTTGGTGAAGTATGGGGCATAGGTCCATCCACAGCAATGAAATTGTATGAGAAGGGACATCGTTCATTAGATGATCTTAGGAATGATGGCTCACTTACAAATGCACAAAAGTTAGGGCTGAAATACTTTGATGATATCAGACAACGGATCCCACGCCACGAGGTTTGTAACACTATTATTAAAGTCATAACATTTCTCCTTACCCCTCCTTCCCCCACCCAAAATTTATTTTGCTAAAACCTTTATAACCTTTTTTTATTTAATAGGTTCAGGAGATGGAACACATTTTACAAAAAGCTGGGGAGGACGTTTTACCTGGGGTGAGTGAGCAGTAGACATAAATTTTGGAATGAGATTAATGAGTTTCTATCTTGTCATAAATGTTTCATTACAATCTTTCACTTGAAATTTCTCTATCATTTATGTGATATTTTCAATTCAAAATAGATGTTTTCCATGTTGGCATGTTCTTTGAAGTAAAATGGGTTGTAGATGGAACACATGAAATGATAAACATTTAAAATAAAATACTGAACACAAACCACAAAAAATACAATAATGCACTTGTTGTTGGCTGCAAATATTCTTTATGCACAATCTGCAAATAACGACATACTTGCCTCATTTCTCTAATACCAAAACTTGAAAGGTTTTAATTTGAAACAAAGAAGATTCTTATTTAATTGATTCATTTGAAATGGTACATCGTCCTCTATAGATAGGGGACTATGACCCTATAGTAATTATTGAATATAGGGAAAATAGATTTGAGATTAATCTCCCTTGGTGTAAAACTACACATAGGATAATGTATTTATAATAAAGAAGACATGGGCTAAGCCTAATATACAAGATAAAGAATAATAACAAAGATACTAAAGATAGAAGATAAAGATATCGAATATATCTAACAATATATCTAATAGTAATAATTAATACGAGATGTGTCAGGAGAAATATCAAGAGTACTAAAAGGAGAAATATCAAGAGTACCAAAAGTAGTATCAGTATGAGATGGTTGTTGTATAACCGGGACAAAAGATGACTTAAGAGATTAAAAAGACTCAACTTTGAAAGAACTCTCCTCCTAAAGTAGAGAACGCATGTAAAAAGTTTTTTAGTTTCATTTAAAGTTACATCTATGGAGGTAAAAAAACTTTTGACTCAGAGGATGATTACAATGATATCCTTTTTATTAGATGCATAGGCAATGAATTTAACAAGCAAATCCAAACACTTCCATGAAGGGTAGATAAAAAAGGAGCAAATGGAAAGAAGGCATGCATGAACTCAATTGGAGTTAGACCATATATGACTCTAAAGGGTAATTGGTTAATAAGATAGATAGCATTTGGAAAAATCCGTGTAACATGGGTACAATCATCAAGAGAAGTGACTAACTATTTATCACTAGATATAATTAGAGTTTGATGCATGCTCCCAAATGTCATAATGAACTAAATAAAAAGGATGAACTATCTTTGTACGACTAGAAGGAAATATGGCTCAATGGTGTTTTACAAATTGACATATGTCACATTTAAATGACTTAATAGAATTTTTTTGAAAAAACAACGAAGGGAACATAAACTTTAGAACAAAAAAGGATGGGTATCATCCTAGACGACTGTGGAAAAGCCAAATTTGTGTAGACTCAAAAGTAGTGCATGACTAGAGACAAGAGGTATTGATCCTATAGTTTTTAAAGCAACACAACCCTTCCATTCCTTAACAATTCCAATTGTCCTCCCTGTGGCAAGATTCTAAAAAGTGATTAGGAAAGGTTACAAAATAATTTAGGTTATGGATAAGTTTTTGAACATGAATAAGATTAGTAGAAAGTTTTGGAACATAAAGGACATTTTTGAGGCTAAGGGATGTCAAAAGAGAAACATTACAATGTCTAGTTATTGGCATACAAGTCCCATTAACAATAGTAATGTGGTTATCAGGAAAAGAAACATATGTTAAAACAAGGGGTCATATGGTCTGTTGCACCAGATTTTCAAACCCTAGAGTCCTTACATAAAGTTTTAGAAACATTAAAAGAGGAATTGAAGTTCTTACTCGTCATGTCTAGAGAGCAAGTACTAAAAGATTATGTGGAAGATTTGAGGTTCAATTTCAGCATGTAGTGCACGTATTCCTTCAATTAAAGAGGAAAGAAAAGGCTTGCCAGGATTTTCAGAATCAAAATTTGAAGCCTTGCCAGGATTAACATCCCTTACACTACTTTCCAAATATACCCTACTAGTTGTATCCTTACATCCATTCCCTTAAAAATATTCAGATGTTCAGCCTTTGCAACCTCTATCCTCGTCATAACAAATATGACCTAAAATGCAGTTTCCATGTCTACTCTCATCACTAAAATAGGTACAAATGCAATTCACCTCAAACTAGAAAATTTTACCACACATGGAGGTCATGTTTTTTGAGATATAGCCTTATTACCCCAAAGTTGGTATTCACGACGATAAGACCTATCCAATTGAAGTGGTAGAATCCCAACTTTTGGGATTTGGTCTAGCCGATCTACCTAAATGCAAAGCTAGTTGAGCTTGCATATGCAGTTGAGGAAACAAAAATAGAAAATGCAAAGTAAAGTCGACTAAGATTGCACCTACAATAGAGGAATTTGTAGTAGCAAATGCAAAGCCAGCCAAGAATGCACCAACAACAGAGGAAATTACGATAGAAATTGCACCAACGAAAGCTAGAGAAAGTACTACATTGGTAGATCAAGGTCAAGCCACACAAGGAGACAATTGGATGATGTAATTCAGAAAGACAAGGAAGGGAGTAGAGTCTAGCACAACCCTAAGGCAAAGCTGTGAATCCAACCAGGCTCCACAAAATGAGTTTTCCCTGGGTAATATTGTTTCTAATCCTAAGCTTAATGATGACATTGACACTGTTGTTGTCTAAAGAAAACGGTTGAGATCTTTCTATTGAAAAATATGTGTTGTGTGGAAAGTTGTAAGAGGGGTATAGATCTTATGTGGAAACTCTTAGCAACATATATATAAACGTGTAGGTGACTCTAGAAAGAGGGGGGATGAATAGAGTCTAAAATTTTTTGCACATATTAAACCTAGTAGATACTCAATGAGTAATAATAAAACAAAGTTTAGAGCATTTATGGGGAGAATTATTTCCTTGATATTCAAATATAGATTAGTGTACAAATTTATTCCCTTGATTTTTTTTGTATTTTTAACAAATTGAAAAATATACATCATATTTTCCCCATAAAGAAATATTTAGTTATTATATAATCAATCTATAATTATTGTGAAGCAAATGTGCAATATTTACATCCATATTTAAACGCTAACCCCTCCCATCCTTCACTACTAATTGTGTTCTAATGTCTCTAATTTCCCTTTTAAATTCCACTTTCTTAAGATGATACCAAAGCCATTTATAGTCTATAAAATCCATTTAAGTTCCCTTTTAAATTATGAGTTAATTTACTCTTTTGGTCCCTTATTTGTCATGAAATTTCATTATGGTCCTCAAGTTTTTCGTTGTCTCAATTTGGTCCTCATTTTCTTAAAAATGACTCAATTTGGTCTTCACCGTTAACTTTAACCAAACGGTGTTAAAATCAACGCCATGTGTCAATTTTTGTTTTTTTTTTTAATTTTTTAATTTTTTTAAATTTTTAAATTTTTTTTTTATTTTTGACACGTGTCACTTTTACATTTGTGCCACATGTCAAAGTGACTCAATTTGGTCCCTATATTTGTTTTTAGTTTCAATTTAGTCTTAATTTTTGTAAAAATAAAGTAATATTTTCCTTCCTTAAATTGTTACTAAATTTACTTTTTTATAAATTTTATGGTGATATTCTTACTAAAATTAATGTTTTTATTAAATATTTCTATAAATATTTTAAATTAACTTTAAATTCTACGGTTAGAATTTGATTTTGTTTTGAACTTGAAATTTAGTTCCTAAACTTATGTGTGAAAAGTTATTTGATTTTTAATTTTTACTAAGTTTGTATAATATGATACACTTGATGCCTTTATATATGATGACAAAATTGTTAATTTTTGAAATTAAGTTTGGGGTTTAACTTTGTTTAATAATAAAACTAAAAAAAAAAACTTATTTAAAAATATTTCTACAAATATTTAATAAAAACATCAATTTTATTAAAAATATCATCATAAGTTGTATACAAAGATTAAATTGAGTCTTAATCTAAGGAGGACAATATTGTTTCATTTTTATAAAAATTGGTACTAAATTGAAACTAAAAACAAGTATAGAATTGAGTCACTTTGACACGTGGCACAACTGTGAAGTGACACATGTCAAAAATAAAAAAAAATTAAAAATTTAAAAAAAAAAATTCAAAAAATTCAAAAAAAATTCAAAAAATTCAAAAAAACCACAAATTGACACGTGGCGTTGACTTTACACCGTCTGGTTAAAGTTAACGGTGATGATCAAATTGAGTCATTTTTAAGAAAATAAGGACCAAATTGAGACAACGAAAAACTTGAGGACCAAAATGAAATTTCATGACAAATAGAGGGAACAAAAGAGTAATTTAACCTAAATTATGTGTTAACTCATGTGATGTACTAGAAGTTGGAGAGACATGGGAAATAGTTACAACCTTTACATGTGTTTGAAAGTGACAAGTGAAAGAAGTTACAACACTCAGAGGGGCTTGAAGGTGTCTTGTTGAAGGAAGTTACAACATGCAAATGTTCCTCTTCATATTTTGGCTGTTCACCATTGCACTTCTAAGGGATTCTGGGACATTCTTGATCCTTCTAGAATATTTTGGAATCGACTAAATATTAGAAATTATTTTTCTTAATGTTTTCTTCAATCATTTTGATTCTTTCTTTATCACTTTTCTTACCATGTTTCTAGTTAGGACTTCTTGATCATGTTCTAAATTTTCTCCTCCTCCTTGATTTGACATTTCTTCATCCGAAATCATATCAAGAAGTGGCAAAATCCAAGGAATCAATGTGTCAAACTTGACCCCGACCAAGGAGAACCATATTCTTATCCTAGGAAATACATAATGTTAGTTGCTTAACTAAATAATCTCACTGAGTGACTCTGTTACGTCGCCTTTGCAGTGAGTAGTAAGTCAATTATTAAACTCTCCTTGTCTAGAGTGTCTGGATGCCTTGACATGGATCTTATAGTATATTAAGAAGGCTTTTGGAAAAGGCCTCAAGGCTTTTGGAAAAGGCCTCATGTTTTGAAGATATGGCAAATCTGCACAAATTGTTGGGTATTCTAATGTTGACTGGGTAGGGTCATCAAACAATAGATGCTCCACTTCAGGGTGTTGTTTTTTTTTGAAATAATTTAATATCGTGAAAAAGTAAGAAACAAAATGTTGTGACAAGATCAATTGCGGCAATGACATTAGTCACTTGTGAGCTCATATGACTAAAGCGACTCAAAAAAATCGAACTTGAAAGTTCCCAAATGTGCCTTGTAGTAGACAACCAAATATTATTATGCATTGCCTCTAAAGCTGTCTTTGATGCGAAGATCAAGCATATCGAAGTAGATTGTCATTTCATAAGAAAACAATTAGAGTTTGGAGACATGACCACTTGATTTGTAAACTCTAGTGTAGCAAGCTAGACACATCTGACTTACATTCTTCAATTTGGTTGAGTGTTATAATTATAGAACTAAGGAATTTATCGTATACATAATCAAGAATATTTAGATTATATATGCATTATTAAGAATGTTTTAATTTATTTTTGTATCATATCTTTGTTATTAAGGGATATCAAATTTCCTTTACTTATTATATTAATTTTAATTCCTTTTTCTCGATAGAAATAATACATCTGTGTTGTCTCAATAACACGGTTTCAGCTCAATGTTTTATGTTTCCAAAATCAGAGCAGAACTCTTAATTTGTTGAAAACTTGCTCATGCTTCTGTTGTTTAATTTAGATTGTTATCATCTGTGGGGGATCATATAGACGTGGGAAAGCTACCTGTGGAGATATTGATATCATTATAACACATCCCGATGGACAAAGGTATGGCTTGATTTCTTATAACCTTTATTTGTGAAGAAAAAATGCGTTTAAATATATGGAGTATTTTCTTAATCATAATAATGCTATAGCAGAGTGGAAAAGCCTTCGGCTGCAAAAATATTCAAATAATGGAGTGATTTTCATTAGCTGCAATTAGTGCTGCTATGGGCTTTTTTAACCATGATGCTCTTACCATGATATAGGTTCCAAAATCCCAGTTTTAACTACAATTTGCTAATGCATTTTTTGCCTCAGAAGCCTAATAAAATTTGAAATCCTTATTCTTTGACCATTTAAAAGTTACCACTGGTTGACCTTGTTACTGCATACATGTCACTTTGCAGTACTTTTTTCTCACTATTTGATTTCATCATTTGGATGTCTTTATGCTCCCCAATCACCATGCGCCACCTAGCATTGCTTTTTTACTCCTAATTAACCTACAAAGCAAATAAACATAGATTAGCATGTTGACTTAAGTCAAGTCAATTGTAGTCAACAAGTCAAACCTAGTCAAAGGTCAACAAGTCAACTAAAGTTGAATCAACTAAGTCAACTTTGGGAATCAAAAATAACAAACACAAATGAAAGGGATGAAGGATTAGTGAACTTCCTTTCTAAACATGCTTAGTCTTCTTAAGCATGTGCCTCCATCCTTGGTTGGGGTCAATCCTTCATCACTTCTAATACCCCCTCTTCACGTCGAGGTATATACATCTCGTGTGTGGATCTAGAAAGGGGTGGTCCGTTAGCAGTCTGATAGTGGGTGGAACAGAATGTCCAAGAAATCTTGCCAGGATAGACTTTTTAAGCAATGGTTTTGATACCATGTTAGAAGTGGATTTTAAGCCTAATTCAACTCCATAAAACCAGCTTGTAAAGTGAGGTTTGCATCCCACTTATATACTATGAAATTGTCTTATCTGTAGTCAATGTGAGACTTCCAACACATTTAAACTATATCTTACGTCGTCTTAGAGATTCTTGAACTGCAACTTCTCTTTAACAAAATGACAATCAATTTCTAATTGTTTATTTTTATCATGAAAGATCATATTTAGATTGCACAACAACAACCAAGTGGGGAATTTTAATGGCATGTGGTAAAATGATATGGTTCAACAGTGTGAGAAGTAGGGAGGAAGGAACAAAACAAGACATGGCAATAACTTTCGAATGTGTTTGCATAGGATGAGTATTATAGGAAACAACAGGAGGTGGCAAAGGTTCAGTGGAAGAAGGTAATGTGGTTGGAGTAGAAGACCGAAGAGAAGACGATGGAGAAGGAGGGATAAGAATGGGCGCTTAAGGGGAGCAGGAGATCCAAAGTATTGAGAAGGAATAGAAGGAGAAGTAGAAGGAAAAAGAGTAGGATAAGGAAAACATAGTTCATTGAAAATGACATCCTTGGAAATATAAACATGACCAAACATGGAGAAACAAAGATAACCTTTGTGGGATGTGGAGTACCGAAAAAAAACACATTCCTCCGACGAAAAGGAAGTTTGTGTGCATGATATGGTCATAGGAATGGAAAACAAGCACAACCAAAAACCATTAAAGATGTATAATCAGGGAAACAATTAAAAGGAATAGTGTAGATTACTTTGAATTGCAAAGAGGCATTAGGTAACCTATTAATTAAATGGATCGCAACATGAAAAGTAAGATCACAAATTTCAAGGGAAGAGATGCATGTTGTAATAGAGTTAGGCTCAATTCGGTAATGTGGCGATGTTGAGTGATACCATGAGTGGCAAGAAAAGATGTAAAAGAGCAAAATTCACCACCCTAGTCAATTTGAATACTTTTGATTTTAGTGTCAACTGAAGTTCAACTTTAGATTTAAAATGTTGAAAGACAGATAGAGCCTTAGATTTATGCTTAATAGGAGAGAGACATATAAAACGTGAGAAAGGATCGATAAATGAAATATAGTATAAGAAACCGACAATAGAAAGAACATGGAAGGGTCCCCCATAAATGACTAAAAATTAATTGAAGTGGTTGCTATAAACAATAGCAGATGGAGAAGGTAAACGATAAGATTTACCGACACAACATGAAGAACAAAAAGAGAGATTTTTACTATTAAAAGGAACATTACACTGTGTCATAACAAGTTTTAATACATTAACATTAGGATGGCCTAATCTAGACTGCCATAAATTGAGAGACTCGGAGGATGGTGGAGCATTGGATGATGAGACATCACAAACAAGAGAGGTAATGGACAAGACAAGATGACAATGTTGGGAAACCTGGAGTGTGGGGGAAGGAATAGAGACCATTAACACCAATAACACCTTGAAGAAGAGTTTCATGAGTGACCTGGGATTTGATAATACAAAAGTGAGGATAAAACTCAAAATAAACACCATTATCAAGAGCAAATTGACACACTAAAAAGATTTTTAGTATTAGAAGGAACAAGTAAATGACAAAAGTGAAAGATGAAGGAGGAGTTTGTGGAGGGATTAAGAGTAAGTTAAACTAGAGGCAAGAACATTCAATCCTTCACCATTGCCAACATAGATGTTGTCAAGACCATCAAATTGCTTGGATTGCTGGATGTTTTGCGAGTTATTAGTGACATGGAAAGAAGCACTAGAATTTTGGGACCCATGAGGCAATTGTCTCGGGAGTAGTTGAAGTGAGCAAGGCATTGGGCAGAACAGAAATAGGTTGTGTAGAGGCAACACTGGAACTTGAGGAAGCCATAGACAAAGGAGCAGTAAATTAGGATGGAAGATGCAATAGTTGATTGGTGGAAGGATTATAAAGAACCAAGGATTCATGTGGCCGATAGGTTGGATTAGCACGATAGTGACAAACATTGGCAGTATGACCATACTTAAGGCAAATATGACATTAGAAGTTGGCAAATCGACCACCATGGCCACGACCACGCCTTGCACCACCACGAACATTATACTTGGAAGAATTATTATGGAAAGTAGTAGGGGTAGAAAAAGAAGAATAATTTACATAAGGGGAAAAAAGACACTTTTGATGAAGTTCGAGGCACGCTTCATGATCAAGGAGGGCCTCCACTTCAGTGATGGGAGGCGTCTCAAATTTACTCTTGTTAAGAAGTGAACTTTAAGCCTAACTCAATCTCACAAAATCGGCATGTAAAATGAGGTTTGCACCTACATATATACTCTAAATAGGCCTTATCTCTAAGTAGTCGATGTGGAATTTCCAACACCTCCTTCACACTGAGGTATATATATATCTCGTGCGTAGAACTAGACATTAATGAGTGGCCCCATAGCGGCCCGGTAGCTGGTGGAACATGTCCAACAAACAACAAATCTTGTTAGGATAGGTTCTAAGAAGGACTCTGATACCATGAGATAAGACTCTAGACCCATCAACCATTGTAACCGTAGGTAAATTATCCAAGAGGATAAAGAAAACCAATATTTGTTACCAGAAATGTGATTTGTGGCACCTAAGTCAAGAATCCAAGGTCGCCAACAAAAGAAGATATAACTGGGCGTGCAATAAAAATAGTGGAACTACAGTTCAGATCATCTACATACCTTGAAAAGAGCAAATTGGCTTGCACTATCAGAAGAGGCAGCAGAAGAAGCCATGGAAAGAGAAAAACCCTAAAAAACCAAGATGGAGACGCCACAATCTAGCAGATTGACGAGTCAATGAAGATTTGCCACAAAGATCTCAATCTTTGATAAGAACCCAGTGTCCTGTGATAAAAACCAAAGAATCCTTCTTTAATGAATTCAAAATTCAAATATTGACAATCAAAAGCTTTAGGCTCTAGATACAATGTTAAGAATTTTGGACTCTAAGCTTAATTCAACCTTCACAAAACCGGTATATAAGGTGAGGTTTGCACCCATATATATACTCTAAATTGGCCTTATCTTTATGTAGTCGATGTGAGACTTCCAACAACTTTCAATTACATAAATAACTACAACATAATCAAGAGGAAGGCCCTTAATAGAAAAGCACCGCCCTGATCTTGAGTGTGGAGGTAGTGGGGAACTTGATAGCAATTGACATGAGGCCGAACAAACTTAATTAGGATAGGCTCTGAATTACTCTAATACCATATTATAAATTGAACTTTAAGCATAATTCGACCTCACAACATTGGCTTGACTTTACAAATAAAATGTAATTTGACCTTTGAGGAAAAAGAAACAAAATGTTGTAGCAAGATCTAGTGTGGATGCATAATATTGAGCTGTGACCTCAACTACTTGTAAGATTATTTAGCTTAAACAATAACTTGAAGAATTGCAATTTGAAGAGCTCACTTGAATCACACTTATATGTGACAATGAAGCTGCTTTTCATATTAGTTGAAATGCCGCCTTTCATTAAAGGACTAAATAATTGAGGTCAATTGTCATTTTATTTGAGAAATATTGTATCTGGAGATATCAAGATTGGAGATATCAAGATTGAGTTTATTAATTATAGGGATCAACTAGCATATGTGTTTACTAATTCGTTATAGGGACCTAGTATTGTTTACTAAATCATTACGGGTACATACGATTTATATATACCAGTATGGGGGAGAGTGTTACATGGGATGGGCTTAGGCCCATCTCTTTGTATTTTCCTATTATAATGCATAACTCTATGTGCTCTACACATATTATAGATTAAACCTATGTCTCTCACTGCTATCAGATTTCGGCCATGGCATTGCCATGGCGAAAACCGGTTGCAATTTCCCAACCTGTCGCCACATGGTGGAGGTGAAAGGGGTTTTTCGTGGCAGTTCTTGGTGGCCGTTGTTCGCATGGCGGTTGACGGTGGCAGAATAGTAATGGCAAAAAAAGCGAACTGAAGAAAGAGATAAGCAGTAGCAAAGCAGTAGCAAAGTGCAAGAGATATTGCAGCAACTGTGGGAAGAGATGAGCGGAGGTGAAGGGGGTTTTTCGTGGCAGTTCTTGGTGGCCGTTGTTCGCATGGCGGAGGTGAAGGGGTTTTTTGTGGAAGCGTTGTTTGCATGGCGGTTGACGGTGGCAGAATAGTAATGGCAGAAAAAGCAAACTGAAGAAAGAGATAAGCAGTAGCAAAGTGCAAGAGATATTGCAGCAACTGTGGGAAGAGATGAGCAATGTGGGAGATGAGATAGGTAGCAGCAGCACACAGAAACCTTAATTTCGTCATTTTCTATGTTTTACGAATGTTTAGTACATAAGGCGAAAATTTGGGCTAGGCCAATTGACATTATTTAACCTAAACCCTTGTACAGAGAACCCTCCTCTCTTACTCTTTTACATATTACTCGGCAACTCTTATTCTTTTACTACTTAGTAAAATATTGTTTAAAACATTTCTTCTCTTATTCTTTTCACTTTAGCCTTTGTTCTTATGGAAACTAGTTGTACTCTACCAAGTCCTTTAAGTAATTCTAGTATCTGGTCTTAAGGTGAATTATCCTTTAACTCCAAAGATCTTGTCCAAAGCAAGGGGGGTGCTTGCGAAAGACACTCTGATGCTTAAGATAATACTGGTGGTGATGTCAGAGAATTTCAGAGAATAATTATTGCGTAATGAATGCATGGAAGAACGTGCTATTTATACTATTTTATTTATGGTCCCCACCTAGATTGGGATTTCTTTGGTCCAAAATACCTTTTTACTTGTAAATCCATTGAAGTGGGTGAAATTACCCAAAAGCCCTTGTTGGTTTTCATTTCGTAGCTGTCGGCTTTCTAATGAAGGCATTGGTATGAGGGTTGACATGTTTGGGGTTGATGCCTTAACGTTCTGGTCCTGGTAGGATAGGGATGGGTACGGATAGTACGCTAGTCCCAGTTTTGGTGGGCTTTGAGTACGAGTAGTACATCTATCTATGGGTTGATACTATCCTTCTTGCCCGGGTAGGATAGGTTCGGGTATGGATAGTTCATTAGCCCCCTAATTTTTGTGGGGTTCGAGTACGTGTAGTACAACCTTAGTTACTACAACTAACAATGACAACTTCCACCACTGGTTGTCGTTGCTTGCCATTGTCAACCACCGCTGTCTGCCGCCACTGGCAACAACTGTCGCTTGCTGCCATTGTCAACTCTGTTTTTTGTCATTTTGTTTTTTTCTGGTACATAGACTATAACTATCTTTTAAAAGTTATACTTTCCACTATAACCCGTGATGGTTTTCGTTATAACTTTATAAATGATTTTTGGGTTACTGATATTTTTTGTTATCCCATATTGATAACATCGGTCTCTCTTTTTCAACAGACATTATCCCTATGTGGGATCTCTAATAAAAAAAGTATAATAATTATTGCATCAAATCCATCCATTAATATGTTGGAAGTCTCACATTGACTAGAGATAAGGCAATTTCATAGTATGTAAGTGGGTGCAAACCTCATCTTAAAGTCCACTATCTAACATGGTAATAAAGGCATAGTTAAAGCCTATCCTAGCAAGATTTGTGTTTCTTGGGCATATAGTTTCACCCGCTATCGTACGATTCACGATACGAATCGTACAATATGAAACAATTCAGGTCCCTGGCGATACGAATGATTTGTATCGTTTTTACTCCGATATCGTAATTGTATCGTAAGATACGAGTCCGAATCGTAATCATGATTCGATTCACGATACGAATTTACCCCAATTTGAAAATTTAGTTTTTCCCTCTACAGATTTACCCCCAAATTGAAACCCTAATTTTTCCCCATTATTTTTCACACATTGAAGCTTATTAACGTTACTTATTAACGTTAGTGTGCTCGAAAACATGTTCTCCTCATTGCCTCTTGTGATCACGTCATCTCTGTTTGTTGCGGTGGTCGCACAATGGTGTAAGGTTGGTTGTGCGGTGTTGCGGTGGCGGTTGCAGGTCATCTCGTGCATATTTTTGTTCGTTTGTTCAGTGGGTTTGAGCTTCTGCGTTTGTAGTACAGTGGTCACAAGGTGGTAAATCTTAGAGAGGATGAGGATGAATTACGAATGATTAGAATAGAATTATTTTTTAGGTTGTTTAGGGTACAAGGAGCAAACACTTATTTTTTGGATGGCTATAATGCATAATTTGTTTAGTTGCATATAACTATAGTTGAAGGAATCTTATGCAGCAACCACATTGTATTTTGAAGGCCATGTTGTTGAAATTGTGAAACTCTGCGGTAGATACACATAGATACAACCATTCTATTTTATTATGAGATTGTTTTGTTATTAATTTTCTCTTTACATATTTATCTATCTTATATATATTTAAGTATAAACTGCATTCTTTTAATGTTTATAAAATGTTAATGAATTGTACGATTCACGATTCAAAATTTAAGCTCTTTGATACACGATACGATTCAAGATTCAACTACCATGGTCTAGTCCCACGTACGAGATGTATATTCCTCGGCATGAAGGGGGTGTGCTAGAAGTCCCATATCGACTAGGGATAAGGCAATTTCATAGTATATCAGTGGGTACAAATCTCACTTTACAAGCCAGTTTTGTTGGGTTGAGTTAGGCTTAAATTTCACTATCTAACAATATTTATGGGTGGTTTATGATTCATCATCATTTCTTGAAATCCAATGGATCTTCGTATAAATTCTTAATGAAATAAACTCAATCCAACCAATATTTTCACAATCAAATCTTTCTTAAATTTACCTTTTTAAAAAGTTTCAGAAATATTAAATTTGTTTTGGACAATTTATTTTAAACTTTTTTAAAATATTATTTTCATGGATGGATTCATCCATTAAAAAATTCATGGATAAATTGTGGGACTCAAGTCTCATATCTTGCAATTGAATGCTAACATCCAACAATGTTTCCCAGCACACATAGGCTGGCTGTGCTGTGAAGTAGGCAATAGAAATTTTGACTAGTTTTTTAATAGAATAGTGAATGGTAATGTATACAAATTTTCTCTTGGTAAAACAAAATTCAAAAAATGTCTTTTAGAAGCATGAGTTCACTTTGAATTCTGTTTTTACTTGGATTAACTACATAATTAGGCGTGTTCTAAATTCTTAAAGCAATTTATGTTAATCTTTGTGGATTCCTTAATTACTTCCGTGCTTACTTTCTTCTCCATTATTGGAAAAATATGTAACACTCAACAGCTAAGAAATTACACTTTACTCTTTCTGTTAAGGAGAGAATGCAATTGACCAACATTTTGCACATATTTATCGTTGTTTGCTTTGTGGAAACTTCTTTTTTCATGTTAGAGGTTAAACAAATCTGTTCATTGCTTGCAGTCACAAAGGATTTTTGCCAGAATTTGTAAAACATTTAAAGCATATGAATTTCCTAAGAGAGGATTTAATTTTCAGTATTCACAGCGAAGAGGTAATTTTAGCATTTTCTTGTGACCTATAAATTATGTGTTTATTTGGTTGATTGATTAAGCTTTCCAGGAAAGCATTGATACATTATTTTATTTGTATGTTGATATCATCAAAGATTAGTGTTTGACTGCATGCTTGCATATAAATATGCAAAGCAGTAATAGTTTGTTGAGATGTAACTATTAAATTGCACTTAAGCTTGACATCATGACATTTTGGGTTTGTTTGCAAATACATATGTGCTATATAGTTGATAATGTTGAAAGTTCCACATTGACTAGAGATAAGACAATTTCATAATATATTTAAGTGAGGTACAAACCTCACCTTACAAGCCGGTTTTGTGAGGTTTAGTTAGGTCTAAAGTTCACTTCTTAACATGGTATTAGAACCACAGTTAAAAAGCTTATGCTAACGAAATTTATGTTTTTTGCACATATTGTTCCACCCACTATCGAGTCGCTATCAAACCATCCATTTCTAGATCCATGCACGGGACGTATATATTCGGCATGAGGGGTGTGTGTTGGAAGTCCATCATCAACTAGAGATAAGTCAATTTCATAATATATAATTGGAGCACAAACTTTATTTTACAAGTCAGTTTTGTGGGGTTGAGTTAGACTTAAAGTCTACTTCTTAACATATAGATTGAAATTTTACATTTTAGTCATTTGAAGGATTGAATAAGCTACCTTGAAGTATGACACGAATTTTGAAATGACCAGCTATTAGGATAAAATGAGGAAGGTGCCATCAAGTTTTTAAATTTTATGATTTATTATTCTTTGTAACTTAGATTGATCTTTGCTATCAAATGCATATTTATTGGTTACCTATTCAAAAGGAATACACATATTACTAGGCTCCAACAAAATGATTCCTTGTGTATGGTGATGTCACCTTTGATAAAAAAACCACTATTTTCAACCTTATCTTTAGGGGAAAAACTTATGTATTGAACATGAGAACAATTCATTGTTAACAAAACTCCTTTCTTCCCAAATTAGGTCTCATTAACGCTCCACCAGTTATTCAGTCTAACACTTTACCATCTACTAAGTCTATTGCCGCTCCTATTCATTCACCTTGAGTGAACCCCAAATATAACTGGAGAACAAACTTACAATGTTAACCGTCCATTGGAAGTATACTCATGAAGAGAAGGCCTGTTAACCGTCCATTGGGGGTATTCGTTGTTAAATACAAGGCAGATGAGATATTAGAAAGGTATAAGGCAATGTTAGTAGCTAAGGATATACTCAAATATATGGGATTGACATTCTTGAAACCTTTTCGCCTATTGCAAAAATGAATATTGTTAGAATTTTATTGTCTTTAGAAGCTAACTAAGGATGGAGTTTGCAACAATTTGGTGTCATAAATTCGTTTCTGCATGGTAATTTTGGGGAAAAAATTTGCATGGAGGTCCAACATGGGTTTAAAGCCGAAGGGGAAAATGTGTGTAAACTAAGGAAGCCACTCTATGGATTGAAGTATTCTCCTCGATCATGGTTTTGCATGTGTTTATTGTAATGAAGACCATAGGCTACAAGCAAAGTTAAGGTGATCATAAACTGTTTATTAAGCATCACCTTCCAGGAAAGTTATTGCACTAATCGTCTATGTAGTTGATATAGTTGTAACAGGAAATTGTCTGGTAGGAACGAAAGCTTTAAAAAAATGTTTGATAATAGAATTTGAAATTAAGGAGTTAGGAATTTTAAAGTATTTCTTGGGCATTGAAATGGTTCATTCCCATCATGATATTTTCATCTCCCAACAAAAATATGTTAGATTTATTGGCTGAAATTTGTAAATTAGTATGCAAACGAGTAGAGAGACCTATTGAACAAAATCACAGACTTGGTGACTCTATTGAAGATGTAGTTGTGGATAGACAATCTTCCCATTGATCTACTTTTCTCACCAGGCTTGACATTGCCTTTGCTTTAGGCATTCTTAGTTAGCTCATGCCTAATCCAAAGGAGACTCATCTTAGAGCTACCTATCACATTCTACAGTACTTCAAAGGAATTCATGGAAAAGGAATACAATTTACAAAGCGGAATCGGATGATTTTAGAAGTCTACATAGACTAAGACTTGCAGGTTCTATAGACAACAAAAGATCTGCCTTTGGATATTGCACTTTTCTTGGAGGAAATTTAGTCAATTGGAAGTGTAAGAAACAAAATTGTGGCAAGGTCAAGTTCAGAGGCCAAGTTTAGAGTCATGGCCTTAGAGCTTTATGAAATATTGTCGTTAAAGATAATTTTAGAAGACCTAAAGATTCATTGGAAGAACCCTATGACACTGTAGTGTGAGGACAAGTCAACAATAAGTATTGCACATAATCTAGTGCAACATGATATAATTAAGCATGTTGAAGTAGATAGACACTCTATAAAGGAGAAATTGGATAATGGCACAATATGTACACCATTTGTATCATTTGGAAATCAACAAAAGGGCTAAGTGGTGTTGGGATTTCTTGGTTCCTTACACTTTGTGTCTCAAACTTTAATAGGAGTTCTCAACCCCTTCTCTACTTCATATATCTTTATCATTATATAATTTGAATACAATATATCTTGATATACCTTTAGATGAATCAATCTCCACTCAATATTTTGTTGCACTAATCTATCTGGTAGATGTTTTTGCAATATTTCTTAATTCATTGGTAATTTCTTTGTTAATTTTTATTTCATTACACAGGGTTCTGATTCTGGCGTGGACACTTACTTCGGTTTTTGTACCTATCCTGGGCAGGAGTTGCGTCGTCGTATTGATTTGAAGGTGACAATTGTAGCTTTAAAATATTTAGGGTTTTCCTTTTATCTTTCATTTGACATGTAGCATGGCATATTTTAGTTTTATTCCATGTTTTCTTTTCTATTTGATAGTGTTGTGACTATTAATTATTTACTTAGTATGTTAGCACATAATCAACAATAGGATATTGCAATAAAAGTTTAGAAGTAATTCTTGTCAGTTTTATGCTGTTGCATCACCTTTTAAAATGGTTGGTTTTAATGTTTTTGTAGGTGTACCCAAGAGACATATATGCATTTGGACTAATAGCTTGGACCGGAAATGATGTGCTGAATAGGAGGTACTAAACTTTCTATTTCTAGAGTGTCTTTTGGCCGTTGATGTGTAGTAGAGTAGTTCAAATAGTACCTCAGGGATTGTTCTTTTGATTTATGGGAATATCATTGTAATTTACGTTTAGGGAAAATTAATGAAAGGTTTAGAAGTGAAATGAATATTTAATTATTTTAATAATATAGAAAGAGGTTTCCTTATTTTTTTTTAATGATGTACCATTGTATCTATGAAATTGGTTTTTAGTTGTCAGCTACGTGGCATCTTAATATTTGTTTGTGTCAATACATTGTTAGAAGTATATGGGCCCCCTTGGCCTATCTTTGTAATGCAATGTAAATGATATATATCACGTTCGCTTAGTGTGCTTGAGATGCTCAAGGATTTAATCGTATGCCAATAATTTATTCTTATCCGGTATTGAGAGCCTAGTCGAAGTTACTGAAATCGCGGCTACTAGAGAAGCCACATGCACTCATGCATGTCTAGAACCAGGTGTGCTTCTTTCTTCATTCATCACTGGCGACCACGTGGGGCAATATGTCCAGCATCTACTTCAATTGTTCTCTTCGGTGTTGAACTTGCTTCAATGCTCCCTCTTCCAATCTAGTCTCAACTTAGTGATTGCGGCTCATTTTACATGTCCCCTCTTTTTTAGGGATGTTTCTCTCTCTCTCTTATCAATGTTTCTCTCTTTTTCATGTGCCCATGGCTTCTACAAGTGCTAGCTTTGAATCCTCTATCCCACTCTCCACTAACAAGTTAAATGGCTCTAATTATGACACTTATGCCTCTTATATCAAGCTTTGGCTTAAGGGATAGGATTATGTTGATTCCTTACCAGACAATGACCACAATTGATAAAAAAGGATCACCTTCATTGGTGAAAAGTTGATGCCCAAGTTTTTACTATTCTTATATAGACCATCTATCCTTTGTTCAAGTTGATTTTCCGTGCCCATGACACATGTACAAGGGTTTGGGAATGGGTATGATCGTTGTATACCAATGACACTCAACACCTTTATGGTGTTTGTCATAATTTCTTGAGTGTCATTGTGCCTAGATGCCTTGATAGTCTTGTGGCTGAGTATTGGGGTTCATGGTCTTTTAGGTTACTTCAATGAACTTTTACCTCTTCCTACCACTTCTGCCCAGGAACTAGAGCAATGTTAAACCTTTGCATTGATTACCTCTTATGGGCTTCTTGAGAGTATGTCTGTTTCTGATCAGGTTTTGTAGTCTCTAACCATGTCCAAGTTGAACTTTGATGGATCCATCCTATTACGTGAGTGATTCAAGTTATCCCCCTTACATACACTTGAACTATGTAAGGAAACAATATTTTTTTACTAGTAATAGGCACACCAATTACTAAATGTTATCAAACTTTATCATGTTCTGAGAAAGGGCTCAAAATTCAACTTCTTCATTAGAATGACACATATCATGTTTTTTTTTTGCTTTCCTAGGTTACGAAACTTTCTCCTAGGAACATATAATACACCGAGGTAGATTTTCTTTTAGTATCAAAACCTTCATAGCCTACATCAATATATACTTTTAGGGTCAATGTGTCTTCTTTCCCAAACAATAGCCCTTTTCCTGGGTTTGATTTCAAATACCGAAGAATTTTGTGTATTGCTTGCATATGTCTTTCTCTTGGCTCATGCATAAATTGGTTTACCACACTAACTTCATAAATAATGTTCGGTCTTGTGTGTGATAGATAAATAAATAAGTTTCACTACCAATTTGATATTCAATATGTTCTACCAGAGAGCCCTTTTCAATATCAATTTTACATGTAACGAAATGCTTTATGAAAGAAGTGCGATCTCTGAAGCTTTGCGTGTAATCTTAGGAGACCATTACTTTTGTTAGATGTTGTTAGTTACAATATCTTATGTTAGTTATAATATTATGTGTATTTGTCTTGGCCCATATATTCTTATATTATTTTTCATTATAAATATCTTGTGTATCTAGAGCTGGGGAATTAATCCTATACCTAGTTTTTTCATTATTTTCACATGGTATCTAGAGTTAGGGTTTTCTGCTAAACCCACGTTTTTTCTGTCATTGTTGCTAGTCGTCATCGATAGACCTAGAGCCACCATTTAGATGAGAAACACCACCAATCAAATCATTTCGGCCTAGCGACCACCACGATGTCCTGATCATCTTGATTGCAGATCTGAGGCTCTCTCTAGCGCAAGTGTGAACATTGTCACAAGCTAGGTCACAAGATTGTCGGCATTATGCTTTATATGGTCATTCTCCTTGTTTTGCTACAATGGTCCAAACTAAACTTTCCTCCATTTAATGTGGATTCTATTTCATCTAATACCACAAGATACTATGCTATTCTCAATGAATTTATCAAATGGTACGAGGGTTGTCAGAACCTTAGTTCCACTGCTTCTATCGCACACATACGTGCATCTTTTGTTGGTCTAACTCACTCTACTTCCCTTGGACCTAGGGTTCTTGACTTGGATGCCACCAACCATATTACGGATAACAAATCTTTGTTTTCTTCTCGATCTTCTATGGGTTATTTATCTTCAAATACCATGTCGGATGGATCTAAGGTCTTATCCTGGTGTTGGTACTATTAATTTTTTTCTTCTTTGTTCATTGATAATGTTCTTTATGTATATGAGTCTGCATTTGACTTATTATCCATTAATCAACTCAAGTGAAGAAGATTTTAGAAGATTTTCTGTTAATAAGAAAACATGTAGTCAGAACAAAATAGCCCTAGTGATGGACACGCATATTTGCCCCAAACAATAAGGTACAATTTCTTAAATAGAATAGGATGCTTGGGCCACATTTATATTGAGCATGGTCTTCTCAACACGGGCTGGTTGGATGGATATGGTCGTGGTGGTTGACTTGATTTATGTTTTTCAAGATATTCTGTTCTTCTAGTAAGTATTTTTTATTAGAAAAATGATTTTTTGACAATTAAATTTTGAAATTTCTCTTACAATATAGTGACATCTTTCAAGTGGCTATCTATTTTTTTGCAATTTTTCATTTCTCTATATTTCAAAACTACTTAACAGATGACACCTCAGGTTGTAAAGGAAAGTTGTCAAAATTTAATAGTCAAAATATCAGTCCTTTTTATTAAGAACAAAGCGCAAGTTTTGCTAATAAAAATATAATAAAGATTCACGTAGTTATAGCAAAATAACTCAAATCCCCCAGTAAACGTGGTCTATTATTTTATTGCTATCTCATTTTTTTAGAGTTTTCTTCTTCCAGTGATTATTGAGAAGCTTTTCCACTCTAGCTTTTTATTGTTTTCTTGCGCACGATGTTTTCATAACCTTACCTCATTGTCTATTTGATGGGCCTTGTTCGGTGTCTTGTTTATCTTGGGTTGTCATTTCTGTGTCATGCATAGCTAATAAGTCACGATGGTTTTTCTTATTCTGGGTGTTTGAGTGCAGGTTGAGGTTGATAGCAGAATCTAAAGGATTCCGGCTTGACGATACTGGGTTGTTTCCAGCCACACTTGGTTCTGGCAACAAACGGGTATGGCATAAAAGAATCCTTTATATTTGCGTCATGATTTGCTCGAATTCTCATACATACTTTTGTTCCACTTCAGGGTGCAAAAGGTAGCGCAAGTTTGAAATTTAATACTGAAAAGGAGGTATTTGATTTCCTGAACTTTCCTTGGCTTGAACCAAATGAAAGAAATCTCTAAATATACGCACGGTTTGGGAGAAATCTTCTCCTTGCTCTCTGCATTCAACTTTTAGGAATATGCTGATGTATATAGCAAATGCCTTTTTGGTTTATTCTCTGGGTGCTGCTTTGTAAATAGATACACTTGTAAGATACAATCGCATGTCTGACTTCAGAATTTTTTGTACAATGGCACCATAAGATGAGAACTGTTTTGCTGGATGGATTTATTTAAAATATATTTTAAGTTAATTGTCATTACTGTAGTTTAATCATTGATCTTACAAATTGTTCTACCGTTTAACATAATTTTAATTTAATATTTACATACAAAGTTTGTTGAACTGGTTTCTCTGTAAAGTGTTATCTCTGCAACCGTTATCTCCTTGTACATTAATAACTAAATCTTTAATGTTTAGGGTTTAGGATGTGAGCTCCACTCGGATGTTAGCTTTATCTTCTACAGCTTTGAGAGAATTCTTTTTCCACGGCAACTTTTAGCATATGGGAAATATTACCTGAATGCTAAAGTCTTGTGGGGGTGGCTTTCTTATGTATAGATCGTGACTATATACATTTTGTAAAAAAGAAAAAGAAAAAAAAGCTAAATGTTTTAAATGAAATGGGTTAACAGTATATTCCGACAAGTTTTCTTAAAGACTTATACGAAAAATTAAAACATAAATATGAATTAATTTCTATAATAATTAATTTATAAAAGCTATATTAATCTTGTAATTAGTTTCTATTTATTTCTGAATTCATGTCTTTTGTTTCCTAGAAAATTACAAAATTATTTTAGAAAAAATAAAGGGTTAAATATGTTTTTGGTCCCTCAACTTTCAGCGAAATTTGGATTTAGTCCCTCCAATTTAGTCTTTTATCTTTCAAAATGCGTGAATTTAGTCTTTTTAACCAAATTTTGTTAAGTTTATCTGACGTTTCAAGCCTATTTCATAATAGTATTTAAATTATTTACACTGTTTGACATGCGCTTGAAACGTCAGATAAACTTAACAAAATTTGGTTAAAAGGACTAAATTCACGTATTTTGAAAGATGAAAGACTAAATTGGTCAAAAGTTTTGATGAGGGACTAATTTCAAATTTCGCTGAAACTTGAGGGACCAAAAACATAATTAACCCAAAAATAAATTCATACATATAATTCCATTCAAATTTAACCTTATTTTCAAAATCTGTCGTCCAAATCGACCTTACCAGATTCTACAATACTCTGATGAATAGTGTTGAAAAAGGGGTTTGGTCTGGAGGGTCAATATATTAGTTTGCCAAAAATTTGGTGTCAGATTGAAATTTTCATGTTAGTCCATTATGGCTCATCTTATCTGACGGACCGAAGGCAAATGATTGGTCTATCAGCATGTTTTTTTAATAAAAATTTGAAAAATATAAAAATTGGTTTGTTTATATTAAATTATTTGAAAGATGCAATATTATAATTAAATTATTAATATTGATAAATTAAGTTTTAATTATTAATTATAATATAATAATTTAACAAGATATTAATTATTTTTATTTAAATATAAACATTAATTAATCAATTGAAAGTTAAAAAATATCCATAATATATTTTAAATAAATATATATATATATATATATATATAATTAAAAAAATAGTGGACCGGACGAGTTGGAATTTTCTACCTTGTGGTAGGTCAGATTAGTTCAATTTATTTTTGGCAGGCTTGGTTAAAATGGATTAGATTAACTCATTTTGTCTTTTATGAATAATCTAATCGCATAAGTTACTCCAAATAATCATAATTAACCTTCTTACTAATGTAGTATAGGGATTATGTCAACCAAAGAAAAAGAGGTCAATACAATAATATTGATACAAAAGAAAATGTTTTGGGTTTTTCAAAAGCAAAAACATAAAGATAAAGAAATAAAAATCAAGGTAAATGAAATATAACGAAAAGTGAAATTAATTGGTTAAAATTAAATTATACAGGAAGTTGAACACAGTTCAAGGCTGTAAATTGAAGTAGAATAAACTAAATCAGTATGAATAAAGATAGAGAAAAGGGGAAAATAAACGCATAATTTATGCAGGATTGAAAATAGTTCAGAGTTAGGCAAACAAGAAAAAAGATAAAAGCTACCGAAAGTTGTTTTTCTGGTATGAGTGTTCGTACTGCCATTTTAGAATTTGTGATTATGTTTTGTCTGCTAACTTGGTATGAGTTTAATGCCTTATCTTAGTCTCTTTGGGTCCCTGTGTAGTCAATCCACTTGTATGTTAGGTGGAGAACGACTAGCCCAAAACATTGCTAATTGATCCAATTTCCAATGTGAATTACAGCCAGAAAAAAGCTCCAAAGATAATGCTTTAATACTAGAATTAAATCTCTTTGAGCCTACAGTCCAACACCAAAAAACTTAGTTCAATTGGACATCTGTGAAGAAAGTTATGAGCAAAACAATGAACAAAGGTCAAGGCATAGCAACTCTAAGTTTTAGCTATAAAAAAGTCTTTTATGCTATATTTACTATAACTTCTAAATTTCCTAAGAAGTGCAAACACTAAGCTAAGAATGAAAGATAAAAGAGATCAAAATCCTAAAGAAAATAAACCTAGATATGAGAGTATAGAAATTGAGTTATCACTCAATTGCCATTGAGAGAATAATTTCACAAAAGGAAAACAAACTTTTAAAGAAAATATTTGTTGATTAATAGATGGTGTAACTTTTAGAATACTTAATATTACTTATCTCGGTGATGAGTGCATTTTTATATACTTTTAGAATACTTAATATTACTTATTTTGAGATATAATTGAGTTTAAATCCAATTTTGTAATTGGGACATGTCCAAGTAGGATAAAGTGAGCTTTAAATAAAATAATATACTAAAATCAACTTTGTTTTTGGATGATAAGTATTATAGGCGTACAAAATGCACTAGACGTTTTAGATACAAGAGTCTAATTAGAGAGTTTAGTCTGTTAGCACAAGTGACCTTGGTGCATAAATTTGATGAAGGCATGAGATTATATGAGGTTGATGAAGATTTATTGATGATCAAGTTTCTTGTTTTTTGAATTTGGAAGTGACGTGAAGATTAAAAAGTTTGACTCTTGTATTGTATTCATACACTATATGACATAGGTTCGATGTCGTTTTGGTCTTGGTGCGCCCTTTTCAATGTGTTAAAATTGTTTTTAAATGGTTAAAAGGATTGTTGCATATAGTTTTGGAATGAATGTATTCAATCAATTGAATTGTTATTCAATCAACAAATTTCACTTAAGTCAAGTGAAATCAATAGATTGTACGGACAAATCAACCTGTTGAATTCACTTATGACCAAGCTTTATAAAATGGTTTTCAAAGAGATAAGGAACAAATTGAGATTTCTGAACACAAAAAAACTGTAATACAAATTTGGAAAACTCTCTCTCTTTGAATCATAGAGTTGCAACTATTGATTAAAGATCTTGGTTGATCTTGGAAGCATTTTTGCTTGGTTGAAGCTTGAAGAACACATGTTTTGGTTGGCTAGGGATAGCCTCCATCATGGTTGGTTGTTCTTATGCTTCTATACTATTCCTGTTGTGATTCCAGGTCTGTAAGTGAGATTCTTATAGTGTTGGGGATCAGATTCTTGTTGATTCAAGAATCTTGGTGTTTTTGCTTTAATCAAAAGTGTAATAAATTGTGTAAAACTTTTCATTTAGTGCATGATCAGGCTTAAGTTGTCTTGATAAATTGGATGTAGCTCAGTTATTGAGTGAACTAGTATAAAATTGTTTGTGTGAACTTCTTTCCCATATCTTGTTCATCATTTAAATCTCAAGAAAATCAGCTAAACCAATCTTTGTTAAGTGTGCATGTATTTTTACGTTATCTAGTAATATAACTAAGTTGGATATAAACATTGGAATGTATCTTAATTGAGAAAGCATGTTGTTTGAGTGAGTTTTGTGCATTTCGCGTTTCTGCATAATTTCCTACAATATTAGCTAATTAATTTCATATTTTAATTAGTTGAATCATTTGTATGAACAAATTAATTTGTTGTTTTTTTATTTTAATCAGTTAAAAGTGTACACTCCCACAATACTTGCTTTCTAATTTTGTGGTCAGTTTGATTCAATAAAAAAAGGGTTTTAGGTTTTCAAAAAGGAAACAAAATTTTATAAAGTCAAATCATCCCCCCGTCTTCTTGGCTAAACTTACCATCTAAATACTTACAATTGGTATTAAAAGCAAGGTTCTTGAAAGTTATTTAAGTTTAATCCTAAATTTATTTTGAAATGGCTGAAAATAAGCTTCCTTTTGCAGAAGGTGCTTCATACATGGGCCACCTATGTTTAGTGGTATTAACTATTAGTTTTGGAAAATTAGAATGAAAATTTTCATTGAATCAATCGACCAAGGTATTTAGGATGCAATTGTGAATGGACCTTACACTCCTAAACATGTTGTTGATAACAAGCAGGTTGAAAAGCCATGGAATCTATGGATAAAGGAGGAGAGAAAGCGTGCTTAATATGATTGGACAACCAAGAATATCCTCACTTCTTCATTGAACATAGATGAGTTCTTTAATGTCTCTTAATGCAAAAGTGCAAAAGACATGTGGGATGTGCTTGAAGTTACTCATGAGGGAACAAATGATGTGAATACAGCCAAGAGTATCCTCACCTCTTCATTGAACATAAACGAGTTCTTTAGAGTCTCTCAATGCAAAAGTGCAAAAGACATGTGGAATGAGCTTGAAGTTATTCATGAGTGAACAAATGATGTGAAGAGAGTAAGGAAACATGCCTTGATCCAAGAATATGAGCTGCTCAAGATGCAACAAGGAGAATCAATAACTGAAGTGCAAAAGAGATTCACACATATTGTCAATCATCTTATAGGCTTGGGAAAGCAGTTTGATAAAGAAGAGCAAAACATCAAAGGGCTAAAGTGTCTTGATAGGAGTTGACAACCTAAGGTTACGACTATCTTGTAATCAAAGGATTTATTCACTATGACCACAATTGCATTGTTTTGGTGAGCTAAGGGAACATGAAATTGAGATGCAAAGGCTAAATGAACAAGAGTCAAGTGACAAAAAGGTGAAAACTATAGCCTTGAAGACTAACACCAAAAAGAGTGATGAACTCGAGGAGGAGATGGCTGAATCAAAATAAATGAGAACTTGAATATACTAATTAAAAGGTTTGGACAATATCTCGAGATGAAAGGCAACAAAGGTAATCAAAAGAGGTACAATTCCAAACAAAATGATTCAAGTAACACTCCTAGTTTCTCTTGTTATAATTGTGGAAAACAAGGACATATCAAAATTGAATGTCCAAACAGTAACAAAGAGAAATAGAAGAATGGTGATAGGAAAAAGGAGAAAAAGCCTAAGGAAAGTCGTGCCTACATGCTTGGAAAGACAGTGATGATTTAACAAGTAGCTTATCACAAGATGAAAGTGAAGAAGCAAACGTGTGCCTCATGGTTGGATATGAGTAATCTTCATCAAGCCAAGTAAGTTCTCTGTCATCAAAAGACAAGAACGACTATAATAAATTGTTGCATGACTTTGAAGAATTGCATAATGAAGCTAACAAAATTACTGTCATAAAAAATCGATCAAAAGGATTAAACAACTAGCTAGAAAACAGAGTTATCAACTGGAATCAAAATTAACCGATTTAAAAACTAATTTCTAAAACCTAGACATGAATTACAAAAATTTAACCTGTTGCAAAAATCAATTGGCTACAAAACATTGTGAAAACTACATTGTTTTGGAAAATTGACAAAAGGGAAAGCAAACCTAGAAGTTGTTCTTGACTCTCAAAATTGTGTTTTTGGAAAGACTGGACTAGGTTACAACCCTATTTTTGAAAAGAAAGCTAAGAAGTTTTCTAGTTTCTTTTCCAAAAGTAAGCCAGATGATATGTTGTTCTTTTCTTGCAATTATTGTATGAAGAAAGGCCATGTTTATAAGAACTGCTATGCAAGAAAACATGATGTTCCTAAATAATTTATGAAATGAATCCCAAATAGATCAAGAAAGGTGTAACCATATTGGAACCAACCTATCAAAGGGTACCATGTAATATTAATTTATTTTACAGGTCATAAAACACGAAAAGAAGGACTTGTGGTACTTAGATAATGGATGTTCAAGGCACATGATAGGTGACAAATCCAAATTTGCAAAGTTGAAGTTAAAGGATGAAGGTTTCGTGACTTATGGAGATAACAACAAAGGAAAAATACTTGAAAATGGAGTCACAAGCAAGTTGGGAAAAGAGTCAATAACATTTAATTGTTTAATCTGCATCATGCATCAAATAACATATAATGTCTTCTTACAAAATATGATGATACATGGTTATATACATATGCATCACTTGAATCGATTGAATAGAAAATAGCTAGTTAAAGGTTTTCTAAAACTCATGTTTAAGAAGGATAAAGTATGTGAAGCATGCCAAAAGGGAAAGAAAACTAAGGTTTCTTTCTAACCTAAAAATTTTGTTTGAACTGAAAGGCCTTTGGAATTGCTTCACATGGATCTATTTGGACCTTCACGAACCAAGAGTCTTGGTGGAAACTTCTATGCATTGGTAATTTTTTATGATTATTCTAGATTCACATGGACACTATTTTTAGCTTCCAAGAATGATACATTCCATGCATTTAAGAAGTTTGCCAAGGTTTTGGAAAATGAAAAGAGTTCTAAAATTGTTTCTTTAAGAAGTGATCAGGGTAGGGAGTTTCAAAATGGAAAGTGATAGAGGCTGTACCCCACCAAATTAAATCAGATAAAATGCAGTATATGAAAGTGAACCAAGTCGTCTCTCATCGACCAATATTTTCATTCAAAGCTTCAATTTCCAAATGAACACAACAATAACACAAAGGGGGGGTTTGGCAGATTCACACAAAATTGCTAAATTCTAATAGAAATAGCAAAACTTAATTAAACACAGAATTCAAAATGTATTGATTCCTTGATTCCACTGAAAATCCACCAATCACAGGTTACTAAATCAATTATCTTATCTAATTTCTCATGAAATCCGAATTAATCAACTATGCGAAAATTAACACAGCTTCATTATGCCATTAAGCATAGCACACATCCTTCTTTCAATTTCACACACACAAAAATTAAGCAACTGTGGCAGAACCCGAACTCACTAAGCATGACAAGGGTTCTGAAATTGTGGAAAACATGGACCCATGATTAAGCATCACAAATTCCATTTCATTCAAAGCTACAAAATTGAATAGGATGAAGAGAAAATAGGAATTGGAGTGCACTGCAAAACATCAACCTCATGGTTTCAATTCAGTTTCTTCAAGGAACCAATACGAAAAACTTAGCTAGACATGGAAAATGGAACAATCAACCACTTCGAATCTGAAACAGAACATCAAACTCAAAAACCCTATCCTATGAATTCTGAAAACGCAATTTAAGAGCAAAAAGAGAGATTTCAAAGCTTCAATGGAATGTAAAATGATGTTGTGATATATAAACATGAAAACCACATTAATGGGTGTTGTTCCAAGTCTATAAAACCCACAAAACGAGCTGCCCAAGATAGAAAACGAATTCAAAACATAAAACCCTTAATGGGTGCTATCAAATGTGCATAAAAACGGTAAAAACTAGTAAAAAACGTGATAAATCGCAAGGGGCACCTCCATGGAAGCTTGGAGAACGAAAATGGTGGTTGGAGAGAATGTAGAAGATGAAGTTGCGGCTGCTAGCATGGAAGGAGACCTAATTCTCGTGGTCACATCCACTCTGCCACTCATATTTACAAAATTGTCACTCTGTCACTCAGAATTACAAAAATGTCACTCCTGGGCCTCTAATGTTGGCTCATTCACTCTGCTGACGTAGAAATGACATGGAAATGATGTGATGACTCTCTTCAACTGAATATTGATGTCCAAGCTCCAAAATGGCTTCACCCAAATACCTAACAATAATTAAAAACAAAAATTAGGCCAAATAATGTGAAATTAGTCCAAATTCAGAATAGTGGCCCAATAAAGCCCATCAGATGAAAACACTCTAAAGATGAACAATTAAGCATTGATATGGTTGTTTGGATGTTGGGGGTTGTGTGTTCAAAATAAAGTTTGATTGTGATCTTAATGCTTAAGTGTTACTTGAATGAGATGTTGAATATTATTTGTCGTGTTTTATTTACGAAATTCTTTTATATATAATTGTTTATGGTTAGCTTACCCCTATTTGTTTGTTTATGTGTTTGTTGTATGTGCGATGATCGTATAACGTGTGTGTTATACAGGAGCAGATGATACTGCAGATAATTTTGGCATGGAGTAGATTGACAAGAGGCTGGGGTGGACTCAGAAGTTTATATAATATTTAGTTGTTTTAAGTCACATACTAAAAACTATGTAATTTTCTTTTGTTCGCAATTGTTATTCGAATTTATTTTGACAAAGTGACGTTTGAAATATGTAATTTAAATTAAATTAAAAGTTTTTTTATTAGTACATTTTCAATGATAATCCTTTCCAACTAAACGTGATAATTTTCTAACTTTCCGTGAAATCTCAAAATTGGGGTGTTACATATTGGGCCTCAGAGGAAATTGGGCTTTAGAAGTAATTTTGGATCAAAAAGGAGAGTTGGGCTAAATGGGCCGAGAGTAGTGCATCTACTTTAGAGAAGCCTAAAGGCTTCTCAAACTTGCTCTCCAAGGATGAGAGTTAGTTTTCCATTGCAAGAAAAGTGTGACTTGATTAGGTGGCAAGTCACACCTCCCACATGCTCCTTTTTGGCTAAAAAATTCAACTTTCTAGACTCCTTTTTCCCTCCACTTTTTGGAGACTCCTTGGTCTCATTTTAGCCTATAAATAAAAGGCTTAGGAGATGTATTTTTGAGCTTGAAATTGAGTAATGAATTGCTGCCCAAATGTGTGCACAAATATCTTTTGAGCTCACCTTAGAGTAAACTTTTCTCTAGTTTACTCTAGTATTCTTCCTTAGGAGTTGGCCTCACCTCTCTTAAGAATCCTTTCACCTACACCAAACCAAAAACCTTAAGCTTCTTTCCTTCATGCTTCCGCATCCAACACCATCAATGGAGCCTCCATTCTTCATGCAAGCTTCAATGCAGACAAGAAGAAGCCATGTGGTATCATGAGCCTTGGTTACTCTCAGTTTTAGTGAGTTAAGTGCTTCTTCTCCATTTTTCTTTCAATTTCGTGTTGTTCATCTCTTCTTCTACTTGTCTTGCTGTTTTTGTTCCTTTTATTTTGAGTATTCATGTCTTTTTTACTTTTGTTCATCTTCATTTGCTTCATGTTGAACCATCCTTGTGTGCTTTAGGTGTTCTATTTGGTTTCTACCACTTACTTTTCATTTTAATTGAGTAATTGATGTTTTTTTCGGTTTATTCTGTTGTTCTTAAGTTTATTTTGATTTTAAGATCCATATGTTTTGTCTGGAGTCATGTTTAGTCCATATATGTCATTAATTCCTTGTTTAGCTTTTAATTTGCTTTGAATTTGTTGGTGATGTGCTGTTGAATTCTATTTCAGATTTGAGTACAGTTTTTAATCCTTAAAAAATGAACACTCTCTTCTCTCTTGGAGCCTTGGAAATGAACCTTCACATCTAGATAACCTTAGTTATCTTAATGTCTAGTGGGAATTTTCTTTGTGCTTGCTGGAAACTAGCTGTTGTAAGAGCTACAAAAAGAAAGAAAAAAAGCACAAAAAGAATACAAGAAAGTGTCAAAAAGAATCAAAAGAAAAGATCAAAAGAAAATGGCAAAAGAAGTACACTAAAATCACTACCATCATTTGAGTTTGAGAGCATTATTTTGTTGCATTTTACTATTGTTCCAGTTTCTATCCAACTACACACTCTATGTATTTGACTTATCATAAAACATTGGCTGGTGCAAATCCAAATTTGATTTTTGCCTCTTTTAGCTAAGACATAGACGAAAAAGAGAAAAAAAAATCATTGAAAAATGTTGAGAAATAAAAAAATAAAAAATAGCTGAAGTAGAGGCTTGAATTCACGTTTTTGGACTGGCAGTGAGTGAAAAATCAAATTTCAATGCAGTTTTGTAGCTTATTTTGGTTGTTTTTCATCCATTCTAGTGTCATTCATTAGGTAATTCATTTGAGTGTTTATCTTGTTTCTTTACCTTGTTTCTAGTTTGTCATTTCTTTGGTAATCCTTTGAGTTTGTAATGACATTATTCACTTTTGGTTTAGCAATTATAATTTTGTGCTTTTCTTTCTTTATTTCTTGACCTCTTTTTGTTTGGTTTCTATACTTAGTGCATACTTCTTTTTGGAGGTGATCTAACTTTCCTAAGGTAGCATCCTAGGAGGTGGAGTACCTAGTCCTGAAAGAGAATCCTCTTTGGTGAGATCAAGAGTGAAACACTTGTGAGGACCAAGCCAAGAAGACAAAGTCAAGAAGACCTTTTACATTTTGTGCACTTTTATTGTATTCAAATTGAGTTGTAAAATTGTAATGTTTTCCTTCTTGTGTTCATGGCCTAGTTAGGTGTCTTGGGGGAGTCTTAGGTACTCAATTCCATCTCCTAACTAGAACCTCTTCTATACATTAGTGAAGTGCTTTTAGTGGTGAAGGTTGAAGGTTCCAAGTGCCTTCTACTTCTACCAAAACTTAGGCCACATATAGCTTATAATCTTTCTTGTTTTTAATTTTCTTGTTTGATAGTTTAGTGTGTGTCAACTTAGTCTTTGAATTAATTTCATTTAAGAAGTTTTGAACAAAAGTTTCAAGTTCACTTGGCTAGGAAAGACTTGGTATGTAAGCAATCTAAGTGATTCACCTCTCTTTCCTGGAGGAGAACTAAAAGCTTTTGCTATCTACTTCTTCTTTGAAATTTTCTTTAAAAGACCAAAGTCTTCTAAAATCTTAAAAAAATGTCTCAACCTCCTTCTCAATGTATGGGTGCTTCAAATGAAGAAGAAATAAGTTTGAAACAAATTACCTTTGATTTGAGAGCACTACTACGTTGGAAGGAAGATGAAACAATTGCAACGGAAAGGGAAAAACAAGAAAGAGATAGGTTTGATCAACTTTTAGATGAAGAGAGGAGGGTAACAAGAAATATGGAAAGGTTGCATGAGAGGATGGGTAATAGGAGTCAACACTTGTACTCCCACATTCCAACACTAGTCACACACTATGTAGAAGAAGATAGTAGAGACTAGTTAACAACTTCTATCAACCTCCTCCTCCTCTAAGAAGAGAAAGAAGAGAGCCTAGGAAACCAAGAGCCATTAGAATAGACCTCCCTCACTTTTATGGGAAAGATGATGTTGAAGCTTATCTTGATCGGGAAATGAAGGTTGAGCAACTCTTTGCTTGTCATCAAATAAGTGAGGAGAGGAAAGTACCCTTAGCTACCCTTAGCTTCCAAGCAATGCTATATATTGGTGGATTGCCCTCAAAAGAGATAGGAGAATCAATCAAAGTCTCAAGGTCAAATATTGGAATGACCTCAAAGGAGCCCTTAAGAGAAGACATATTCCCTCCTACTATCATAGAGAGCTAATGGATAAGCTCCAAAGACTCCATCACAATAAAATAAAAGTGGAAAAATATAGACAAAAGATGGAGTTATATATGATGAGGGTTGGGATTAGGGAGTCTGAGGACACCACCATTGCAAGGTTTCTTAGTGGCTTAAGTCTTGAGATAAGAGATAGAGTAGAATTGTTGCCCTACCAAGACTTAAACGACTTGGTTCAACTTTGCATAAAGGTAGAGCAACAAATTCTAAGGTAAAATTTTCGAAATGACTAGTCTAACTCTTATACCAAGAGAGAATTCAAAAGGGAGGGTAAGCAAGTCAAAGAGGAACCCTCCAAAAGTTTCAAGGAAAAGGAGAAACCAAGGGAAGGAACATCTACACACACTCGCACTAGTGAAATAAAATGTTTCAAGTGTCTTGGTAGAGGTGATGTTGCATCTCAATGCCCCACCAAAAAGACCATGATCTTAAGGGGTGTTGACCACTATAGTAGCCAAGATGAGCAAGAAAGTGATAGTGAGACTTCTAGTGAGGAGTCTAATGATGAGTCTAAGGAAATTGCCTATCCTTGTGAAGGAGACCTTGTAATGATTAGAAGACTTCTTAGCAACCAACCCATTCCAAAAGAGCCAACACAAAGAGAGAACATCTTTCATACAAGATGTAAAATTTTAGAACACACTTGTTCTCTCATTGTTGATAGTGGTTCATGTTGCAACTGTTGTAGTACAAGGTTGGTTGATAAGTTGGCTTTGACTATCATTCCCCATCCAAAACCTTACAAACTTCATTGACTTAATGAAAGTGACGATTTGACAGTCCGACATCAAGTGAAGGTCAAGCTATCCATAGGGAAATATGAAGATAGTATTCTATGTTGTGTAGTACCTATGGAAGCTTGCCATGTTTTATTAGGAAGACCTTGGCAATTTGACAAGAAAACCATGCATAATGGTTTTACCAATGAAATCACCTTCACTCACAAGGATAGAAAATTTGTCTTACATCCTTTATCACCATCCCAAGTGGTAGAGGATTAAATCCAAATGAGAAAGAAGTTGGAAAAGAAGATAAAAGAGGATTAAAAAATGTCCTCCATCTCTCTCAAAAAGTAACTAAAGATGAATCTGAGGTGGGAGAGATTAGTGTTCCTTCTCCCAAGGTCATTCAACATGAGAACATTTTGACTATAAAATCTTTGAACCAAGTTCTCAATGATGAACAACCTTCATGCCTCTTGTTGTGTAAAGGAACACTCACATGCACTGCCACATTTCTTGAACTTAAGAGTCTACCTCCTAAAATTGAAAATCTTTTGAAAGAGTTTGAGGATATATTCCCTAAGGAAGGGCCAATTGGGCTTCCTCCTTTTAGAGGAATTGAGCATCAAATAGATTTAGTGCCTGGGGCAAGTCTTCCAAATAGACCAACCTATAGGACAAATCCTCAAGAAACAAAGGAGATAGAGTCTCAAGTGCAAGAATTGTTGGAGAAGGGTTGGGTTCAAAATAGCCTTAGTCCTTGTGCTATGCATGTTTTGTTAGTGCCTAAAAAGGATGGAAAGTGGAGAATGTGTTGTGATTGTAGGGCTATAAATAACATCACCATCAAATATAGGCATCCAATCCCTAGGCTTGATGACATGCTTGATGAGTTGCATGGGTCCCTCATGTTTTCTAAAATTGATCTAAAGAGTGGTTATCACCAAATAAGAATCAAAGAAGGTGATGAGTGGAAAACCGCTTTTAAGACCAAATTTGGACTATATGAGTGGTTGGTGATGCCCTTTGGGCTTACTAATGCACCTAGCACATTCATGAGGCTAATGAATCATGTCCTTAGAGAGTGCATAGGAAAGTTTGTGGTTGTCTATTTTGATGATATCTTGATCTAT
>Ga0214545_1001382_pt1 | contig 45089 bp, 17 predicted proteins | sample CNSS4metaG_FD_160064 | JGI IMG/M metagenome (GOLD analysis project Ga0214545, IMG submission 160064) | Root nodule microbial communities from cowpea collected in UCLA plant growth center, Los Angeles, California, USA - CNSS4 | ecosystem: Host-associated > Plants > Roots > Nodule | place: USA... | reverse complement strand
TTTGAAAATAAAAAAAAAAAAATCGTAAAAAGTAAAGGCTTTTTAATGGATTCTTTTAATATATATAAACAACTTTCAGATATTCTTATATTATGAAAAAAGTTTTGTTTAAGATATAAAAAAATCTGAAAATTGATAAACTAAAAAAATTTAATGAAAATACGTTAATAATTATAGTTAAAAAATAAATATATGATATAAAACAATAAATAAGAAATATAGTATTTGAAAACAAAATCTTGAAAATCAAAAATTCAAAAGCTTTGATGATTTTTAATAATATAATAATATGTTATAATAAATAATAACAATAATATTTAATAATAATATAATAACATTAGCACTAATATAGTAATAATAATTAAAATATGGTGTAAAATAATAAATAAATAATTGAATAATGATACTATAAATAAACTAAAAGTAAATTAAATATTAAAAGACCGTATACTTTACAAAATGTAATTGTATTTTCAACCAAAGTCAATTATTAAATTAATTATACTATTTACAATTTGTTATTTCAAAGCAGATTTTATAAATAAAAGTTTGAAATATAAATTTGTGCTAAAACATAACAACTCTATTATATGAGTTTATTAGACAAGTCTATTCTACTATTTATATTTTTTTGCTCCATTTTACATTTTCAAAGAAAATAATAATATTAATATTAATATTGAATGTTTATTAACTTTTCTCACAAATTTTAATAATAATATTAATATTAAAATTTCATTATTATAAATTTATTTTTAAAATAAAAATGAATAAATATTAAAGTTTTTATTAATAATATATGGTTCAATGTTCACATATGAAACAAATTTCTATAAATATTATGTAAAAATAATTTGGTTATATATTTTCATACTAAAGTCATTTTTATTCAGGAATCAAACTCATGATTTTGTCTATAATATCAATTATTTGATTGAGCGCTCGACATTTGACCAAAAACTATAAGTGTTAATCAGGACATAACTCTTTCTATTTAAGAGTGTATGAGTCCAAGTGCTATGAATATGATTCAATTGTGACTCAGCCCACCCGGCCTTCGTCACGAGACAATTGATGTCATCCACAACAAATATATCTAATTTAATATATAAATACGCAAAGTTTATTATCTTATTAAAATAATTTACTGTGTATAAAATTATATATAAAATCAAACATGACCATAAATAAATAGTATATATATATATATATATATATATATAATATTTTCTATTTAAATTATAGATGTTCTGATTGATTTTTGTCAATTTATTTTATTTTTTAAAATTATTATTGAATCAATTTATTATTATTAAATGGAGAAAAAAACAGATAAATTATATTTTTTTAATGATTTTAAAAATTAAGTTATAATTTGAAATTTAAACTATACAAAAGAAGTAATGATTTTTTTAATTAACATTTATATTGTCAATAATACAGAAAATTTAAAATTCAAAACATATGGAAACAAATCTAAAATTTAAAATTTAAAATAGCAAAAAACGAATAAAAATATGATATCAAAGTTTAAATTTAAAATTTAGCATCCAAAAATATTGTAAAACATTAAAGTTAGAGATGTCAACGAGGGATAGAGTATGGGTAGTAGCTCTCTCGTGTCCTACCTGCTGGATAAATATTCGTCTCGTACCCGTACTCATATTTGTGCGGGTATCCATTATGTGGGTACCCGCATATTTTTTTAATATCCACGGGTACCCGCGAGTATTTACAAAAAAACATTTTTAATATTTAACAAAATATTTTAATGATAAATCCAAATAAAAATATAATGCATAACATTCATAAATTTTAAACAAAGTGCAAATAACCCATTTAAATAGTGTTCAATGACAGTTTACAAAAAAAATTGAAATTTTTTAATACCAATTGATAAAAAATAACTTATTCAGAATCAATGTGTTAATGTTTTAGTCATGTTTTTTTTTTTTTGAATTTAAACTAGAGTATAGCGGGTACGGGTATCCATGGGTATGGATACTGTGATACCCGTACTCGTCCGTTAACATGAGAGTATACAAAAATACACGTACTCATTACCCGCATGTATCCATTTACAATATTCATTTCTTACCCATGGCGGGTTTTATCCCCAGATATTCACAGACACGAACTTTTTTGACATCCCTAATTAAAGTCTTTTTAATAAATTTTTAAATGTTTTTGAACAACTTTCACATATTTTTTACATTTCACAAAAGTCTAAACAAAAATTTAACAAATAATTTTTATAATATAGACATCATGTGTATCATTACAAAGTAAAAATTATAAATCCTTAAAACTTTTAAAGATATAAAAATTACTAATGATTTCAATTTCAATATTTTTTTCTAAATTAAGATACATATTACACAATTTGAAATTTAAAATATAAATTAATAAAGTTTGAATTTAAAAATTGAAACCGTAAAAAACTATAAAAATACAATAACAAAGTTTAAATTTGAAATCCAAAAAAAAACTATGAAAAAGTGACTCTAATAGATGAGTCTACCAAATATCTAACTTTTGTATTTTTATAAAGTATACTTTTTATATTTTTTATGCATGGTCTACATTTTGTAGTTTTTTATTGTTTATTATTTATATTTTATTTACATCGTCTAACATTTGTATTTTCAATATAATCTATTTTTTATATTTATATGTACTTTCATTTGTAATTTTATATCGTTTATCCCTTCTAATTTTTTATCGTCTAACTTTTATATTTTTATTAGTTCTACATCTACTCAACAACTTTTATATTATTTATCTATTTTATTATCAGAAAATATACTATTACATTTTTCTACATTGTCTACTCAATAAATTATTTAAAATTAAATTTATTTCTTAATTTTAATTAACTCAATCTTAATATATTATTTAAAATAATTATATACAATACATTTTATTAAAAAATATAAAACAACTTAATACATTTTTATCATAAAATTAATAAAAAATTATTATTTAATTTATAAAAGAAAATATTTATATTAAATTTAATTATTCTCTTATAATTTTAAATTAATTTAATAAATATACTATAATTTTAAACTTTTAAAATCCGGTAACCCCACGGTATAAATGTCAGTGAATAAACAACTCTAATCAGTGGAGCATTGTGTGGAAGCTGCTGGGGTGATGTATGTTGCTTCCAAATCCGCGCACAATCTATCTCTACAGTTCCGCAGGGTCCCACTAATGGACCTCTTTTAACATATATTATACTTTAAAACAAAATTTAAATTTACTTTGCTTACTGCAAAATTGAAATTTAATATATGTTAATGACTTTATTCTTTAGATCATTCGTATAAAATATAATTTCGATTTTTTCAAAGAGACCAGCCATAAAATACAAAGTACAAATTTGTCTGTTTTTTTTTCTAACGATAAATTCAAGTTAAATAATTATTATATCGAAGATGCATATATACATTATAATCTCATTGCACTGTCAACACATCACACACTATAAACTATAACCGAATGGGTGATACATGAATCTTCAACTACATATCATTAAGACAATGTATTTTGTCAACACTCAATCTATTTAAGAAAACTTGTATACATCTAACTTGTTAGAAGTCTATTACACTCCAATGTATTTAAGAAAATTTGTATCCATCTACCTCATTAGAAGTCTATTGGTTAATTATTATTGATTTGCTGAAAATAATACATGCCGACAAATCCTACATCACTTACAATTATGACACGAGTGATAATGATTATATAATTACTTTAACTTCATGAAAAATGTTTCAAATAAAAATATTTTTAATTCGTATTTGAATATTAAATTTTATACTACTATCATCTTTTATTTACAAAACATTTAAAAATGAAAAGCAAAGGTAGAATCCTTAGTACAAAGTGATCTACTTACCTAGATCAATACTTTCACACAATTTATTTAATCATCACTTCATTACCTTCTCAAATATGTAATGCTACAGTCCAGTAGCATTTTAATTATTTTATAAAATTTAAAGAATTAGAGTTTTGTGAAATATAACTTTTAATAAAATAAAAAATAAATATTTGTTTTATTTATGAATACTTTATTATTTATCCTTTTAAATAAAATTCATATAGTAGTTTTGTATATTTAAAAATTGCACTTATTGCACATTATACAGGGTATTCGTTGTCTACACAGCTCAATGAAAGATGCATTCCAAATCGTGAAAGAACCATGATGAACGATAACGGGTTTGTCCGAGTCACCATTCTTGAACAGATCGGTTAATCAAATTCATCCTATTTTATTTTCTTAAGGTGTTGTGAACATACTAATTTATAAAATTCGTGATCTAATATTAGTTAATTATTTTTATTTATGTATCGCACTAAAATATCATACTTTCCCTCTTCTCTTACAAAATTATTTTTATTTTTACAAGAATAAATTTTTAATCTTTAATTACAAAAGTAATCTTTTTGTATTTTAGATTTATCAGTTTTTTTTTTTGTTAAATATAACAACTAGTTGATAACTTGGAATTATAGTAAGATGATTTGTTAAGAAGTAGAACGTTCAAGAAGTAAGATTAAATATTAATGAGTGGTCCGATTGTAATCTGATAATGGATGAAATAAAGATTCAATGATCTCGTTGAAAAATTTTCAAATATGTAACATGTGAGATGATATGAGATGTTCACATTGTCAATTATTTTCATAGATGTGGTCCATTTGTCAATCAATTTATAATTGTTGCATAATTTTTTATACCGTAATCCCAAATAATTGACAACAATTTATTATGACAGAGATGGGAAGAGAACTCTATAAGTTTCGCAAGTGCTCTATGCTTTGGATCATCAAATTTGTTCTCTTCTACAATATACTATACCATAAAGTTTAGAGAGTGAACGTTTGAAATGAAAAAACACATTAAAGGATTATCATGACAGTGGCGGTGGCTGAATGTTAGTCCTTACTCCTTATTCGCATAAGTTTTATCATTTGGTATCAGAGTAAGGTTTACCTTCTTGCTTGAATCTGTTATGGTTTTCCTTTTGGATTCTTTATTTGTGTTTTTCTTGTGTTTGATATCGAGCATAATATTATCGGCGTTATCGTTATCACTATTGATGAGGTGATGCTAGCCCACGGTTGGGTTTTTCAGTTGAGTACAAAAGAGCTTGGAACATCCGCATTGAGACCCTTCTAGGCTTTGTCGAAATCGCTCTAGGACTCCGAGATTTGTTTTGTGTACTCATGTAATGCAAAACGTGGTTGCTTGCTTATGGCAATTGACACCATTCTTGAACAATGGGTGTGCGAATTATTTTGAGGTTGAAGATGAATTAAAAAAATACACCTTTTATTTTGTTAAATAACGAGAGCGTGAAATATTTTATAGTGTTATAGTCAAGTAATCTTCTAATTTTGTTTGAATTAGTATATGAGTTCATTAAGGTTTGATATATGATTATTCATTATTCCTTTTGTATGTAATATTTGTACGTACTATAAACTTATTTTCTACCTAATGCATGTTAATATACATTATTATGATTATATGTTATATGATTAATTTATATACATGTGAACATTATTATTTATTTTGATTGTATTATAAACAATGTTGATGCATATATTTATTTTAAATGTTTGAATAGTGAATATATTTTGAGTGAATTAGAGAATGGCCACATCATCATCTCTCATTGATTGATATAATCACGTAATAAACATTGATTGTAATTAATTATATGTGATGTGATGAATTTTTATCCACGATAGTTTTCTTACATATGTATGATTGATTAGGATGAAATATTGAATTATATTTCTCAACTTGTCCACATGAATTGAGATAATGAATATAGTCTAATAATTCTATTATTCAGTTAGATGAGTCTAATTGAGTAAGACTTTAGTCCACAGACAACAATTTTTATGTCACTAGATTCATTCATTAAAATGTGCGTCTACATATGTAAAACATAATAATTAATAGTTTTATTATGTGTGATGTGTTTGGATCCACATTAATTATTACTGTTCATACATATGGAAAGTGACTTGAAAAATTGTTTAGATTTGCTTGTTTGCACTGATTTGTGAGTATGAATTTGCGAGTTGTAAAATTTGGCACTCTCTAAAATGAAGAGATGTGCAGAGAAAGTCATATCATAGTATTAAAATTACTTTATTGTCCTTCTCTTTTAACAATTTAATTTACTTATACTTATTATATTTATTAGTTTCTTTTGTCGCATGAATGTATACAGAAAAGATTCTTGACTACACACCCTACATAGGTTCCTACATGTTACATGCATATAATAATTAATATTATATAATAAAATATAGAATAATTATATATTAATTATATGGATACTGATAACACTGTATATTATTATATATATATATATATAATTTTAATTTTAATTATTATAATAATTAGTATTATATAATAATAATTAATATTATTTTTCAAATAAATATCTTTTGTAAATGAATTAATTATATAAAATAAAATAAAATTAAATAAATGTGGAGATATAAATTAAATAGTCTATATTATAAAATATTTTAAGTTATCATTGAGAATAATAATAATTTATTTTAAATTATTAATGATATCAATAAATTATATTTTTCTAATTTTAAATAAAATTTTTAATTTTAATTTAATATCATTTCTTCTATTTACGTTGAAGGGTAAAATGATAATCATACAATTTACTCTATTAAAAATTATAATTTATTAAATTTTATCAATCACATCATACACAAACTTTCATAAACTTTCCAGTCATATCCACTCAAATCATATCATCTTTTCCTTAATCCAAACAACTTCATCTTTACCTACAAATCAACTCAAATCAACGCAAATTCACTCCCTCAAATCCATGTTAGAATTAATTGACGAATTAATTCTATTATGTGATTCATTTGAAATATTATGATGGACCCATTTGTGATTTAATAAAATATACGACCTATTGGTTATTATGGGAAGTTGTAATAAAATAAAATAAAGCTCAGCCCAACTTGATGGACTTTAGTTTAAAAAAGAAAGAATATTAAGATTTTGTCTCTGGTCATAAGGTTCTCTCACAATAAGCCATAAAAAAAAAGAGTGTGAGAGGAGTAAGGAAGGCAAAGAGATAGATTGGGGAAAGGAGGTTGAAAAATAGAGATTGAAAAACGCATTACTATTGGGTCTCTCATTATTATGATTTATGTACATGAATGTGTGATTATGTGCATGAACATGTGAGAATCATGAATCTTAAGATGCTATAGTAGTTTTTTAGAATGAAGTATTATTGCATGGAAACTACAAAATAATTTACAATCCACACCCCAATCCAAACACAACACTGGTGATGTGAGTCTAATTGAGTAAGGCTTTAGCTCACATGCAAGTCTTATGTCAATAGATTCATTCATTAAGACGCGTGTTTACATTGATAAAACATAATAGTAGTGATATAAGTCTAATTGAGTAAGATTTTAGCTCACAGACAAGTTTTATGTCACTAGATTCTAGATTCATTCATTAAGACGTATTTGTATCGGTAAAACATAATAGTTTTATCATTTGGTTATGTGAGTCTAATTGAGTATGACTTTGATCCATAGTCAAGTTTTATATCTCAAGATTCATTTATTAAGACATGTTTGCATTGACAAAACATTATTTTGATATAGTCTCAAATTATAATAATGAACATGTATTAAACAAAAAATGTAGTTTATCAATCTGTGAATATTTCTGATATCCATTACGAGGTATTTCCAAACTAAAAAAGGCATAATTATGAGTCTTGGAAGGAGAAAGTTCTTATCCATTTGGGTTAGATGGGCATTGATTATGCTATTAGAAAATAGAATCACCGTTATTACTAAGACCAACACTCTTGTTGTTAATCTCTATGAAAAGTGGTAGAGGTTAAATTGTCACTTTGTGACATTAATAAAGACCAACCTTTTGTTGGTATTCGGGGTCTATTTATCAGCATGACAATATGATAGATTTGATAAAGGTTATCCATGAACAATTCATCGCATTTGATCAATCTCTTACCAACACTATTATCATGTATTTTTTCATCTTAAAGTTCATCGGGACACTAAGAGTACATGATCAATCATGTGCATAAGGGACATTGTGATTCAACTAAAGGCTTTAGAGGTTACCATGTCTGATTCCCTTCTAGTACATTATATTTCGTATATTTTGCCTCATCAATATGCTCCTTTAAAATTTGATTCTAACACACATAAGGATAAGTGGTATATTAATGAATTAGTGATCATGTGTGTTCAAGAAAAGGGAAGGTGGCTAATGGAGGAAGGTCAGATGGTGAACTTGACTACTTCTCTTAAGAATAAGAAGAATCAAGTTAATCAGAAGGAATAGATGTCTGCTAAGCTAGTTATAAAGAGGGAGTCCAAGTATTTCTTTCGTAAAAGAAGCGACACATGAAGAAGGATTGCACGAAGAAAGGTAATTATTTTATTTTTGTTTGTTATGGATATAATATGACTAGTGTTAATCATAACACATGGTGGATTAATTCTGGATCTCACTTTTGGATCACCTGTCACTATGATCCTTGTATTTAGTTTATTGTATTGATTGATAATAGGATAAATGGACCAAGTGGGAGAATGTTGGAAATTTTCCAAATATGTTATATGTGAGATAATATGAGATATTTACATGGTCAATTATTGTCATAGATGTGGTCCATTTGTCAATCTATTTATAATTGTTGCATAATTTTTTACACTGTAATCTCATATAATTGGCAATAATTTATTATGGCAACTACTCTGTGATGAACAAATAACTCTATAAGTTTCAGAGGTGCTATGTGCTTTGCATCATCATATATGCTCTCTTTTACATCATACTATACCATCAAAGTTTAGAGAGTGAAGATTTGAAACGAAAAAGTACATTAAAGGATTCTCATGATAGTGACAATAACTGAAGGTTAGTCCTTAATCCTTTTTCCGCATAAATTTTATAACAACCAACAAATTTCGCTATGGTATATTTTAACCAATGATTCTAATACCCGTTAAGAAATAGACTTTAAATCTAACTCAATTTCAAAAAATCGTGCAACAATTTATATATTATAAATTCGTCTTATATCATGCAACAATGACTGATGTTGTCAAATTTTCAATTTTATTCGGCTCTTAAATCTTCAATATCTTTCAAGTGTTTGTTTCATTTATCAACTAGTTTTTTTAGCAGCAAGTTATGCCAAAATCTGTGATTATATGCATGTTACTTTGTTATATGTAAATTCTAAAAATAAAATCATGACTCCTATTCAATGTTAATTAGTTGGCACTAGCTACCCTGTGAATCATCCCATGTTGATGTTGGTTCCGTGTGGTGGGCTTGCATTGTTAATTTAATTGACACCAGTGTCCCTTAGTGAACAGTATCTGTATGTAGTGAAACACAAACAGAAGGTTATGTGCATAGAAATTGTCGTGATTAGCTTGCCCTAGGACAGATTCATCTGATAAAAATTAATTAGTCATTCACTCATTGGTTGCTCCAAACATTATTGAATAAATGTAATCATAGCACATAGTAATTCCCGAGAGGCATGTGGAACCTCCAACACCACCCATTTGGTGCACGTGGATTGTGGAAACATGCAACAAAATTTATGTCAAAGTTAACTGGGTTGGTAGGGCATATCAATTACATCATTAATCGTAACGCAGGGAGAGCCAAACCTTAAGATCTGCCTCCGCTTTTGTCTGCTTAATTTCTTCGGTGGCTTCGTGAATAATGAAACATTATTGTTGAGCATGAAAATGAGGTGGGAGGAAAAGAATGTGAGCCACAAGCAGAAAATACAAGAAAAAGAGAATAATTTGAATGTGGATTAATAAGGAGCTAATATGATTATCTTTCACATGTGGTCCAAAACTGTCACCAGAATGTTTGGTAAATATGAAAGCCACGGCAATGTGTGTTGACAGTTGCATTATTGATGCAGGTGGCAACATGATGGACCATCTGACTCAGCAATGACTCACTTCTCATTCACCTATTAATCACAATCACAGGGAAAACTCATTCTCAACATCAGATTATATATGAATAAATATATAGTTTTTGGTTTGATGTTTAGTGATACAAATTATTGGTAAAGTCCAAACTTCAACCCACCTGTGTCACTAAAGTGTAATAATGCATTTAATTAAATTTGTACAAAAAAATAAAGTGACAACATCTTGAGTAGATACTGTTGTTGTACAACATAAACTCATCATGTCATAGTCATTTATTTACATTATTAAAATATTTTCAATGAAAAGAAACTCCTATGTGCAAGAAAAAAGGGGAGACCAACTGTTACTGTAATAAAAGAATATTTTCAGTAAAATATATAAATACTGATAAATTAATTAATCTTGAATCCCTGAATCCAAATAAAACCGTGTTTCATTAACAAAGATATCGAGGTTTTTGCAATAATTAAGTGGTATAAACCCTTCCTATACTAGGTTGATTAATTTTTGGAGGTATAGTAATAGCTTTAATTGCAATTTCATGTCTATATAGAAGTTCAAACTCAAAACTTTAGTTAAAGAAAAGTGTTGGACAAGATATGAAGTTTGAATATTTCATACAAGTAAAATGAAGTTAAAAATAAAACAAAATAAATTATTTAATAAAGATTATTGTTGACAAATTGATAAATATTACATCATTTTGTTTATATAATTTTAAAAATATACCTCTCATTTGTGGCAAACTTAATAACATTAGAGATATAAATCCTTTACAATGTACACATATCTCATGAATAATATTTTATTTAAATTTTCAATTTAATTTCATATTTTCTAAAAAAACTAGTTTTGATAGTTATAAATCATCTTAATTTCAATTTATAAATGAGATTTAATCTAAAATAATTTACAACCAGTATACTTCTTTTACCAATACTTTTGAAATCAAAATTTGTTGGAATCTTTATATTTAAAAAAATGTGCAATTATTCATAATTTTAAAAAACAAACCAATTTCTGATATTTAGTATATGTTTAGGTAGAATGTTTCTATATTTCTTGAATGTAATTGCATGTCATTTACTAACAGTAACAAATGTGAGCGTAACTTGAGAATTTAGTGTATTTGTTCAAATGTAAATATACTTTTTTTAAATTAAGATATTTTTATTAAGAGTTGGACAGGCTAACATAGGTTTTCCTTTTATAAGTAATGTTATACATTTATTAAGAGTTGACAAACAAAAGGACGTGACACAAACTTTTTCCTTATATAATATTGTACTAAATCAAAGAAATATAATAGTTAACGTTAAGTAAATAGTGAGCGATCTACTTCTAGGTATGCACACTCTTTTTTATCTTTAGACTATTAAAAACTATGAAATTGATTATGTAAAATATATATATATATATATATATATATATATATATATATATATGAAAGATACACTGTGTCAAACTATGTTTTATATTTTTAATTAATATTTATTTAAATAAATTATATTTATTCATCATGTATTTCATATAGAGGTTATATACTAAATATCATTTTTTATTTATCGTATTACTTATTATGAATAGACTTTGCAATCCACTAAACTTGACTGTAATTTGCACATATGTGATGTGTAGTATCTCAATATTTATTTGTTATACCTATGATTTTAAATTATTTGAGATTTAAAATCTATTTTAAAATTGATATCAAAACTTATTTATAAATATAAAATTATTTTCCTTTAAGAAAGTGAGAATTTCACTTTCAACCCAATTATTTTGCTTTAGGTTTAGAATAATTCAAGTTGATTATTTTTTTCGAAAATTCAATTAGTTGGGTCCATAATTATTATGAGTGGCGAATAAACACCAAGAAAGTAAAAAAAAAAAAGTGAAAAAAATTAACCCAGTGTGAAAAAAAGAGAGGTGAGACTCAATTATTTCATAACCATATTGATGCCAAAGTATTAAGACAGGATACCTAAACTATATAAACTGACAAAAAGAAGATACTGTACTTTACTTCAATAAAAAGAAGACAATGTCGAAGTTTATTTAAAACATTGGATAATGTTTCAATAGAAATTATCCATTGAGAAAAAAATTATGCATCACAATGGAGGTTATTATTTGAAACTGGAGTTACTCATTGAAAAAAAGGAGAATGTTGAAAAAGTAATATAGGTACTTGTAAGTATCTTAATTAGTTATCTTATCATAATATCTTGAATTCTTATTTACACATATGTAGTGAATATTTCTTATTTTTTAAAATAAAATAAAATAGAAATACAGTTAAGATAATAAATTTATTTACGTTTATTACCAATCCAATATTGAAGCAGGGCTAGATCTAAAGTTTTTCTAGTCCTACAGAATATCATGCCTTAATATATATATATATATATATATATATATATATATATATATATATATATATATATATATATATATAGATATATATATATATATAGATAGATAGATTAAAACACACCTACGCCCCTCCAATAAACTATTGCCATATTTCAAATATTCTTATATTGTAGATTTGGATTTTGCTTAGTTTCTCACGTCTTGTTTTCTTTTGATAATTATGTTTAAAATAATCTGACGGTGCATTTTCTTGAATTTAATATAAGATTTATATAAAATATAAAAACAGACAGCTCTTATATATAATGAAACCTAAAATATTATATATATATATATATATATATATATATATATATATATATATATACATATATATATATATATATATATATATATATATATATTAATTATGGATCTAGACATGGGAGTATATATATAACTAAAATATATATATTTTGAAAAATGAAAATATGATTTAATATGTAGTAACATGAGTCTATTATTAATTAAATAATTAAATATTTTTTTAATTCTTAAATTTAGACATAAAATTAAAATTTATGTATTTTTTGTATATTTTAGTTATTAAACTTTAAAAATAAAAATAAATGAATATAAAACATGTTTAAAAATAATAATAATACTATTGGACTAAAATAATTATATTTTTTTTTTTTAAATTTAAAAACTAAAATATATCAAAATTTAAAATATAAATTGAATTTTGATTTCACAATTAAATTTAAAATTAAAAATATATTTAATTTTTGATTAAACCTTACAAACAGACACCTTATACAATAAGATAACAGATGAAAGAAAAAGAAACACCGTTGATTTATGACAAAACTAAAACTTGAATATTCAGATAGACTAGTTGTTGTTGAATGCTTTGGCTAGATTTCTATTTCAACACGGTGAACACGTAAGTTCCCGTTATCTTTCTTTTTCCGCTCTGTATACCTATTTTAGTGGTTTGAAAAAATAGAGTGGACCCATCGCTTATTATTTGTTACTACTTTTTCATTGTCTTAACTGTGTCTCAGCCCTTACCACACATATACAACATAATTTGGATACGTAATTTGGTGAGATTTAGCATGGAAGAAAAAATATTATTGGAAGAAGTTGGTGTTTTTTAAATAAATTATTTTAGTTTTGCACAGTTAAGTTTTTAATGAAATTTTCATTTTTTTTTCATGTTAAAAATTAATAAGACTTTTTACTGGTATAAGCTGTAAATTTTTATGTATTTTCAAGGAGATGTTAAAAATCTTTCACCCTCGTAACTACACCATTAAACTTTGGTTGATTTACGTTCACAGGTCAACTAATTGAATTTAATATATGAATATTTATTAAATTTTGATGAGTTTCAAGATTTGTTGAGAATGGCTTTTCTGGGATCAAAATTAAATACAATTATAATAGAACCAAATCAGTTGTTTTCTATGGTTATTTCGAAAGCACTAATAAAATTGAATTCAAGTTTACAAGTATGAGTTATGTTTACTCTTACATTATTAAAAGTTATATGTAAAATTGGCTATTTAGTTTATTCAATCAACCAATTATAATCCTATATCATATAGATGATTTGTATTAGATATTATTATAATAAAAAATATTCTTATTTCTGACAATTTTAAGAAAAATATATATTATAGACTTATTATAGATTTTAACCTTTAATCTCAATAGAAAATTTTAGAACAAAATTATGCAATAAAATATATTAATTAATGTAAAAATAAAAGTAAATTGTATCAGTTTAAATTCATCCTTCCACCTCATATAACTTCACATATTTCCTAACAAAACACTAAAAATATTTCAAGTTTTATTGGACATCAACTTAATGTCTTAAGTTTTCCCTCGATTGATTATTTAATTAGTTTACTTTTGTTAAATCTATTCCTCTAAATAAAAATCTTTTACTAATATAATTAATTTTATTTTTTAAATTTAATTGAACTTTTTGGTCTTTTTCCAATACAAGGGACCTTTGGTGGAAGAAAATATTTTAAATTCAGAAGAAAAAGAAAACACGTTTATCTTGTTTATTTATAGAAAACGACATTTGCATTAAAAATAACAATTAAGTTATTATATATATATATATATATATATATATATATATATGTATATATGTATGTGTGTGTATGTTTTTACTAGAAAAATGTTATCCGTGGTAAATTATATATTATAGAAAATTAAATATTTTAGTTAAAATGATACATTGTTATTTTTATTTATAGAGGACTTATACAAACAATTCGGTAATAGTTTTTATCAACTAAACTATATTTAACTATTTTTAGCGGTTATAACTCTCGTGATACACGTTCTACATGTGAAAAAATTTATTGTCCCAAATACTTCCTTACATTTTTGGTATTAAGTTGACAGCAAGAAAGTGTCAAAATTGGGATGAGAGGTTGGACAATAATTTGAAAAGGTCTAGCTGATTTCAATTTTTTTAATTTCTGTTCTCTTATGATATTTATCTACCAAATATATATAATATATTGTAAGTCACTTACAATATTTCATAATAAGTGTTTATTATTATTATTATTTCATATAGATAATTTAAAAATATTAATAAAAAAAGCATTTAATTTTCTGTTTATTTTTAATCTTTGACATTTAATTCAAATAATTTCATTTCTCTTTCTTTTTTTTATACTCTTACGTACCTTTAATCCGTCCATTGAAACAAAGATTGAGTATGAAGATAATTTTAATCATATAGTTTTAATTATTCAGTTTTGGTAAAAATATTTTAAGAAACTTAACAAATTGAGCACTCTAGAAGCATGTCTGCGATATTAATTACTTACCTTTTACAAATTATATAATGTAAATCTTAATATTATGAAATGTCTTAAAAGAAAGTAAAATGATGAAAAATTAGCTCTCAATAAAGTCCTTCTATCTTCTTTTCTTTTTTTTGACACATCATTTTACCTCTTTCTTATTAATTAACACTTTGGATATGAATAAGAATTTGGGTTGGGGTATTAAAAAACTTTTGTTAATAAAAATGTAAGTGATGAATGCAATGTAGGTATACAATTAAACTCTTAACAAAAAAAAAAAAATACTCCTATTAAAATTATTATCACCTAAGTATGAATCCAAATGCAGAAAGTTTTTGAAGAAACACAGAAACCAGACCAAAGTGTACCAAAATTTGCCGAATTACCATCCTTAATCACACACACTTAACATTCAACTAAGAACAAGACAAAGACAATGAAGAATCATTGCATTAGGAAATTGTAGTCTTGAACCCCACCTATGCATGTGAATGTCCCCGACATGGATCTGTGAGTCCGAACCTCCACCTGGGGCCCATCCCATCCACCTCATCCAGTCCTCAACAATTCATATGGTTCATGTCACAGACATTCTGAAAAAATAGTTTTTTCAAATAATAAGAAACCAAAATCTTATAAAATTATACATTTTTCTGCTAAAAAAATTATTTTATTAGTCTTCGAATCTGTGTTTGACATCCCTATCAGTGCTGGTTTTCTCCAGACTCTGGGATCCGAGTCCTATAAAATGTGCTAATGTGAGGAAAAGCCTCTCTCATCCCATTCACTTTTGAACCCACCTATCTACCTTCTGCACACACTTCCAACCCAATCCAATCCCCACACACATGCATGCTGTCTCTGCCTACAACTCATAACACACCACCCCCAATTACTCATTCTCTCTTTCTCTCTTTTCTCTCTTTCATTCACAACCACTTCCTCTGCCCCTCATCTTTTCTTTCTCACCATGGAACATCATAAACCATTGTTACCTACTTCCTCTCACGCCGCTCCAACCCCAACCACTCGCAAGGACCTTCTTCTCGTCGTTTTCGGCTTGCTCTTCCTCTCTTCCCTCGTCGCTTATGGGGGTTACAGGGCCTCCAACGTGCCTCATGCTCACGTTTCATCGCCTGCATCCAACCATCAACAAGAACACCAAAGTCCCACATCGCTGCCTTCTTCTAAATGGTACCCTGTTTCAAGGGGTGTTTCTTCCGGCGTGTCGGAGAAGTCATTGAACTTGTTATTCGCCGGTGAAGGAGGAGCTTCCGAAGCATTTCCTTGGGACAATAGCATGCTGTCTTGGCAGAGAACTTCTTTTCATTTCCAGCCAGAGAAAAACTGGATGAACGGTAATTCTTTTCGTTTTCTTGTTTCGTTTCTTACCCCAACTAAAATTCTTTGATTCGAAATCAACACGTTTTTATTGTCTTCAATTTCTACCTAACCAATATCCAGGTCACACTTTATTTGATTTTATTAAGATGGAACGTTTTGATTATGTGTGATATTGGATTAGCCTGAATAGTTTTCTCGTATCGTGTAATAAATTTTCTTTACGATTGAAACCTCTGTTTTGTTTTTTGTTATTCACTTTTTAGAGATGTCATTTTGTAGTTAAACGAAAAGGGAATATCGATTAGGATTCCGTGGGTTTTCTACTTGGAAAAAGAGCCCTATCAAAAGTGATAAGGACAATAATTAATCAAGGTTTAGCCAATAAAAAATCATCTTTTTTTTTCTTTTACAAAAAAGTGTTTTTGATGGGGTCAAATCCCGTTTTGTCGGAGTGTTTTTTTGAATTAAAAAATTGTGAATACTGGTGGATGTTTCTACGTAATTGTATTTTATCTCAAGCTAACTACTGTCTCTGTTATTTTTTTTTTTGTTTGATGACTGTGGCTTGGACTGATGGGGGAACCTGATTTGCTCTGCTTCAGATCCGAATGGTAAGAAACTCCTCTCCCTTGCAAAGTTTGCGTAATTCGGTTTAATTCGTTGCTAATTTTTTTCTTCTGATTTGAGTATTTCGCGTTGAATTGCCACCATTTTTCTTAATAAAGAATTGTCTCCTTCAACGCACTGATTGATAGCAGCCAAATAAATACTGGGACCGAGTTAAAGTTTAGCGGGGTCTGGGAGTTCAATTGGATTTTGGCATCTATTATTATGGTTTAGCAAGTCTCACAAAATTATCCATTACTACTAATCTAGAAGCAAATAACTTTTTCCACGACACAACGTGGGAAATTGGATTACCAGAGGGCCCACATAAAGTTGAATATATGACAACGAGTTAAATAATATGAAATAAAATAAGATGACGTAAAATACACTTGAAATTTATAAAAGAATTGGAAATAAAATCAAGTCATTAGTTTAAAATATTTATAATAAAATAAATAAATAAAACCTCGTATCTTTTATTTTAGGAGAAGTAAAAGTATATTTAAAAAACAAAACAAATATAATTTGACTTCGATTTATTTTATTCCTTCCCTGAATCCAAAGATGTCTTGTTTATGCATCTCAGGTCCTATGTACTACAAGGGATGGTATCACTTTTTCTACCAATACAATCCGAACGGTGCAGTTTGGGGTGACATAGTTTGGGGACACGCGGTGTCAAGGGACATGATCCATTGGCTTCACCTTCCATTAGCAATGGTGGCTGATCAATGGTATGACAAACAAGGCGTGTGGACAGGCTCAGCCACCATCTTACCAAATGGTGAAATCATCATGTTATACACAGGTTCCACCAACGAGTCAGTGCAAGTTCAAAACCTTGCATACCCTGCTGACCCCTCTGACCCTCTGCTTCTGGATTGGATCAAACACCCCGAGAACCCAGTTTTGGTCCCACCACCAGGAATTGGTGCCAAGGACTTTCGTGACCCTACAACTGCATGGCTCACCTCTGAAGGAAAGTGGCGCATAACCATAGGATCCAAGCTTAATAAAACTGGCGTTGCTTTGGTTTATGACACTGAGGATTTCAAGACCTATGAGCTTAAGGAGGGGTTGCTTCGAGCTGTCCCTGGCACTGGCATGTGGGAGTGTGTGGACTTCTTCCCTGTGTCCAAGAAAAATGGAAATGGATTGGATACCTCTGTTAATGGGGCTGAGGTCAAGCATGTCATGAAGGTCAGCCTGGATGATGATAGACATGATTACTACGCCATTGGGACTTACGATGAAAACAAAGTTTTGTTCACACCAGATGATGTTAAGAATGATGTTGGAGTTGGTTTAAGGTATGACTATGGAATATTCTATGCATCCAAGACATTTTATGATCAGCACAAGGATAGGAGAATTTTGTGGGGTTGGATTGGAGAATCTGACAGTGAATATGCAGATGTCACCAAAGGTTGGGCTTCAGTTCAGGTACATTTATATATGATATAAAAGTTTAATTTTTTATATAATACACACCTAAGAATTTCATCAATATAATAAAACCATAACTATGTCTTTTAGGATAAATATTGTAAAAATGAGTTAACTTATGATAGATGATGTGTTTTCTGACTTTATAATTAGTTGGTAATGGCATTGTTAAATTTTGATTGTACAGAGTATTCCAAGAACTGTGAGTCTTGATACGAAGACTGGCAGCAACTTACTTCAGTGGCCTGTTGCTGAGGTGGAGAGTTTGAGATTGAGAAGTGATGAATTCAAAAGTTTGAAGGCTAAACCAGGGTCAGTGGTGTCACTAGATGTTGAAACAGCCACACAGGTTTGTGTTCATGATATACATATAAAAAGTTTCTAAAGCTGTCAAATTTTTAGCTATACATGAACAAAGGTGAATCTGAATTAAGAGACATTGTTTGTACCAATGCAACAGTTGGACGTTGTTGCGGAGTTTGAGATAGACAAGGAATCCCTAGAGAAAACAGGTGAATCCAATGAGGAGTTCACATGCAGCAGCAGTGGTGGAGCTGCACAACGTGGTGCCTTGGGACCTTTTGGTCTTCTGGTTTTGGCTGATCAGGGGCTTTCTGAGTATACTCCGGTGTATTTCTATGTCATTAAAGGAAGAAATGGAAATCTTAGGACTTCATTTTGCTCTGATCAATCAAGGTATTGGACTACTATTTGTTAATTCTGAACTTGAAAGTTATCCAATATTCTGAGATAGAGAAAGAAAATAACTTTGCACTAGATTTTCATAAATTCAATATTGAAGAATCTGGTACGTTGTCTTGGTAGGTCTTCTCAGGCAAATGATGTTCGCAAGCAAATACTTGGGAGCGTTGTTCCAGTACTTAAAGGCGAAAAGTTTTCCTTACGGATGCTGGTAATTGAGTTGTTCCTTTAAGTTTTCTATTGTTTTCTTGCTCAAGAAAACACATATCTTGCGCATGTTAACCAGATTAACTAATGAATGTTCATTTTAGGTGGACCATTCTATTGTTGAAAGCTTTGCTCAAGGTGGAAGAACGTGTGTGACATCTAGGGTTTATCCAACAAAGGCAATCTATGGAGCTGCTAGAATATTCTTGTTCAACAATGCTACTGAGGCCACTGTGACAGCCTCACTCAAAGTTTGGCAAATGAATTCTGCGTTTATACGGCCATTCCCATTCGACCCAGATCAGAAGAGCTAAAGTTAATTAAAATTGAAGATGAAAGATTTATAGTCACGAAGGATTGGAGAACATGGCAATATGTGCTTATCAACAACTGTAATGACCTTCCCTTAAACCCAGATAAAGTGATGGGTTCTTGTTCAACGTCCATTCTTTCATTTTTGCCCAATTATATTGATCAGATGTTTCTCAATGAAATATAATTTTAATGTTCTTCGATTCTCTGTAAAATCTTTTTCACCTTTTTTTTATGAGTTTTGAGTCCAGGTATAATAAAAATTATTTATTGTATTTTGTTAAAGGTAAAATTATACTTCTGGACATTCACCTTATTCTTTTTTTATTTAGTTTGGCTTTTATTTTCTTAACTTTTTATCTGGTGAATTCGATTAATGTCATCCTTCTTTTCCTTTAAAACTAACATCGTTAGTAACTTTAATTCATTCACAGTCCAAAACGGTAATAAAAGAATATATAGCTGACTATTTCTCATCTAGAATATTTAATTAATAATTGAAGGTGTATTATAAAAATTATTCTTTATCTAGAATATCTTCTTGAGCCTTGTGCTATGTTCGCTTGAAAAGATTCTCCATTTGAAAGGAAAAGAGAAGATAAATTAATAGATTATTTGAACGTTCGTTTGAGTTGAATTGAGGACGAGTGAAAGTACTAATTTGCGGGATGCATCAATTTTGTAATTTTGTGTGTTATGAACAGATTTGAGGGGTTATCGGAGGAAAGATCATTTTATCTTGGATCACATAAATGTATGTAGCAATCTGGTGAAGTTGGAGAGTAAGAGGATCGATCAGTGGATCTGTAAACTGAATGCAAAAGTATCTAAATTTGACATAATGATAATATCGTTAGAGCATTGTTGGTCCTCTGATCTTCCTTTTGTAGAACACCTGTATTTTTTTATAGATTTTCTCTCCTGATACTGATGGGGATAGAGAGAACAAATCAGGAATAAAAACTTATGTGTTTTTAGAAGGGGATCATGACCCTTTAAATAACCTAATTAGGTTAATTACTTTAAGATTTAGTATTCCTAATTTGGTCCCTCATCAAATTATAAATTACTTTATGGTCTCTACACTATTATTATTTTCATGACGTATGTCTTTAGCCAAAACATTAATTTAGTTATGTCACTTAATTATTTGGCTTAATAAATATGGCTCTAACACATTAAAATATGTATCATATATATTTATGACCCAAAATTACCAACATACAACTGATTCCAACATGGTATATCAAATTCCTTGTTATTTGGAACATGATCTAGAGATCTAGATGAAAAAAATTAAATTATTTTATTAATTGCTTTGTAACATTTTTTACAAATGGAATACGAAAAAATTAAATTATTTTATTAATTTCTATAATTTATTTCTTTCAATTGTAGTAGTAAAAAAATTTTTAAAAAAAATTATAATTCCTACAAATACTAATTTATACTATTTATTACATAAAGGACAATATGGTAATCTATCTTTTATATCTTTTATAATTTATTTTCAAATTCACTCACAATCACCTCTAAATCTCTTAAAAAATATAACAATTCACTCTCATATCCACTCAAACACATCCATTCTCTCTCACTCAAACTCATCCACTCAAGGGAACATGCCCTTACATTTACTTGTCCTCAAATTTTGGATGTTTTAATCCAAATGCATGAAACAATACCAAGAGAAATCAAATACGAAATTTTTCATGTTTATTGAAGGAATTTTTTTTAATATTATTGTTATTACATTAATCAAATCATTCATAAACTCTCACAAATTTTATTTCTAAATTCATTCACAATCACCTCTAAATCGTTTAAAAAAAACATATAATTCACTGTCATATCCACTCAAATATATTCGCTCTTGTTTCTCAAATTCATACACTCAAGGAATCATGCCTTACTTTTACTTGTCCTGAAATTTATAATTTTTAATCCAAATGCATGAAACAATACCGAGATAAATCAAATATGAAATTTTTCATGTTTAGCGAAAGAGTTTTTTTTTTTTTTAGTTTTTGAATATTATTGTTATGTTGTAGCGACAAAAAATCGTCACTTAATTGATTATGCACTTAAAAATATACTTCTTGTAAGTATTATCTTGTAGTAATTTTTAAATGTTATTATATTAAAATTTATACTAATTTTAAATTGAATGAAGAAACAATTTAACTCGTTTAAAAGAAAAAAAAAATCTGAATTGAATTCCTTTATAAGAGAAAAAGATAAATGAAATATAATTAAATATAAATCTAATTTAGTATTTTCAATATTTGATATGTTAATTATATATTTGTTTTAATATATTTGTTTCCGGTTCGATCTTCAAGTTTATTTTTGTGATAATTTTTCTCTGTCTCAATAGGTAGCAATAAATTAGGAGAAAAAAATTGTTTTTTAAAATATATTTAAAATTTAATTTTGTTTGAATCATATCCAATTTAAAATAATTTACATTAGACCGAGGTTTAACTTTAGTCTTTATTTTATTTTATTTTTAAATTATAAAATAAATAGTGAATATAATAAACATAATAAAAACTTAAAAAATAATATCTAGAACCTCATTTACAGGTCATTACATGAATACATTACCGGTAATATAACTCTTAAAAGTAAAATAATCCACTTGCAGAATTATGTTTGTTTATATATATATATATATATATACCTTATTCAAAAGAAGTATTCATATGATAAACTTATCTAAAATAGCTCATGAATAGAATTAGATTTGAAGTTATTAAAATCCTGGTCCAAATGAAGCTCATCTTAAACTATTTAACTAGCCCTGAAGTTGAGATTATGTCCTTTTAATGTAAATAATTTAATTTAAAAATAATTGCAAGTAATACTTTTTATTCAATCATATATGCTTTAGAATTTGCATATAAAATAATTACATATAATTGAAGTAAAAACATCTTATTTTTGTTATTTTTTTTTATAACAACAATTAACTCATTTTATCTTTTAAATCAATTCTAACCCCATTTTTTTTACCGACAGCAAAAATAAAACATAAATTTAACAATTATATTTTAATAATTTATAATATATATATATATATATATTCTTTTTTGTGTTTGTATCTAATTTTTTCTATTTTATCTTTAATTATTATTTTAATAATTAATTTTTTTATAAATTGTTTACCTTTAACTGTTATTCTAAAAATCTCTTATGTCTTTAAAACTTATTTTAAAAAACTTATTTTATGTACACATTTTATTTTTCTAATTTTTCATTTAACAATTATTTTAAAAATTAATTATATATTCTTTATTGATCTTAACTCAATTTTTTATGAAAATAAAAAAATGCAAACACACAAGTGTTGTGACGCTTGTGTTATCGTTAGTATAGTTAGAGTTGATTTAAAAGTAATTTAAGAAATATTTAATTAATATCAGTGTAATGTTTATATAAAGGGACTAGATTGGCACTGACACGTAGGGCTAACACTCACACTCACACGTGGGGATAATTGACATTATTATATATTTTTTTGTTACTTTTATATTTTATTGATATTTTTATTATTATCTTTTTAAATAATTAAGGATTTATTAAATAAATTTAGAAAAGATAAATATCTTATCTTTTATTAGATAATTCAGATTTTATTAGATAATTCTAAAATAGATAAGTATTTTATCTTTTATTAGATAATTAAGGTTTTATTTAAAAAATTGAAAAGGATAAGTATTTGGTTTATAAGTTTGTAGATAAGTGAAAATTACTAAAGATTAAAGAATTTTCAATTATCAATAAAATCAATTATCTAAAGTTTGTTACTTCAGTTACAAAATTAAGTACAACTTTTAGGTCTAGTCCATTGAGATGTGTGTTTATGGAAATAGAAAGTCTTACAAAGTTGAAATTCAATCTTTGGAGGTGGACAATCATTTTGAAAGCTGAAGACATTCATCATTATTCTTTTTTAGTGTTCAGAATATACAAAAGTAACTAACTCCCTTATTTATAGGGGTTGGACGCAATGTATCTTAACTGTGATATTTGTTATTCAATATATTTATTTTTTTATTACTCTTATGTTCTATTCTCGTATTCTTGTTATTAACTTCATGAACTATTGATTACATATTTATGAGTATTTGATTATTGGACTCGATGTTGGAACCTCGAATAGGATAGAACAACTAATTGATTTTTCATCATGACATATAGCTTAAAGGTTAGCTAGTCAAAGCATCTGAATTAAATGCTTAATATAGACATTTAATAAAAAGATCTAAGACATTAGGGTTTTTATTATTAAATTTAGACTTGTCTCTAAGACATTAGATTTTAAATAGTGGTGTGAATGTTAGAGTAGGAATTAGAAATATATATTTTATTGTTTTCTTATTGATTTGGTGCATGAAATCTAACCACACTAAAGTCTTTACCGCATAAGTACTTTCATAAATTTGGATGCATTCAAGATCTTAGAATTATTCTCCTAAAAATTAATTATTTTCATCATTCAAATTTTTTCGCCTAAATTAGTGAATAATCATATAGTTTTTCTAAATAACGTGAGCCTATGTAGGAAAACAATATTTGTACTTATTCATTTTATTACATGTACGATTTGGTACACTTTGTTAATGTCATAACACGTGACATTGACACTCACATGTAGGAATGACAATGAGGTAGGACAGGGACGAGTTTCATTATCCGATACCCATTCCCAAATAAAAAACTCATCCCCATACCTAACTCAAATTCAACGGGTATCAAACTTTTGTCACATCTCCAAATCCACCGGATAACGGGTATATATTTGGACTCGTACTCGTACCCGCTTTCTTTTTCTTTCAATCAAGTAATTATTTTTTATAAAATTAATAAAAAAATAATGAAAAAGAAAACATAATAAAATATTCAATGTCAAAAAGAGGGTGATTTCTTCAATATCAAATATTTAGAAAGAAAATATAATTGTATTCATTTCAAATTAGATTATCAAGTAAACTTTGATGAGAACCAAAACTTTTTCAAATTTGCAAACGTCAATAAAACCTAGTTGATAAAATTTTAAAAACATTTCTTAAAAAATATAAAAGGAAAACAAATATTCAAACTAAAAAAATATTTTAAATGTCTCTTTATTTCAATTTTTTAAGTTCTAATGAACTATTTTTTTATACACTAGTAAAAATTATAATACACCACTTAATCAAAATGACACAAAGAACAAAGATTAAACCAATAATAGTTAAAATTTAATATAGATATTTCATCTTTTGAACTTCAATATATGTTGAATGGTGATAAAAAATATTCATGGCAATTACATTAAATTATTATATTTTAGTAACTAAGATTTATTTATACAATTAGAGTTATGAAATTACACTTATGATAATGAGTTATAAAATGAAAATAATTATATAAAAAATATCAAAACAACATTCTACATAATAAAAATAAACAACAAATAAAAACATTTAAAAAATGATCACGTGTGTGTTTTAGAAACAACTTAACAGACCATTGAATGAAATCACACAAAGAAAAAAAAATTATAATTAAGGGTATGATAAGATAAAAAATATCATAAGAAAACTGTTACGAAATTGACAAGTGTACCAAATCACACAAGTAATACAATAGACAAGACCAGATATCATTCTCACGGAAACTAATGTGATTTAAAATAATGGACAATTTACTAATAAACGTACGAATAAAAATCATGGTCTATATAAGAAAATAAATTCAGCAATAAAAATAAAAACTTAATCAGAAATTTGCTAAAAACAATAAACTTGATTTAGAAAAGTATTAGATAAAAGATTCATCGAGATTGTTTTCATGATTTCATACAAAGTAATCCTATTTTTGTCACACTCATATTTTGTAACAAGCCTCAATTTTGTCACAGACAAGTATAAACTTGAATAATAAAAATTGTATCTATCAATTTTTACTATTAAGTTTGCATTAATGACCAATACGTTGATGTTTAGGAATCATTAATGACCACATCTATCTCTAGCATGTGAAATCAATTAACTATTTTATCCCACTTAGGTTTCCCAAACTATCTTTTAGATCAACTGATACTCCCACATATGCACCATATCCAGAGTATGCAAGTTGAAGATCATAATCAAGTTTTCTAAACTATCTTTTGGATCAGTTGGTACTCCCGCACGTGCAAAATTCATAGACTATGCAGTTAAAACAAAAATAAAATGTAAGAGGTGATGGAAAAAAATTATATTGAATGAAGAATACACAGAGACTTAAGAATACATTACACCTAAGCTCGTGAAGGAAGGAATTAGTTACTCCTAAACATACTGAACATTAGATTGATGATGAAATTGAATGCCTTCAACCTTCAAGATGTCCTTTTACTGTCCAATGTATATGGATCAAGTTTCTTTCTCTCCAAGTGTGTTTATGACCACATTTAGATCCTCAATTTATAGATTTTTTGAAATGTGTAGTTCATTATGCACATTGACTTGCTAAACGAACTAAGCATTATTTGCAGAACGAGTGGTCCTTAGTTGGGTGAATGATGCGAAAACTGAATTGGACCTCACCTTTGTATTTTATTTTGTACTGAAATTTCATGTTGGGTATATATTTTTTATCTTCTGGAACTCCATATTCTCGAACTATTCTTCAATTCTTCTCATTTTGTTGATGATCTTCCCATATCTCTTGCAAAATATAACCCAAACATTTATCTTTCCATGTTTATTGAATAAAACCTAAAATACCAAATAAAATTCAAAAATAAAATAACAATTAAACATAAAAGTAAACTAAAATAAAAACATGATAATGCCAATTATAAAAATATTTCAAATATCAACCTAGTTGAACTATTAGAGATAATAAAAATTGTTTTAGCAAACCAAAAGAGCTTTTCAAATGAAATGAAAATTAATAATAAGAGATTAAAGAACATAAATTTCTTATATTAACTAGTAAATGAAAGGTTTATGCATTTCATATGAAAAAAAACACAATAAATACATTTTTTTAAAGTAGAAATATCCAAAGGTGAAACATACAAAATATTTAATTGACATACATCATTTGAAGAAAGGTTGTGATAAGAGGAAACATTTCCTCAAAATATGAATGAATTTCATGACAAACCAAAATATTATAAAAACTAAAAAATGGAAAATGTGTAATATATATACACACGCATACGCACGCGCGCGCACACGCACACATGCATATATATATATATATATATATATATATATATATATATATATATATATTAATAATTTAAACAGAAATGAGAATAAAAGTATGGCTAGGTATTATGGCGGGTTTGGGGACGAGGACGAGACGGATATGTACATATACATCTCCATCCCCATACCCAATTGAAAAAATCAGGTATTAACCATATCTATACCTAGTCAATGCGGGAATTTTCTGTTAAAATGGGAATGAGTTCAAACAATACCCACAGAGAGGAATTGATTTATCATCCATACTCACATGACATTGATACCACGACGTGGCGCGATGCTAATTTGTCATGTAAACAATTTTTTTTTTTTAAATTAAGGAAAAAAAAACAAAAAGACCACAAACTTATATGTGACATGTTTTGTTCACATGTTGTCAACTTTTTAAATGATGTTACAAAAAAAATACTAAATTGACGACAATTTAGACTTTATTGAACAAAAAACGAAAATAGGATACATCCAACAAATTCAACAAAAACATGATTAAATTAGTATTTAAACCTAAAACTTAACAATCTTGTCTCAAACCATCAAAGCTAGTCTAACTCAACCTTTAAAATCGAATTATAATTTGAGATTTGTACCCACTTATATATTATAAATCAACCTTATTTATCTTTAATACACCCATCATGTCAAGGTATATATACATATATATGACAATGGGTCGGATCAGATACAGGTAGTCCTTACCTGCTATCTACCCCTATTTGAAAAAAATTATCCCGTTATCTAAAATAATGTTCATGATATTTTCTATACCAGCTGGTATCCATATCTACCCACAAATATTTTTATATTTTATTTTTTAAAAATTTAAATAAAATTATTTAAAAATAAATTTTTAAAATATAAAATTAGATAAAAAAATAATTTTTAAGTACAATTTAAATCAAATTACTAAAAAATTATTAATGCAAATAAATTTGGTCACTCTAAAAAGCAAATTTAAATGATTTGTGTCAAAGTATAAATTTTAATCATTAATCTTTTTCAAAATAACTTCAATCTCCTAAGTTAAATAAAAAATAAAAATAAAAACTTGTCAAATTTTAAACAATTATTTCATAATTAATATTTTTTCACTAATAATTTTATTTTGATCACTAAAATTAAAAAAAAATGTCAAATTTTTAAGTTTTAAGTACAATTTGAATCAAATTACTCAATAAATTATTAATGCAAATAAATTTGGTCATTCTAAAAATCAAATTTAAATCATTTGTGTCAAAGTATAAATTTTAATCATTAATCTTTTATAAAAATAACTTCAATTTCATAATTTAAATAAAACATAAAAATAAAAACATGTCATAATTTGGCAAATAATTATTAGTAAGTACCAAGTATTTGCATGTTAAATATCACGGTACTCATACCTACTCCAACAACAAGCGAGTAATTAAATACAAATATAAATTACTCATGAGTGTTCATTAAAGATATTAATTTAATATCCATTACATCCCGCGGCGGAGCATCATGGTAGCGGGGAAGGCCATGGCCCTCCAAATGTTTTTTATTTTTTTAAAATTATATACATATGTTTGAAATTCTTAAAAAAAATTAAATTTTTAAAATTATAGATTGTATATTTTAAAAATTGATAGAAATTAAATTGTATCTTTTTATTTCTTTTATAAAATACAACATTTAATGTTAATAAGTAATAAAAACATAAAATCAAATATAATAAAAAATATATTTAGGTTTAATTACTCTTTTGGTTTCTCTTTTCGTCTAAAAATATCAAATTGTGACTAAAAAATTGGAACTAAATTGAGACTCATATTTGAAAACAGTAACTAAAAGAGTAATTAAACTAAACATTTATTAAGATACTTTTTGTTTTTTTCTGTCATTTCCTTTTTAATTTTTTTACAAAATTGTACTCGTCTCTCACTCATGTTTTTTTATTGTTTTTGAAGAAAAAAAAATGAAGTTAGACACATACTCATTATTTTTGCTCTCATTTCTCATTTGTTTCTTTTGTTCCTTGAAGAAAAAAAAATGTAACTCTCTCTTGCCTTAGTTTAATAGTTATTAAAATTATTTTTTATCTCATAAGCCTTTTGTATACTCATTTTTATGATTATAGAAGCAAAAAACAATGTATTATGTGTTTTTTACCACCATTTTTAATTGTGAATTGATTATAATATATTTTTTTCTAATAATTATGTCTCTCAATCTTTTATTAGATTATGATAAATTATTTGTTAATATATTTAAAAGAAAGTATAACGATGAACAATAACATAATAGATTCATTTTGTGAAAGTGATTTAAGGGAAGTTATACGTAAAGATGAAAACAAAATAAATTATACTTTTTTCTTATCCTTCTTCACATCTTTCAAAGCATTTAAAGTCTTATACTAATGATCCAATCTAACAATTTAAGGATCCAATTATTTTATAGAAGAGTCATCATTTAAAGCGTTATACTAATGATCCAATCAAATTATCAGAGAATTATATTACTCTGACCCCTCCAAAACTCTGGGTCAAGATCCGCTATTGATTACATCATTACATGTACGAATTACTTTGTCATCCTTATATATATATTTCAAGCATGAGACTATATTTTAATGAATTGTCTGATAATGGCCCGATAACACTTGACACAATAGGTCTAACAAATAATAAATCTGATTAAAACAAACTTTGAATGATTATGATAATATATTAAAAATTGAACTTTAATTTTAATTCAACTTTAAAAAATGGACTTATAAAATAAAATTTACGATTAAATCCACTTTATGTCTAATAGGATCTCTAGGAAAACATGTTAAACCAGAGTTTAGTTAGTAATCTAAGTTCTTCCTTGTTGAACTCAAGTTTAATGACTCATGTCTCCCGAATCATGCATTTTATGTTCTAAGATTTTTTGTCTACAACATTCACAATTCACTTGGTTAATACCTAATTCAATTTTAAAGTCCCCAACAAGGATCATAACTTTAATTGATAAGCAGAAAGATTACAAACTTCTACCTAAGACATTTGACTAACATCTTGAAATACCTACATCTGATCTATTTATTTGGTTTTATTATTTCTAGTTAGATATTATTTGATCGGTTGATTTTGTCATTACCGTAAATATCCATGTAGCGAGACGAGTAACACATTCTTAAATATAAAATTAAAAGATATCAAGAAAAGAACATAAAAATGAAAAAAAAAATCTTAATTATTTATATAAAAAAACAGTTTAATAGGTTTTTGACTTAAAAATTTAACTAAGAATTGGTGAGACATGGGTGATTAAATTATATATATATATTTAAGGTTGATATAATGAAGAGTCCTAGAGGATTGGGTAAGTGTCCTTGAATGATGAGTAGAATAGCATTATAATTTCTCCAACCACCAACTTTACAGTCTGTTGTCCCATCTCAATGCGCTTTTAATAGCATTTCAATCACATGACCCCTTCAATTGCCATGCTGCTGTTTCAAAACTTGTACGCAATTTCCTCTCATTTATTTATTTATTTTACTCATGCCAACGCAAAACTAAACTCCAAAACAACTTACTCCTTTTATTTTAATCTTCAAATAATAATTCTTTTTTTTTTTTTAACTTTTTTGGCGTGCTTAATTCTCCAAAGGACATGGAATTATCCTAATCCATTACTAATTATTTTCCTTTCCCTCCTCACACCCACCCTGCTTACAAAAAGCATAAGTAAAATTATGTCCACACCTCACCATCAATTACTAACTCACCCCCCCACAATAACAACTCTACCTTCTTTATCAATAATTAGATTTTTTTTTTCAACAAAAATCTTCAAACTTTTTTCTTTTATAAACAGTTGAAACCTGTAAAGTTTCTCAAACTGTATTAATCAAATATATATTTATTTACTTCTACTGTCTCAATTATAATTTTTTGTATCATTTTAATGTTAATGTTTATAATTGAATTAAAGTCCTTTTTTTTTCTTTTTAATTGTTAGAATCTAGTTTTTTCTTATCAATTGTCTTTACCTGTTCTTCAATTATCGTTTATTTAAATCACGTGTTAAAGCATAGCTTTTCAAAATACCCTTTCCCTTTCGAAGTGTACTAATCAACCGTATTGTTTTTTTTTTTCCAAAGTTTCACTCTTCAAAACCTAATTTGCACCTTATTTTTGTTTTTTATTCATTTTTAGTCGAGAAGGTTCGATTCACGGTAAAAAGAACTTATATTTTCTGTTAAATTTTTTTTAAAAGTACTACAAATTTTTTATAAAAAAATTACAAAAAATTACTATCAATATTTTTGTGAAAAAATTTGTATAAAATATTTTTCACAAAAAAAATTGTAAAAAAATATTTACAATTGTATAATTTTGTAAGAAATAATTATCCACAAAAAATTTAATTATTAATTAAAATTAAAAAAAATAGTAAAAGAATTTATTTTCTTTCAAAACTTTATAACAAACTTCCAAGAAAAATTTCGTGTAATAACAAAAAATTAGCAGACTTTACCGATTTATTAAACTTTGCAAAGAATTAAATACTTTATCAAAAACTAGTGGAAACACAATTGATAGAAAATATTGTTTCTAACAACTCCTAAACTTATTAATAAAAAATAGAATAAAGGGTTTTTGTTTATTATTTTTTGCAAACAAGTTTTAATTATTCGACAGGGGTGTATCTAATTTTACATTATTCAAACGTTCAAACCAATTTTGTTAAAAGTTTCACATCAATTAAAAATAAAATAAATTTAGAATATATAAATAACAATAAAATAAATTTAGAATATATAAATAACAGTAAACTTATCTAATAAATTGATTTTCTAAGTTTAAAAGAGACTTATTATTAAAATCGTTCAAAATCTTTCCTTGAAAAATATGTTGAATTTTATAATATTAAATTAGATTTAAAGTTATTTTTAAAATTATTTTAACTAAAAGACAAACACAAAATCTTTTGGTCAGCTTTGCAATACAAAGTTTATTTATTTATATTTTTGGTGGATGCACCCAGTTCATAAATTCAGGCTAATTTTCCTGAATTATTGTCTGTCAGATTTCTTCTTCTCAAATTGTTTTTGCTAAACGTTCCTGATTAGGCTAGACAAGTGACAGTGTTGGTTGAAATGTCACCTTTATCACTAAAATTAAATTGAATCATATGACTCATGGTGCTGTACTTATTCTTTATAATACTTATACGTTTGTTTTTTGGACAAGTAACTCAACATTTTCAGACTTCGCATTTTAGCGTGTATCCATAATGTTTAACTCTGTCAGATGTTACTAGAAAAAAGATAGGGCCACGTCAGGATAATCATCATGTTACTTGTATCAGGTCCACAAAGGTTTATATATATATAAGAGGAAAATTATTTTATTCGAATTGAACAAATAATTTTTTAAAATATCTGCTATTTATTAAATTAAAACAATTTTACGGGAATTATTCACAGAGTTCATACTTTTTCATTTTCATTTTGGTCTACAGGTATTTATTTTCAATTTTTGATATCTCTTAAATCCTGACACATTTTCCAAACCTTTATTTATCACCTGAATCACCGTTTTTGTTTCATTATAAAAAAAAAAATAAAGACAGTTGGATTGTGCAAGCTTAATTATAGCTGGTGTGAAAAAGTTATATTTGTTGTAGTAAATTAGTAATAAGTGAATTATAATGTGATAAATTTGAGTGAAGAGCTTAAACTGTAAAATACTGGTTTTAAGGAGAATTTGAATCGATAAATCTGGCATTAGTGAAAGACAGAAAAGATATTATTACTTCTGTTACCGAATACTTTGTCGCAAAACCGTTTTCAGTTTTAACTAATTAACTGACACAGGAAGAAGGTGTGAAAATAAAAATTTGTATTAAAAAAAGAAAATGTTTGAGAGGGATAGAGGTGTGATTGAGCACTTTACATGGCTGGACTCACGTGGTCTGCATCATGACGATGATCAGGGACCGTTGAAGTAAGTCAAAACGAGAAAGCGAGGATCAAACGGTAATTACGCGGAGCAGAGTGATGGGCCCACTGGGCCTCGAGTAATGGGCCCACTCGAAGAATGGCTCCCGGCTGGCAAGCATGTGGCGCTTTTTGCAGAGATCCGACCGTTGCAACGCAATTTACGGCGTTGCCACTATCAAACCAAAACGGAAAGTGACCCCTCCATCAAACACCAAAATTAATTAATTATTTTTATTTCCTAATCGAATAAAACAAATTGCCAATGCACATATACTGTGTCCCTTTCTTAATTTATAGAACAACAACACACAACAAAGAACGCTACGGTCCCAACAACGGCTAAATGCACAGTTTTATTTTATGCCTTTATATGTTTGTGTTTAAATAATGTAGAATAATTCAAATTCTCATATTTTGAAAATATTAAATTATATATTAAGTTAAAATTTAAATTGTAAAATATAGTTTTGTATATTATTTAGTAGTGAAGAAAGAAATGAGAAGGTGTGAACTGGCTACTGGCTGTCATCTTTGGTTGAGGTTGATCGGGTGTGTGTCTGCTACGTACTTACCCTTTTTCACACCACACCTCACAGTGCTTCTTCTTCTTCTTCTTCTTCTCCCACTTCCCTCTTATTTCTTCTCTCTAGTTTCTACCACTCTCAAACTCTTCTTTCTTTCTTTCTAAGTTCCTTTGATAATGTAAAATCAGAGGAAAGGAAAAAGCTACGCAACTAACTTGCCTCTAAATCCTTTTTGAGGGAAAGAAAACCCAGAAAGTTCCACACAATGTCTTCTTCCACAGCTTTCTTCTTCTTTCTCGTCAACGTCTCCTTACTTCTCACCCTCTCCTCCGCTGCGGATCCATTTGTTTCCTACGATTTTGAGGTCTCTTACATCACTGCCTCTCCACTTGGAGTTCCTCAGCAGGTTCTCTTTCTTCTCTCTCTTGCTGTATGTTTAAAATCTCCGGCTTTACTTGCAGATCTGCATCATGGGACGCTTCTAGATAGTAATGTCGTATTTTAATACTTGGGTTAGTGAAGGGTTGTTATGTTATGTGAGTGCAGTTACGAGGTGTTTGTTTGTTTGTCTCAGTGACAGTTTGGTAGGTGGGTGGGAAGAAAGAGCTACGGGGTTTTGCTGCTGCCTCTCATGTCTTGTCTGCATTGTTTTTGCAGGTCATTGCTATCAACAAAAAATTCCCGGGTCCTACTATCAATGTCACCACAAACAACAATGTTGCCGTCAATGTTCGGAACAAATTGGATGAGAGCCTCCTCCTTCATTGGTATGTTGCTTTTCTGTTCAGCTTCAAAGCTTCATATGGAGCTTAGATTTGCTTACTGAGCTCAACTTATGGAACTTTCTCGAGACAGGTCTGGGATTCAGCAGAGGAGGAGTTCCTGGCAAGATGGTGTTCTTGGCACCAATTGTCCCATTCCTTCTAAGTGGAACTGGACTTACCAGTTTCAGGTAAAGGATCAAATTGGAAGCTTTTTCTACTTCCCTTCCCTTCATCTTCAGAGAGCTGCTGGTGGATTTGGGGGTTTCATTATAAACAACCGACCCATCATTCCGATTCCTTTTGATACCCCATATGATGACATTGTCGTTTTTATTGGAGATTGGTACACCCGCAACCATACGGTTAGTGTGATGGTTGAATTTTTTGGAAACTCCTATTTTTACTAACATTACTACAATTCAGTTCATACTAGTCAAGTAAATAATAACACGGGTTAAACTGTTTGTTACTGGTTCTGCGTTGGAATGTAGGACTTGAGGAAGGCCCTGGATGATGGAAAAGATCTTGGCATGCCGGATGGTGTTCTCATCAATGGGAAAGGCCCATACCGATATAACGATACACTTGTTCCTGATGGCATCGATTATGAAACAATTGAAGTCCATCCTGGTAGGCTCTTAGAAAAGTTTAATTTAAATTTGTTTTGTAGTTTCTCTAATGTTATGCTTCTTTTGGAGTATGAACGAGGAATCCTTGACTAATACGCATGTCTGTATTGTGAGAAAACAATGGGCAGAAAGTTAGGAAAAAGCAAGCGAAGTCTGTCTTATTATAGTGGTGTATATAAATTTTGTTTGGATAAATTTGTCTACAATAAAAGAAAAATGTAAAATGAATGCAGTTTTTTCTTAGAAGCTACAATAAACTCATACACTCAACTTTCCACACACTTCTCTAACTTTCCAAAAGATGAATTGTACAAGTTAATTTTAGTTTATAAGAGAAACAATTTATTTTACTTGCTTTTTCTTTTTCTTAACAAGTGCATAGGAAGAAGTTTATCCAACGCAACTTGGTACGTTGATTATATCTGTCGTGTAGATGTTTATGATATTGGAAAGAAAAGGTTCTTGTGGTTCTCACCGCTGTAGCCATTTATAATTTGTTTCCTTGGATGACTTTGGCTCCGGTATTATGTCATTTTTATATAATGATTTTAATGGTCATCACATGATGTACAACAGGAAAAACTTACCGACTTCGTGTACATAATGTTGGAGTATCAACAAGTCTGAATTTCAGGATCCAGAGTCATAACTTACTTCTGGCAGAGACAGAGGGGTCTTACACAGTGCAACAGAACTACACTAGCTTAGATATTCATGTTGGGCAATCTTATTCTTTTCTTGTAACCATGGACCAAAATGCAAGTTCAGATTACTACATTGTAGCAAGTGCCAGGTTTGTGAATGAATCACGTTGGCAAAAAGTTACTGGAGTTGCTATCTTGCGCTATACAAATTCCAAGGGGAAGGCGCATGGTCCTCTTCCACCGGCTCCTGATGATCAATTTGACAAAACTTACTCAATGAACCAAGCAAGATCCATCAGGTCTGTGCTGCAATTTTATGTACTCATTTGTTCGTGCTGTATGTAGGAATACTGTCAAATTGAACAACAATTATTTTTGGTATTAAGTTTTTCTGTACTGTTTTTGGAGGTTTAAGTGGTTAAGAAATTCTCAGAAGTGTTGAGCCTCAAAATATTCAATGCTTTTGTAAAAGCAAATATAAAACTTTAATATATTATTGTTATTAGTGAATGATAATTCCACAAGAACATATGTAGATTAGATTCTGAAATTTGAGAATTAAAAGTTTTTATCTCTCACTCGTGTATTCTTTTGTTAACTGTGCAGATGGAATGTATCAGCAAGTGGTGCTCGTCCTAACCCACAAGGGTCTTTCAGATATGGTTCCATCAATGTGACTGAGATTTATGTACTAAAAAATAAGCTACCTGAGAAAATTAATGGGAAGAGGCGAGCAACCGTCAGTGGAATCTCTTTTGTCAATCCTTCGACTCCAATCAGGCTTGCTGACCAGTACAAATTGAAGGGAGTATACAAGCTAGATTTTCCCACCAAGCCTATTACTGGACCACCTCGTGCAGAAACATCAATCATTAATGGAACCTATAGAGGATTTATGGAAGTTATATTGCAGAACAATGATACCAAGATGCATACTTATCACATGAGTGGATATGCATTTTTTGTAGTCGGGTACAAACTAATTCTCTATCTTTTAAGTTCCATTTGTTTCAGGAACCAATAACACAACTCGATTTGCTGCCTGCAGGATGGATTATGGTGATTGGTCTGAGAATAGCAGGGGCACGTATAACAAGTGGGATGGAATAGCTCGCACTACAGCTCAGGTATTTTATCTTAGATTCTGTGTCTGACTCTATTGAACACTAAAATCATTGAAACATTCATGTTTTCCAAAGCTGTCAAATGCTTCACTAGAACTTCTGTGCTGTTCATATCTCAAGTTCATAGTTAGTAGTTTCACATTCTCGCTTAGGCTCCTGGGGAAGTCTTTGATTCAAGGAATTTGAAAAATTGGAACTTTTTTGCTGCAACTGTAAACTCAATCACTCTTGTTTATCCTGTAGCTGACTGACGTACTGGTTTGGTCATGCATAACTCATAACCTCGGATGAAATGTAGAATTGAGTTGTTCCATTAATATATGTAATCTGTGTTCTCTGTCATAGCTTCCACAATCTGTTACATTTTCAAAGTTTGTTTTCAAGTACGTACCTTAAAATTAACTGATGCTATCCTTCAGCATCATGATTCGTGAATGTTATAATCTAACATCTGTTTGTTTCCAATGTCTCATTCAGGTTTACCCTGGAGCATGGACTGCAATTTTGGTTTCCCTTGACAACGTAGGAGTATGGAATCTCAGAACAGAAAACCTTGATTCATGGTACCTTGGTCAAGAAACATATGTCAGGGTTGTCAACCCAGAGGTTACCAACAAGACTGAGCTGCCCATTCCAGACAATGCCCTCTTCTGTGGTGCCCTCAGTAAATTGCAGAAGTATGTTACAAATCTTTCTCCTCCAACTACCACCATTAACTTGGATTATGAATGGTTATAAATTGAGGCCAACTGTTTTGTTTTCTTTTAGGCCTCAAGTTATTGCTTCTGCGGCATCACCAATCAACGGGAATACCCTGAAGCTGTTTTTCACCTGGCTGATTATATGCGCCTGGATCCATATATTCCAGTAAAGAGCACATTCCGGGTCATCCTCTCTTAGTTGCTTGCCGGTGGACCTTTTGGCTTGTTGGTGAGGTTTGTGGTTGAGTTCTTAGTTTTGTAAGTCTTGTTTATATTATTGATCTTGCAGTGGTTTTGACTTGTATTCTTCCTATTAGCTTTTAATGGTTGTGGTTCCGAGTTTAATTTATTGGGACTTGTGATTCTTTTAATGCCTATAGTTGATGTAGCAATGACAATTAATCACACTCTCTCCATACATGTAACTTTACCTGCCGACGAGATTTGCATCGTGGTCACTTCCTCCTCCTTTCATCTTTATGTTTGTGCAATTTTGTAGCCATCATGCAAGGTCAAAGATGCATGGACCCAACCGAAGATTCTTCTCTAGCTGTTTTACAGATATGATCTAGCTAGCATTTCTTTAAAAAACAGAAGCAAAATGGGAAACAACAAATTGACATAATGACACGACCAAACCGAACATTTTTCTCTAGTACGTTTGCATGGACATTTAGCTGGATTTGCCTCACTGAGCTTGGTAGATGCTATATTTTAGCTTTGAAATTATTCTCCTGCACTCTTTTTTCTCTATATTCTTCATTTTTCTTATGACTAATTTTTGTCCATGAGGGGCCGTTACAGCTTGTTTTCTTGCCCCCAGGTTGAAAGTGACAGTCCATTAATTTTCAATCACAATTTCATCTCTCCACAGATAAAGTTTAAAAAGTCCATGACTTTAATGGAAAAAAAAAAAGTGAAAGAAAAAAGCCCGTGCTTAACATGCATGTAAAAATTGAACTAAAAAAATGTGCACGATATTTGCGGATCTTGTAAGCAGTACAGTGATAAAATAAGTCACATGGGCTCCAATATGCACAGTGATAAAATAAGTCACATGGGCTCCAATATGCACATTTACTTTCTTGAATATGAAAGTTTTTAAATAATGTTGTTTAGAATGTTGGTATTTTGTTTAGAATGTAAATAATGTTGAAAAAATATGTTCTATTACTTTTAATATTTATTATTTAGTTATTTGCTTGTTGTAGACTTTTATTGTTAAGAATAATGTTCAAAATAAAATTCTTTTGAATCAAGTTATAGTTAAAAATCATATACAAAGAAACAATTAATTAATTTGTGATAATTTATTACTTTACTATATATATAAATCATGTCATTGATTACTTTTTTTAATGTAATAAGAACGGTCAACAATATTTTACTAACGTTCTCAATAATATATAACACGATTAATTAATGAAGCATAAACATGTTTAATATATCAAGAAGTCCTAACATTATTTTACAAAGTTCAATCAGATTCCTAAACTAAAAGAATTACAACTGAATCTTTGATTTTTCAACATTTTTTATTATTTCCTCTCTAGAACAAGTAAAATTGTCGCAAATTTGTATTTATTTCAAGTTGCCATAAATTGATTCCAGGAAACAAGTACAAAAATTGCATAATTGTAAGGACTGAATTACAATTCTTTTAGTTTAGGAATCAGCTAACTTTTTAAAAATTAAAGTAGCTGCTGATGTATTTAAACCATCTAAAGTATTGCAATTATTTTCTTTATTCATTTCATTGAAATGTGTTATTTGATGTTCAATCACGTCAATAATATAATGACTAATAATATTTTATTATGCGGTGTACTTATTTTCCCCTTGGACATCCTCGATTAGAAATTTAGATGTTTTGTAAATAACATGTTTTTAGAATATTACTTGTATATTCACATATATTTGGCTCGTAAGTGATTTATAAGTTTATTCATCAAAATTATTAGAGTATCATGTAAGCACAATTCTTAGGTTTTTTATATTTCTTTCAATGAAATGAAAAATCTTGTTGAACAGAAAAGCATATTGAAGTTGTTTTGAAATTAACCAACGTTTTGGACTAAATGAAACATACACACAAAAAAAAATGTTAAACATTTAGCACCACTTTCAATGCAGAACGAAGAAGAGTTTGGGCTCCCAAACGGGAAAACAAACACACCCTTAACAGTTTGTTAACAATTTTACTAAGAGAAAAAAAAATCCTAACTTTCTAAATGCGTTCATAAGATAAGATCAGAACTATCTTAACAGCTATTAATATGATAGATGAAAACATAAAAATACAATCAACATTTCTTTAATTATATTAAATAAAAGTTTTGTCAATTATAGTAAATAAAAAAGAGTATACTTGTTTTCTTGAAACTATAATATTTTTTTATCATTATAAATTACTATTTTCATTAACAATAGTATTATTATTATCAATTCAATTTTTATTTTGGAAAATATATTTTTGAAATAAGTGGACTATATTTTTAAATGTTTGATTTCAATTAAAGAAAAATAATAATTGTTAGAAATCTTATTCTTAAGAACATCGTTTCAAAAAAGACAGTCTAATAGGAAAAGAAATATCCCTTTCATGAATCACATGCGAAGATTTGGAGAAAGCGTCCCATATGTGAATGTTACGTTCAAATAGTATCAACACGTTACATCCTTAGATCCCAACATTTTAAACTACCTTTTCAACTCATCAAACAAACCAAAACGTCAAAACCACACCATATACATATACCATCATTATCTTAAATATTGTTCTCAAATAAACAAATTTCATATATTTTTTATTTTTAAAAGAAAAGCTTTTAGGTTTTAATTAAATTTGTTATTTACTTGTTTATTAATGAGATGATGTACTTTTAATTGTAGTTATTATTGAAAATACTTAAGTACACTTTATTTATATATAAAAAATATAAAATATAAAATAAAATGAAAAAAAACCCTGATAATTCAACTTAATAAATCAAGATTTTCTACTTATTTCACTATAATAAGCTAATAATCCTTTACAAACAAATAACAAATCAAATTAAATTAAGTCACTTTCAGTTTGACACTCCTAATTCGGAGTTGTTGATAAAGAGGGAAAACGCGTGAAAAGAAATTATTGAAATTTTGGGTCAAGCTTGCATAATTAACAAGTTTACTACGTTTCATTGTTGGAAACAGTGTTTCTGAGGAAAATATTGCAGAGTACAGTCTGACAATTGAAGACAATATGTGAGTGGTACTGTGAAGGGACATGTGATTTAAGGCTTTTCTTTCATCTTTAAAATCTACCTTCGTAGTTTCATTCTCTTTATTAAATCTTTAGTTTATATATTATTACGATAAAATACTTCATTAATAATAATTTTAGAATTTTAATGGTTAAAAATTGTTAGTTATTATAATTATCTATTTAGATATTAATTTATAAAATTAAAAAATTTTAATTACTAAAATAATCATTATTACAAAAAAATAAATTATAATTAATTATTAAATTGGTCACTAATTAATCAAAGAACAATTTAGCAATTAAGTCATTTTGATAGTCAAAACCTAAATAATTAATTTTTAGTGACCAATTTTCATTAGTAGCCAAAACCATGGTAACTAATTTGAAAAATCAATTTAGTAACCAATAATTTTTTACTTTATAAAATAGTATCTAAATTAGTCATTATAGTGACTAACAATTTTTAGTCACTAAAATTGATTACTAACGAGACATTTTCTTTTAGTGATATTATTCATGTATCATTATAAAATACAAATAAATAAGATGACTTCTCAAGTTTGATAAAACTTATTTTTTTAACATAAGAATATACCAATATAAAAATGATAATAATATATTTTCGCATATATTTCATAATATAAAATCTCAATCTTATTTTTTATTTACTAACCGAGAATTTATATAGATAGTGTATTTTGTATTATAGTACTATAATTAATATATACATATATAATTATTACATCAAATATTAGTTGTTTTAAAAAATAAATAATGCCTATTAATAGTATGTAGAGTTGATAAAAAGAGATAACTTAACTTATTTAGATTCAACTACTCCATACTGGTAAGAAAAGTGAGTCACTTTAACCTTTTCATTTTAATAAGTCAAGAAATGTCAACGTGCTCATGAAAACATATGTTAATTAATCAGATGGGTTGATTCATTTTTAAAAAGTAATATATATATATGTAAAAAGGTATAATGAAAGTATTAGTCTTACTTTTCTGTTTTTTAGTTTGTTGTACTAACTTATATATGCATGTCATATACAAAGTACAATTGATATTGATAATGTTAAGGATGTATAGGAAGATTTGAGAAAATATTCTTCGGAGGAATCACTTTCAAATTTCAATTTTGCTACAATAGATACATCTATTAAATAAGGGGAGAGAAGTGTTTTATTTCTATAAAGATTAAAAAATTTAATAGGAAGAACTCGAATGTTATAGGTCAATTCTCACATATTAATATGAAAGAAAGATGTTAGAAATTCAAATGTAAGTTTAAATCTCACATTGATTAGAAATGAGAAAGTAGAGCACTATATAAGGATAATGACCCATAAATTCATTGTTAAGGTTTTTGATTGAGAATAGTATCAATTTCTGATGTGTTTAGACTCAGGTCTCATTGATGTTATATTTTTATAATAATATTCCTTTGTCTATAAATCTAACAAGTGGTAATTGTAACTCGTGGTTGAATATGTTGGAAAATTGGGAGAAAATAAGAGGTAATTGGCGTTCTCTTCTTTTGATATATGCATATAATTATATTGCACTTGGTTGGTTCGCTTTAGGGTGAAAAAAGGTTGAGATGCATGCGCAAAGAGTCGAGAGTTGAGCGTGTTAAGATGTTGGAGCAAAAGTGTGGAATTTTGCTTTGAGAGGAAAATATGGGTAAGAAAAAGTGAAAAACAGTGTTAGCAGTGATTGGTGGAATGTGGGGTTATGTAATTATTCTCAACATTCACTACTCTTTTTGCTTATGCTACGTAGAATCCAATGCCCCACTAACATCAATTATATGGCTACAGATATTGCAAAAAATGTAACAGATGAAACAGTAGTTTGACGTCCTTTGCTTTGGATCATTGTTTTATCTGGCAGCTATAGAACCGGCACCTCGAAATTGAGTACCGACATGCTACCAAGCTCGTGCAAACAGATTCTTCTGTACCAACTTTTGGAGATTTTTGTAAGAAACAAATAACGGAAACAGTTCTTCTTGTACAACCACAGTCTTCACTTCCCACACCCAAAATAATAATCGTTGCGATGAAGGAGATTGTATAAACAAGATGAGCGAAACAAGAATCTAAATGATGTTGCCAATTATAAAGGCAACTAATTTCCCTTTTAGCTTTTAGAATATGGTTAATCGTGATAACAAATAAATTTCATTAAAAGTTTTATGTTTATTATAGAAAATACCAATTTATAATATATAAATAAACGTAAATCTCATATTACATATGATTTTATGAGGTTAAATTAAGTTTAAAATTTACCTTTTAATAAATTTGAACCTTATCATTTAGATGTATGGTTGTGCGTCTTGGTCATTAAAAGATAAAAAATTGAAAAACAAATCTTTAAAAGGATTAAGTTATGGTCAATGGCGGAGCTTAGTGGAAACTAGGAGGGCCTTCACCACTCCTTTTCCACTTTTTTATATATTAATTGATATATAATTTAAAATATTTTTTAAAAACTTTGATATATTTTTATATATTTTATACATTTGGTATCTTAAAAGATTTTATACATCATATAAAAAAAATTAGCATCATCAATTTTTTTTCATAATCAGTTTTTAAATGTGATTGATTATCATATCTTTTTTATTGTTAATTTTTTTTAAATAAGTATATTGATGAAGAATAAAAAAGCATATTTATTTTATAAAAATGATAAAAGGAAAATTATCTATGAAGATAAAAACATGACAATACGGTTGTTTTTCTATAACAATGCAATGAAAACTTGTGAAGACTTACTAAATCAATATATGTACATTAATAGAATGAAATATGGATGTCTTGCCGATAATATGATTATGTACATTCAAGACAAAGACAAAAACTGAAAATTTTAGTTCTAATTAAACTATTGATCAGTTAAAAAATCTAAAGGAACCAAGGACAATCATATATATATATATATATATATATATATATATATATATATATATATATATATATATATATATATTTTTTTTTTTTTATTTCTTCTAATTGTTGGTTTGTCATTAAATTAATTTCCATCACAATATATATATTTTTAAGAGTCTCAATTCTTTTACTAGGTAACATAAAAAATTTATCATCTTTACTTTATTATGATTAATTTTTGTTTCATTTGAAGAATTATTTTTGTTTCGCTATTATTAACTATATTCTTAATTATATATTTGTAAAAAAAAATGTGAAATTTTATTCAATAGTCTCTCAAATTGTTTCTAAGATACACATTTAATAATTTTTTTAATATTTTTATTTGTTTATTTTTATTATCTAGAATACTATTTTGATATATTTTATATAATTAATTTTTATTTTATAAGTCATTTTAATCATGTTGTAATTTTGTCACTCTAATTGTATAAATAAATTTTATTTGCTATAATATAAAAATTTAATGTAATTTTCATGAATATATTTTTATAACCATCCAACATATATTTAATTTCAAAAGATACATAATCTATGTTAAAATTTTATTATTATTTAGTTTCATATTTGTTCTTTGCGTGATTTTGATCACGTAATGTATTATAATTTTATTAGTGTATAAAAAAATAGATTCATTATAATTTAAAAACTTGAAGTAAAGAAATATTTAAAATATATTTTAATTTGAATATTTGTTTTCTTTTTATATTTTCTTAAAAATATTTTTAAATTTAATCAGTTAGGTTTTATTAATATTTGCAAATTTAATAAATGTTTTGGTTTTCATGAAATTTTATTTGGTACTTTAATTTGATATGTATGCAGCTATAATTTCTTTCTAAATATTTTATATCTAAGAAACAGTCATCCTATTAATATTGAATATTAGATATATTATGTTGTCTTTATCACAATGTTTTATTATTTTATTATTATTTTATATAAAATAATTAATTAATATTGAAACATTGAGAAAACAGGTATAGGTATATGTATGAAAAGATATACCCATTACCTAGTGGGATGGGCATGAGATAAAGTTTGACACTCGTAGAGTTTAAGTATGAAAATGAGATGCATTTTTTCTATGGAGATAGGTATGAGATAGCGAAACTCGTCCATATATCATCCCTAACCGGAAGAGATAAAAGATGGAAAGAGAAAAAAAAAATACAAATAAATGAGTTCTAATAAAAAAAAATTGACAGGTGACATTTTGAAAAACATTAATTTCATAAAAAGACCATTAATTCTATTTAAAAAATATCGGATACTTACTAAAAAACATTTAGGAGCCAAAGTGAATAATCTATAACTATATATAAAGGGGATTCCCTCTTTTGTGTCCACATTTCATAATTCCAATTTTACCCTTTACAATTTAATTATTTATTAAATTTTTAAAAATTAACGGTTAATTTTACAAGTTTT
>Ga0214545_1001381_pt1 | contig 45107 bp, 14 predicted proteins | sample CNSS4metaG_FD_160064 | JGI IMG/M metagenome (GOLD analysis project Ga0214545, IMG submission 160064) | Root nodule microbial communities from cowpea collected in UCLA plant growth center, Los Angeles, California, USA - CNSS4 | ecosystem: Host-associated > Plants > Roots > Nodule | place: USA... | reverse complement strand
ATTTGGTATTATAATCTAAAATGTAGACAATTATAATTTATTTCAAAATATTTGATATGGAAGAAACAATCATCCTCCTAATATTGAATATTTGATAATATTATGTTTTCTTTACCGTAATTTTTTTCTTTTATAAAAATTAATATTGAAGTAGTTAGAATACGGGTACGGGTATGAGTACGAGATTATACCCGTTACCCGGTGGGGATGGGAATGGGACAAAAGTTTGATACCCGTTGGGTTTGGGTATGGGGATGGGGATGAATTTTTTTTGCGGGGATGGGTATGGGATAGCGAAACCCGTCCCCGCCCCGCCCCGTTGCCATCCCTACTCACCACGGGTTCAACTCGGGTGAGCCGGGTTCTAGATGAGCCGGGTCAAAAATCAACCCGTATTAAAATTTGTAAAAGAATTTCAACCCAACCCGACTCGAACCCGTGGTGAGCCGGGTTGACTCGCAGGTTCCAACCCATTTTGACAGCTCTAACAGAAATTATTTAAATGAAACTAAAATTAAGATACAAGAATAGATAATATAAGTTTTCAAAAATTTTTATGTTACTCGGTTAAGATTTTATTTGATTTACATTAACCATTAACAAAATTAATAATATTTCGTAACGTAATATAAAACGAAAAAAAAAATGTAAAAGAAAGATGCAATAATAATGGTTGTGGATTATTATTGTGGATTTTAGCTTTAATGATTGATAATTTATTAGTGGAATTGTAACAATGTTAGAAACAGCAATGGTCCATTGGTAGCATTGATACAATTTGCCCCCTCTTTTATAGCATGCATTGTGCAATTGTTGCAGATTTAAATTAGTGGAATGTATATGCTTCGTTACTAACCAACTCTTCAACAATAGTTTCCATGTCAAATTATACACCTACTGCCTCCTTATTGTCTCTCATAATTGTTTTCTTTCAAGTCTATTGCTCTAAAACACCTTTTTCTTGCTAAGACTAACTGTCTCTTTGTTTTTAAGGATAAGGAATGAAGAATGATATGTTTACAATTTAAGAAAAATCATGTGAATAGTGATGATAAATAAAATTATATTTATTGGTATTGTTTAATAGATTCCTCCTCGTCGTATTAATCGAGTATGAAAAAGAACATAGGTAATATTTGAAATTTTAAATTGTGTATTTATTTATTTAAATTAATTAAATATTTATAATTTATAAAATATGTATTATAGAACTTTTTATTTACTTATATAAATATATATATATATATATATATATATATATATGATGTCCAAGAAATCTTGTTAGGATATGATTTTTTAAATATTGGCCCTGATACTACGTTAAAAGTGGAGTTTAAGCTTAACTCAATCCCATAAAATCAGCTTCTAAGGTGAGGCTTCCACCTAGGGATGACAATGCAGGTCAGTCCGGCCCGTCCTGTCCCGCACAATTTATGCGAGCTGTAATCACTGGCCTGCCCCGCACATCACTTGGCCCGTAGGTCCACGAGCTAGCCCGCTTTTTTATTTTTATTTTTTAATTTCTATGATAAAATTTCAATGTTTAAAATTTGGGAAACTTCAAGAAGTTCACAAAATCAAGTAAAAATTTGAGAAGTTGGATGATAAATTGATAATTCAACATTTTCATCATATTCATATTCATACTATGACATATACAATGTATTTTTTTTTTTTAATTTTAGCACATTAAAAAATACATAGTCCATAAAAAAAGTAACTAATATATATAAGTGCAACCACACGAGTTGCAAGTTACTACGGGCCAGGCTACTATGGGTCTACAGACCGGCCCAACGGGCCAGATCCATATTGTCATCCCTACTTCCACTCTACTATATACTATGAAATTGTTTTATCTATAGTCGATGTGAGACTTCCAACAAGAAGAGATATACGATGATGAAATTCAAATCCACTTCACCACCAAATTGTCTATGTGAACAAAATGGTTGAGAAGTGAGTGATTGTTATAGGTTTTTTTCTCTTTCAAATTCGATCTAACCCACAAATTCATCGCACCTTAGAATTCACCACAATTGTGCACCATCACCATCATATTAGCCAATTGCACAAGTCAGTGTTATTTTCATTCAACAAGTCATTTGAAATTATGAATAAAAATAACAAAAAGAAGTAGAAGGAGAAGGAAAGAAGTAACACCACCTCCTACAATCGCCACCATACATCATCATTGTCGCACTTTCTGAGCACCTGTAATTAAAGAAAAGAATTGGAAAAACCGGGAAAGTTTTAAGAGGTTGTTACTTAACAACCAAGTTCTTGCTTTGTGCAGGTAAAAGAGAGAAAGGAAGATTGAAAAGGACAAGGTAAAATTATGGGTAGAAAATGAGAAACCCCTGTAATCCTTATAAAAGGAGAAGAAAAAAAAAATAACTTTTGACTTGGTTCTTTACATTCTTATAGTTATTCTACTAGATAGTGAAGAATTTTTGTTTCACGCAGTTCTTTAATTTTCATTTTCACACTGAAAATTTGTCGTATACATTTTAAAGTTTTGTTATTTATTTATTTTCATTTAATGCTCATTTTCAAGTTAAACAAAGTAACAGGGTAGAACATTGACTATAAAAAGTTGAGAGCATGAAGATACCGAATGTATTTTGATGTAAATTGTATGGTGGCAATGTAACTACAAAAAGTGTTTGCTCCATAAGTCACTAAGTCTGAAGCTTGTAAAAACAAAAATTGCTATGTTTCACTCTCTGTTCAAACCAAATAGATGTATGCTATAACTGTGTAAAATATGCTCTGAAATAAGGTTACTGTGGCTAAAGATGACTTAAATAGTGAAATAGTTTGAGGAGTTTAAGTGTTTGGGGGTAAGAGAGAAGGGGATAAGTATGAGTGTGAAAATTGAATCAAGAATCGAATTGTAAGGAATGTAATTTTTTTAGATATCATTTTCTAACTCGTGATTAATTAGTATATGGTTAAATAGGTGAATTGTAATGAATAGACTCAATTTATATTTATTGTAATATGATAAGTATATAAAATAATTATTAATGAAAAAACAAAAAATAATTAAATGAATTAATTTAATCCACTTAACTCAGATTACAAAAACATTTTCTTATAAAAAGTTTAACCTTGTATTTGGATTTTGTATTTCAACGATGTCAAAAAAATTAAAATACTTAATAATTAAATTACTTATCATTGAATTTTCTTTATTTTTTAAATAATTAATTTGAATATAGTAATTGAAATATTTTAAATTTTAATTTTCTTGTTTAGATAAATGAATTTAATTTTTATTTTACCATGAACTCAATTCTATCTTTGAGCCTAAGTATATTTAGTTTGACGCTTAATTCGATACGACTTATCTTGACTTTTGGTTCAAGTCGACCTTCGGTTTGACTTGACCTTCAATCCGGCTAGATCTTCGACCTAAACCACTCTATTCGACCTTCGATCCGATTCGATTGTGCTCGACTTTTAATCCAAACCGACTTGTCTCGACCTTTTATCTGATCCGACTCGACTTTTTGGATCAGTAGACATCTTCTGTCATAACCAATGAATAATTCCACAACTTGAAATTTTTTTATTTCCTTCATTTTTTTACTGTATTTCAAATTCTACTGTTTTAGTTATTTGAAACACTTTCTTAAAATTTATTAATTTCAATTCTCTTTTAATTTCCTCATCCAGATATATTATTTTCCATATCAACATTTTAAATTCTTCAAATAAAAAAATTATTCTCTTAAATTATCTTATCGAAACTCTCCATAAATGCATTTAATTAATTCCTAGGAGGCATGATTAGTTCACTTGAAAACCCTCCTTATGTGTAATTTATGAGGTGTGGTGGAAGTACTGTTCACAGATGGAAAGAACATGCACATTCACACATTTTTGCCACGAAAAGTTATTCCCTTTCAAATCATCACTTTGATTCATTGAATCATGCTGCTTGCATTTTGCCCTTTTAGGGATATATCTCACCACCATCGCCTTTCTTCCTTTAAAAAAAAAAAAAAAACTTTAAACTTCCACATATTATTAATATAAAAATTAAATTATTAGCCATAATTAAAAAGCATAATAAATAAAGTTATTTTAAAAGACTATTATTAGGTCGATATTATCGGGTTTATTATCCACTGATTATCGTTAACGCGCTTAATCTTATCTGAATTATTTGAAACGGGCCTACAAGGTTTGAAATGTTGAGAACACTAAGACGTTAGTTGTAAAACACTTCTGAGACATGTTCTGCTTCACCCTTCCTCGGCAGCACACAGGCACCAGTTTCAAACTATGATCACTACTTCAACTTTTAGCTTCATTTATGCAAAACATTGTCTAACTTTTACCATTTCATTATTATTTTTAACAAAATTATACTAATTAATATTTTAACGAATCAGATTCTCACAATATATGAATAGTTTAAGTCAGTTATTGGTCTGCCATGAAATTATGCAAAGTCATGAAAAAATATTGCACCAACACAAATTCAATGTACTACATTAATTACTAATACATTATACATATTTGTTTATTAGTTATTTATTTGTTTATATAAACAAAAAAACTAGAACTATCAAAATGGATAATTCAGTCCGACCCGGCTCGACCCACCACAGGTTGATTATTTAGCGAGCCAACCCAACCCGACTCACTTATTAATGAACCAAAAAAATTCGAACCCGACCCAACTCACCACGGGTTGGTGGGTTAAACGGATTGACTCACGGACTCATTTAATTAAAAAAAATACAATTTTTTTTATTTTTTCGGTCAAAACTAAATTATAATTCTAATTAAAATCTAAATAAACTTTAATACAATCCAAATACAAATCAAAATCACAAAAATACAAATTATATATGTGTTGACTAAAAAAAACAACTTAACATGACCCAAATAAAAAGTCCAACTTAACAAAAAATACTTGCATAACTCTTTATTTGTGAGTTGGTGAGCCAATCAGGCTCATCACGGATTCAACCCGGGTGAACCGAGTCAAAAATCAAACAATATTGAAATTTATAAAAAAAATTCAACCCAACTCGACCCGAACTCGTGGTGAGCGACATTGGCTCGCGGGTTCCAATCCATTTTGACAACTCTAAAAAAAAACAAAAAAAAAAAAAAAAAAAACTCATGACTTACCTCTGAGTAAAAATTAGGGGATAAGATTTTACTACAAATGGTTATATTGACTTACATAAATATCATCGGATAACTTTTTTTGAGAGAGTCATTCATTTAATTTTGAAACAAGAAAATAGTAGGGATATGAAGAAATGAAAAAGAGAATCAAGAAACAGTGAGTTGCAAATACATATACCAAACTAATACCAAAAATAGTTGAAATATTAAGAGTGTTGTAGAAAGGAATATTAAGAAGGAATATATTTGATATATGGTGGGTTGTGAGGATAAGGGATTTGGTGCTGCCAAAAGGCTTTGTTTTGTTCCTTTGATTTTGTGAAGTTTGTATGTGAGAGACTCAGAGAAGGAGCATCGGAAAGTGGCTCCACGAACCACTGCGAAAGTAATGCTCTCAACACAGGTATAGAGTCAAATATACCACATGTACTCTATTTTTATTAACAACTTGTGCAATCACTTTGTGTGGATTATAAATTCATAATTTTTGTTTCACTTTCCAATAATCCTCTAGTCCTTTTTGTACCAAATAAACATTTAACTTTTCAAAACCTTCTACAAATTAACAATAATTGGATTTTTCTTTTCCACTTTTGTTTTCGATATTGCCAGATATCATTTACAAGCTTATCTTTCGGCTACGATTTGATACGATACGATGGAGTTAATAACAATTATCTCTAAAAAAATTTCATTAATCAAACATTAATGAAACAGTACGCAAACGAAGTGATGCATGATTACGCCTTAAAATATAGTTAACAAGATCAATTTAGAAAGACGAAAAGATACATGGCAATTTCCATAAAGCCATAAAACGAGATATATAGCCCCAAAAGACAAGACTTTTCAAAAGCCAGACGCATGGAAATTTTGGTAAAGCAATGATTTTGATGAATGATAAAAAATTGAGGAGGCTTTGGTTTTGGTTTTGGTTTGAAGGTAGCAGTAGCATATGATATATAAGTGTAACATTAACATAGCAATGAGTATGAATGTAGCATATTCTTCTAAAACATGAAACGAAAAACATTGGATAAACTTATGTGGTCGTAGGCCATGGTTGAGGAGCAACATTAATTGAATCTGCTGAACGGTTCAAGTAATCTTCGCACAGGAATTGGTCCAGTTTGTCTTCCACTGTCCTCTGCATCTGTCAGCTTCAAACCAAAGCAATGCCAAGCCAAAAGCGTAACGTCCAATTGGCAAGACGTCCCGATTGACCTATTTTTTTATTTTACTTTACTTTTTATTATATTATTATTATTTTATGCCTTGCACGTGCCAATACAACTTAAACCTAAAACCACGTCATATTAATCAATATGATGACACGAGTGATGAATATTATGTTTGGTAAACATGTTAAATCAGCTTCTCATTAATTTCTATCATTAAACCGAAAAAGTCGTTTGACTGATTAGTTGTGTTTGGTAGTATCTCATTAACCTTGTAGCTTTTATGATACATTACTTTAAATATTTTCCTTTTAAGTTTATATTTTTATTATAAAATAATTATTTTTTATTTACTCTTTTTGTGTAATACAATATTTTTTTTTGTTTTTGTTTTGTATTTCACTTTTTAATTTTATCTTTATTTTATTATTTTAGAAATATATTTCAAAATATCAATAATAAATTAGCGTGACAATATTAATATGCAACGATATTAAAACATAATAATATGTCCTTTCAAGATTACCGGTCAACATAAATAAAGTGTAACTTTTTCGCTATGATATTGGAAGAAACTAAAATATAACTTTTTATTTAAGTGTATGTTGTACTATTATATATTTGTTTGATACTTTGACACATGATATAGTAGAATGTACAACATGTAAAATTATTGATTGAAATAGAAAAAAAATTGACTAAGTTTTAAATTAAAAATTATAAGATTTTTTAAACAAAATTATACATACATAAAATTATATTTTTTATGAAATAATTAAATAATTCAATAAACTAAATAACTTTCGCTTAACTACATCAACTAACTTATGCTTAAACCAAATCAATAAACTAAACATTTATAGTTATGTTTGTTCAATATAGTCTAGTTTTTATTAAATATGCATATATATACATATTTAGTTCTTTAAAATTATATTGAAGTTAATTATGTACATCGAAAGGTTCGAAAAAGAGGTCAAACTTTTTTTCATATGAAAGTGGTCATTCATAATATTCCACGGTTCGTATTGTCACGTTTAAAATACCATTTCTGAATATAAAATAAATAAACGAATATAAATTAGTACTCTAAATAGTATTAGTATTAATTATCAAAGATTATGCTGTTTACTTCTCTATTCTCTTTATTCGTTTGTGCTAATTTGTAAATATACTGTTTTGATATAATAAGTAAAAATATTCATCTATTTCATTTGTCTCTTTCTTGACATTCAAATCGTTCAATCTCATTACTCACCTTTTCTTTATATTTATAATTTTTTTTCCAATTAATTTAAATATTCCCACTCATCAAAAAACAATATAATTTTCTTCTCTCTTTCTTCTATACTTGATTCACTTTCTTTTCTTTCTTTTCTTCCCATCGAAATGCAATGTTATTAAATGTTACATTGATTAAGCTGTGAAAGAAATTTGTGGTGATAGTTTGGTAAGCAAAGTTTGGAAGGACGTACGTATAATGCAGCAAAGCAAAGCAAAAGGAAAACCAAGTTTTGTTTAAAGAAGAGATGATTGAATATATTATATATATATATATGGTTTTCTTTTGTGAGGTAAAGTTGCATAAAAATAATAGAAAATAATTGGCGAAGTCCTTGGATGAGAAACACTATTTGGAATCTGCATCTTCATTATTCATGTATTCATCCCTCCCTCATCATAAGTATAAATACCCCTTTGCTTCTCACTCCATTATCCTCACATCGCTCCCAATTTCCCATTTAAGCTCACTTTCAACCAAACAAACACAATGGTAGAAATGAAGGGAGTGATGAACGCAATGCATGGGTTGAAACCAGTGTTGCTGATGGTGTTAGTGCAGATTGCATACACTGCTGTCAATGTGCTTTTCAAACTCGCCATAAACGACGGAATGAGTGTAAAAGTTGCTACAACGTATCGTCTCGCTTTTGGATCTGCTTTCACTGTTCCTCTCGCTCTCATTTCTGAAAGGTCCATCATCATTTCCTCACTCTTCCACCTTCTTCTCTCTTTGTTATAACTTTAAACTCAAGGGTTTCTCTTTTTTCTTCTGTGCAGGAAGAAAAGACCAAAGATGACTTGGAGGGTGCTTTTCATGGCATTTCTTTGTGGATTATTCGGGTATAGTGATTACTTACTATTAACTGTAAATGCTGATTAATTACTTAATTAATCAATCATGAACCAACTAATGTTATTATTACAGGGGAAGTTTATTTCAAAACCTTTTCTACGAGTCCTTGGCTTTAACATCAGCAACGTTTGCCTCCGCTCTCTACAATCTCATTCCAGCTATCACCTTTGTGTTGGCCATCTCCTGCGGGTAATAATAAAAATCATCACTTGCCACCATCTAACACTGTTTTTTTTTTTCTTTTTCTAAATATTATTCATTAATCATGCAATTAATTGAAGTTATTTTTGTTAAATTTTGTGTAGTTTGGAAAGGTTGAATTTGAGAGCAGCCGCAGGAAGGGCCAAGGTGTTGGGAACTGTAATTGGGATTGGTGGGGCAATGGTGTTGACTTTTATCAGAGGCGCAGAAATTAATATCTGGCCCTTCCACATCAACCTTATGCATCCACGTCAGCACCAAGAGAGCCACGTGGCAGAGTCTAGCAATACATTGTTGGGTGCTCTTTGTTCCATAGCAAGCTGCTTCTCTTTTTCTCTCTGGCTCACCATTCAGGTCTGCTCAAACTCTTTAATTTAACCTTTTTCAGTTGCATTTTTCATTTCTGATATGTGGGTTCTTGTGGCACAGGCCAAGATGAGCAAAGAATACCCTTGTCACTATTCGAGCACGGCTATGATGTCTACATTAGGAGCAATACAAGCCGCAGCTTTTGGTTTCTGCTTCGAGAGAGATTTCAGCCAATGGAAGTTGGGTTGGAATATTAGACTACTTGCTGTCGCTTATTCGGTATATATTCTTATTTTAATATTATCATATATAATTATATAAGAAAGTTTTTGATTTGAGTTAAATTTAATTATTGCAGGGAATCGTGGCCTCTGGAATAGTAGTTATTATTACAGCATGGTGCATACAAATGAGAGGGCCTCTGTTTGCGTCTGTTTTCAACCCTCTGATGCTTGTGCTTGTGGCTATTGCTGGTTCTTTGATGCTGAACGAGAGCTTGTATGTAGGAAGGTATGTTCTGGATCTTAATGAATTTTATCATTTGGGTGTTGATTATACATAGTATTCATGACATGGTTTTGTTTTGTGTTGCATTTAGTGTGGTTGGGGCAGTGCTGATTGTGTGCGGGTTGTACATGGTTCTGTGGGGTAAAAGTAAAGAGATGAAAAACATCACTCAGTTAGTGCCATCAGAGACCATCCGAGAAGCCGAAGCCGTAGAAGTTGTTGTCGTGTCCACGCCAATGGATTATGAAAAGTGCGACCACAACAACAACCGAAGCGAAATCACTGCTACTACAAGGAATGTCGACAAAGATTGTGGGGATTTTAACAAAAAGTAAGGAAGCTGATGAAGATATTCGACTATAGGCGGAGTAAGGGATTGGTCACACTTGTTTTTGTGTTTGATTCTTTTATTCCACTACCAGTCAATCAACTACACTACACTTTACTCATCGTCATATATAATGTAACTGTACCATAAACTTTAACAATTTCCACTACCAATCAAGGGCCTAGTGTAACAAAATAATTTCATACGGGCCTCTACTTTGGGCTTCTGGCCCATGAATTGTAAGCATTAGAGAGGTCGTTGTTTTTTATTTGCCAACCAAAATAAATAAATAGAGTATACTCTATTCTGAACTTGCATTCGAAACTGATTAAAAATTTGGACCAACTTTTTATACTCTCATAATACCTGTTTATTTTAGTAAGTATTTATTTTTATAAAACGGATTAAAAATGAGTATAAATATAATTTGTAGTATTTTAAGTGAAGTGAAAAAAAGAAATTGTCGAAAATGATGAGGCATGGTTTTTGGATGCGGTCACCGCTTGAACCGAACTTGGTTAAATCCACGTGGCTTGACACTATTGACACGCAATTTAAGTTACGGGTAGCAGAGAGTAGCTATCACAATCTGATATAGTAGAAAGAAACATATGCGTGAGAAACATGACTACGAAATGATTAATGGACAGAAATCCATCCACACAAATACCACAACTGAACGCATTCATGGGCCTTTCTTTCATCCCGCAAAAACATTGTCTGGGCCTTTCAAGATAATTTAAAGAAAATAAAATACGCGTTCTTGTTCTCAAATTCCAACGGTCTTCAAAATTGGTGGCTGTTTTTATCGTGAGCAGTGCATGCGTCTACGGCGTTCAGATATGGCTTGGCATTTCTGTAATTTCATGGAGTAAGGATGGTCGTTTAGTTAGCGTGAAGTGGATAAATATGAACCCAAAACGTACTTTATTTCATTAGAGTGAAAGGAGAAGATGAAGAAGATGATGGCTGCGATGATGCTTTTTCTTCTCATCGCTTCGCAAATGGAGAGCGTTGTTCCCGACGCCGCCGATTGCCTCGACGGTTGCACTACTGGCTGTGTTCAAAGAGACTGTAAGTCATCAATCATCGTTCTCGTTACCATTTCTCTCTTTTTTTTTCTTTTTTTTTATCTTAAATAAATCTTCATTTATGATAAAATATCTTGATTCGTTTCTTTACTTCTATTCTATCTCTGATTCCTCTTTCACTGTGCTTAAAACTGTTGAATCAGCTTAATCATGTAAAATCACACTACACTCCAAACCTTAATGGAAGAATTTGCCTATCGTTTAATCACGTAGTACAAACTGCTTTTACATCTTCAATGTTTCGCAAAATCAGAAGAGGAAATTAATAAAATTAAATTAGATGTAGATTTATTAAGATCTTTATGATGATGAGAGTTTAAAATGTGGCATGCAGCGAGGCTTCAACAACGATGTGAACGCAAGTGCAGCATCAGATGCGGTCCAGGTAATAATCCTATATATTTTTTTGGTCATACATTAGTGTAAATACGTTTGTCTTATCAATTTAATTAATCAATTATGTGTGCTTAAATTGATTAAATTAATAAATAAAACAGAGTCTTAAATTTTAAGGCCTTCTTCGAATTGTTTAAATGGAGGGATTTAAAACGAAATGAAATAGAGTGCATGTCATTTTTATTTTTATTTTTGTTAAAAGCTACTAAGTAGAGTTAATTTTATTTTTAATTTTAGATTCGTTAAGTTATACTTTCATCTCTTTACATTGTGTTTGATCTTGGTATTTTCCTTTCCTGAATCTTATGTTTGTGCTGTGCCATAGGGCTCCGAATTCATTTCGGGATTTCTTACACTTCTTCTTCTGGGCTTTTGAAACTCTTAGGTTCAAAAGAAAACTGTATAATGCATTCACATGATTTGGGCTGGCAGAAATTATTTGACGGGTTATACTCAGAATTTAGTACATAAAATTAATTTCAAGCTCTTACATCACAATATTTTTTATGAAATTTTTTTTAGGAACAACAATGAAAACTTTCATGGTATCTTTCTGTTCATCAAAGTTCTTTTTAGGAAAAATAAATAAATAAAACTTTAGCTGTATTTTTTTTAATAACGAATGTTTTTATTTCAAATATAAATAGAAAAGCTACATTTACTTGAAGCGGGTTTGTTTGAACAAAATGACTTATAAAAAACTTTGGGTTTTTTTTTTCTGTTAATTTACCGCGTTTAAGAACAAATGAAAAATGATTGTCAGTTATCTAATGATTTAAAAAATGTTGATATTTTATATAAAGTGTTTTTTCATAGGTCTATCTAAAACAATCTTTTATTTTACATGAGTTTTAGAAGAATGTATTATTTTTTACTCGTTCTTTAAATCTGTATGTTTTTAAAGCATAAAAACTGGTGTCAATTTTGAATATCAGTCTTGGTGGTGTAGTTGGTTATCACGCTAGTATACTCACTAGAGGTCCCCGGTTCGAGCCCGGGCTCAGACATTTTTAATTTTTAGATACCATTTTTAGGTTTTGTTTTAACTTTTTTATTAAACTTTACAGATTCGACAATCAACGAGGAAATGGGTTGATAAGTAAATGAAGGAGCGAAAGCTAAGCATGGTTGTTTCTGTGTTTGTAATAACATCTAAATAAGCATCGTTCTGTGTTCCGAATAATGTTTTATCGTATAAGGCAATAAATCCATTTGCAATAAACTACTGTCTACGTTACCAACACTTACTTTTATGAATTACTAGTTCCATTTTTTATATATTTCACTAAAAATATATTCTCAAATCCTCTTTGGTTGGATTAGATAAGTTTGTATTATACAAAAAATGTTGTTAAGTTGCGCAAATGAAAAGTTTTTCTGTCATCACACATAAGAGAAATATACATCGGGAGGATGTTCTTATATGAAAGTGAGAAAAAACAAATTTAGATTTCAGTGGCTTTAAATTTTTATTTCACGTGTGGCCCCTTGAGAAAAAAAAGTCACATGACGTGTTTTATTTTCTATCATTTATATATGATCTAAGGTTTCTCACCTAATATTTCTAAAAACTAAACGAATTTTAAGTTGATTTATGACTTGTATACTTTAATTAGAGAATAACATAGTGTAACAAAATAATTTGATATGGGCCTCTACTTTGTGCTCTTAGCCCATGAATTGTATGCATTAGAGAGGTGTTTTTTTTTCTTATTTGCCCACCAACATAAATAAAAAGAGTTCGGAATAGATTGGAGTGCCGAATTCAGAACAACTATTTTTTATACTACAATAATTGCTATTTATTTTAGTAAGTATTTCTTTTATTATTTTATATTTATAAAACAAATTCAAAATGAGTGTAAATGTAATGTGCCTTATTTTAAGCGAAGGAACCAAAAAAAAAAAAAAGATATAGTCGACAATGATGAGGCATGAGAAACATGAATACGCGTGAGGTAACGAGTAGATGAATGGTATCTTTTTGAATGGTATATTTTGTTCATGAAAACTACTTTAGGGAGAAAAAAAACTTTAATTGTATTTTTTTTATAACGAGTGTTTTTGTTTTAAATACAAATACATAAAAGATATTTATTTGTGTTATTAATGAAAAAAGGAAATGTTTTAACTAAACTACATAGAAGTAGATGAATTCGAGTAGTAACTTCTTCGTACCTTACCTTCTGGATATTTATCCTACTTGTTGGATAAATATTCATCTCGTACTTGTATTCATATCTGTTGGGTATCTGTTATGCACGTATGCGCCTATTTTTTTCATATTCACGAGTACTCGCGAGTATTTACAAAATTATTTAAAAAACAAATATGTAATCATAAATTGAAATAAAATAAAATAAAATACATGACTTTCATGAATTTTAAATAAAGTTCAAATAAACGCAAGTTCATATAAGTCTAAATAATTATTAAAATAAATATAAAATGACATTTAACACAATGGAAATTCTTTAATTTAATAAGTTCACTTCCTCAAATTGATTCCTGAAAAATAAATAAAAATAAACAAATAATAAACCTCAACTGGGTGTACGTGGAAGAAGACAACATACCAAAAAAATGAAGATAAAAGACAAGACAAGATATGTAGCTTAGAAAAAATTAGGTCATAATATTTTTTATAAATATATATATATATATATATATATATATATATATATAAGGGTATTTTTGTGAATTGAAGTTTATCGGATACGGGTATTCACAGGTACGGATACAGACTTTCATCTCGCACGGCTCCTAAGTGATAAAAGAAAGAGGATAAGTTCTTCTTTCTTTTTTGATTACTTTCCTCGCGTATGTATAAGACCGAATCCTTTTTATTTTGAATTTTCAAAAGGATTACTAATCCTTAACTTTTCGAGGAATCCTTCATCAATGGTTGTGAATGATCTATTTTTCTCAATCTTTATGACTTGTTCCTACGGAACCGAGATCGAAAACATTAAGAATAAGAAATAGAACCGTCTGATTTGATTCGTTCTCAATAGCCACGAGATGATCATCTTAGGGTGATCCTTTTGTTGACGGATGCTCCTATTATACCCGTAGTCTCTGAAGGATGAGAACTAACTATGTAGCATCTACATCGAGAATTCAAGTATTGTATACGTCATTAGTCCGATCCTTTGTAGGAACTACCCGTAATAACAAATTTGCAAAATGAATCTGTTTATCATAAAGGGATTCGTTGTTCCTGACTCTGCTTCACCTTAATTGTTATTTGAACAAGTAAAATTATGTATTGGTCGGTGTGGGAATAACATTTCTCTTCGGCATGTCCATTTTTAATTAACATGTGGATATCAAAATACTTGTACCCGCAAGTAACAGGTATCCATTTTTAATAAAAAAAAATTGGCATCCCTAATCTCGAGTATTTTTTTCATAAGTCTATCTAAAACAATCTTTTATTTTACATGAGTTTTAGAATAATATATTATTTTCTAGTCGTTCTTTAAATCTTTATGTTTTCAAAGCATAAAAACTGGTGTCAATTTTGAAGCAAAAGGTGTAGCTGGGTTTTACTTAATGTATCATTATATACAGAAATAGTTGAACATTGACATATCTGTCTGGGTGGTGTAGTTGGTTATCACGCTAGTCTCACACACTAGAGGTCCCCGGTTCGAACCCGGGCTCAGACAAACATTTTTCAATTTTTTTTAAGAACCCTATATTCTGAAATCCTCTATGGTTGGATTGGTTAAATTTGTATCATACAAAAACGTTGTTAAGTTGTGCCGATGAAAAGTTTTTCTGTCTACATTGGGATGATCGTTCTTATATGAAAGTGAGAAAAACAAATTTAGATTATACAATCGTCAATGGCTTTAAATTTTGATGTCACGTGTGGTCCCTTGAGAAAAAAAGTCATAACATCTAAGGCTTCTCACCTAATGTTGATATCTTTATTTCACTTGAAAATTATAAAAGATAACGGTTATAAGTCGTTTAAGTATATATAAGTAATGCTTAAACATTTCTTAGAAGTGTGTTACAATATTACCTATTACTACAAATTCCAAACACAAAAACAATCTTTCGTACATAGATTTATTTACAGTATAAGAAACTTAAATTTGAGAAAAAGAGTATCAAGAAGATGTTAATTAGTTCAAACAATATATATATATATATATATATATATATATATATATATATATATATATATATATATTGATGAAGATTAGTTTACTAATATCTATATAAGTAAAAACATTAAACAGATGGAATTGGAATTATAGTTTGAAATCAGCAAAACATTAAAAAGTCAGGAAGAATTGGAATTAATTTTATGGAAAAATGAAAAAATAAATGATGACTTCTATTTTAGAAAAGGATAATAATATTTTAACCCACATTTTTTTACTCACTATTTCAATTTTTATCACATCATATCACTAAAAAACATAATAAATAATTTAATAGTGATTGAAATAATAAATTAAAAGTGAGTCAAAAAAATATAAATTAAAATATTATTATCTTATAGGAAAAAAGAATGTCATGTTTCTTACTTACATCTTTCTCGTGCATTATTAATCTTCTATTAGTCATAAACAAGTACATATTTTCAAGGTTGAACCTAAGATATTTTAAATATATTTAACAACTATATCGCCAAAATGAGTTTAAGTACGTGAAACAATATTATTTACCGTAAATTTGACTATAAATTTAAATTCGGTTGAGTGTGAGTTGACATATTACACATTAAAAACAAATTTTTATTTTTATTATTTTTTTACTATAATCATTAAATATTTGTAATTATGTACACCGACAAAATCTTTAAATACTATAATATTGTTAAATAATATTTAAATAATTTTGAGATTTAATTTATTTATTATTTGATTATATAAGTTCACACTTTAATTTTCGATGTTTAATAAAATAAGTAAACAATTTAATTGTATTAATATAAATAATAGAGTTAAGTCAATTTACTCTAATTATAAACATTGTATTAAATTTATAAAATAACTATAGTATATAAAACATTTTAAATAATCAATTCATGTAAATAAAATAAATTTAAATTTTAACACGGTTTATGTAGACTAACCCATATAAACCAAATTAAGCCATTGTTTGCAACTTACTTTTTTAACTTTTTTTTCCATTATTTACAACAAATAACATATTAAATGGTTATTTGTATACACTTACATATTTTTTTTATCGACAAGGTAGAACAAAGATAATGCAATAAATTTGAATTTCAATCGTTACAAAATAAAAATATAAAAAAAATTGAATCCAAGCATTAATTTCTGAAAAAGCAACAATTGAATTTGGTGATGAAGAGTTGGAAGATTTTGACGAAAGGCAAAAGTAGTTGGGTCTATAATTCAGTCTTGTTCTTGGCTCATAATGGTGCCATGAAATGCAACTCCCAAATACCTTCACAAACAGGAAACATGGACCCTACAACTATCTTCAAACCTATGTAATCCACCTAAATTCTGTTCTCTCATAAATTCATAGGAAAATTATATTTTAATTTATATTTTTTGACTCATTTTTAATATAGTACATCAATCATCATTAGATCATTCTTTTTTACTCTTTTAGTGATGTGATGTGATGATCTAATGATGGTCGAAGTTGTGAATTAAAAATAAGTCAAAAAAGTGGGTTAAAATATCATTGTCCAAATCTATCATGTATTTCTTTTTATTTATCTTATATTGATCTTATCTTTCGTCGACATGAGATTACCAACACACTTTTTCATGTCGAGACATATACATAATTCTAACTCATAAATATGAGAAATATTCTTTAAATCTAATTCAATTTTGTAAAAATGATTTATAAAATTAAATTTGCAGTCCCTTATATACCCAAAATTAATTTATACCTGGTCTATATAAACTTCTAACATTTAAACTAAAATTAAACGAAAAAACTAGTTAAATGAAAACTATATAAAACATTATATTGGTAAATTTAAATTTAAATTAAACGAGAAAAAGAAGTTAAAAGGAAGGTGTATAAAACACAATAGCTATGGTAAGGTAGAGCGATAATAATTGTATGAAAGTTGAATAATGATTAATGAGCGTTGTCTCGTGGTTGGTCAAAGTCATACTTTCAAACCAAAACTCCAACCTAAAACAATCAATCATTAAACTTAGTTCAACAAATATTATTTTCGTTGGTCATAAATAACACCTAAATCAAAATGATTTAAAATTTATGAAACTGAAATGGGAAGTGTAGTTTATGAAAATATTAAAATACCGTTTCGAAGTATTTAATTGGTTTTACTACGATTAAGAACTTTGACACAATAGCATAAAAACGGAGAAGAAAAAATTGCAGTTAATGAAAGTTTGGGTGGGAAGAAAAAAAGTAAATGAAGTATTATACTTTGACATTGATGTAAAATCATTTTATTGCGCAAGCTACCTCCTGCAGTATAATAAGGTACCAGTTGTTTCCAATTTATCCGCATGAGTAGATATGAGTACTAGTTTACCTATTAGATCAATATGTTCCGTATTTGTTATACGGGAATCTATATTTTTTTTTAATATTTATGAATATTTGGTGATATTTATAAAAAAATAATTTAATATTTAATAATATATTTTAATCATAAATTTAAATAAAAATATAATGTATAGTATTTATAAATTTTAAATAAAATATAAATAATTTATTTAAATAGAGTTGAATAACAGTTTATAAAAAAAACTAGATATTTTAAAACTAATTAATAAAGAATAACTCATTCAAACTCTCAATGTATTAATATTTTAATCATATTTTTTTAATTATCTTTTAATTTAGATTAAAGTATAACGCATGTACATATACTATGATATCTATATCTGTCATATTAACATGTGGGTATAAAAAATAAAGTTAAATATGTTTTTGGTCCTTTAACTTTTAGTGAATTTTACAATTAATCCATTTCGAAACTTTGGATCAATTTAGTATTTCATCTTTCGAAATATGTGGATTTAGTCCTTTTAATCAAATTTTGTTAGATTTATTTGACGTTTCGTACACATTTCATGATTGTGTTTAAGTTGTGTATATTGTTTGACACATTTTTGCTTTAATGTTAAGTTAAATACTATTATAAAATGCGCTTGAAATGTCAAATAAATTTAACAAAATTTGATTAAAAGGACTAAATCCACGTATTTCGAAAGATAAATGACTAAATTGGTCCAAAATTTCAAAATGAACTAATTTCAAAATTCACTGAAAGTTAAGGGACCAAAAACATATTTAACCCTCAAAAATACCCATATATGTTAGCTGCAATTATCCATTTTTTATCAGTTACAAATTTTATCCGCAGATATCATGGAGACAAACTTTTTTGACATCCCTAATTATTCTTTTCATGTTTTTTTTTTTTTAACTTTAGTATTGCTTTTAAAATATAAATTAAAGAAAATATATTTAAAAAACTAGCTGATAGCTAAAATTTTATACTTAAATTTGGGAAAATATTGAGTCGTAAATATTTGATATTGTGTTGTTGTAATTTAATTAGTTTTTGAGATAGATATTTTTGTAAGTTTTTTTTAATTAAAGATGAATTATTTTGGTTACAACTTTTACTATTACAATTATTTTTAGTAAAAACTTGAAATAAAGCAACGTAACATAATTTTCAATAATTGTGATACTTTTATTGTATGAAGAGACAAAGAGAATAAGTAGTGAAAGATGTTGCTGCATCAATCTTAAAGAGTATTGTGTTGGAAATGTAAAAGGAAGAAAAATACTATTACTTGAAACAAAGATTAAAAAAGAATACAAATGAGATATAACATCAAACGTGTAAATAAGTGAAAGCATACAAATAAATACTTTAGTAAATTTATGCTGTGTGTTTCAGATTAGAAGGAAATAATATACTAGAATTTTCCCCTTCCAACACAAAATTTATAAAAAATTATAAATCAAAGGTAACATATATCAGAAAAAAAAAACAGTATTGATTATAATATTTATTAGCGTTTTGAGTATCATATCAGTATTTGGTATCTCTAAATTTTCAAATTATAAAATAAATCTGATTTCTTTTAAAATAAAGATAATAATTTTATTTTTTAAACAAATTAAAGAAAAAACCCTTGATTTTATACAAACTAAAAGTATTAATTCCAAATTATAACAAGGTTAATAATTCACTATATACACTATAATGAATATATGAATTACAAATAAAGTCTAGAAATTAACATTATAGTGCTTCATTTATTTACGACGATTTATAAAAAAAAAGTATATATGATATATATTAATTCGTTATACTTAGGAGGTTCCCACTCAAAGTCACATTCTAAGTTTCTTCTACAATTATTCTCTCAAAAAGGCTAAGATGAATTTGATCTTCTTGAAGGTGTATGCATTATTATGACACCATTGTATCATTAATTAACATGAAACGGGAAATACTTTTATAATTTCACCGAATATACTTTATTAGACTTTTTATCATTCAGTACCATATAATATAATATAATACTTTTCTTTTTCAGGTTGTAATTTTGAGTCAATACATTGTTTTCTTTAGTACATTTTGATGATTATAGTAATAAATAGATAAGTATGTTGATATTATAAAGAACTTAAAAACAAAATAATGAAGGTGAAAGAACATCAATAACGACAAATTAGCGTGATAAAAAAGATAATTAACTTTATTAGGATATCATTTTCAGATAATTTGGATATATTATTTTTTAATTAGTAAATCAAATTTTAAACAACAATAAAAATTTCAATGTGTTATTTATAAAAATTATTACCTGAGAGGTTCTAAATAAATATAAATAAATAAGACAAAATTATGGTGGATGGATAATAAAATAATATTTAAAAAAAAACATATATAACATTCAATCGGTTTAACGTGAAAATAAACATTATTTTCTGTGTCTTAATAATATATAAGAACCGATAATTTAGAAACCTCCCTTTCAGCTGCATTTAAATATTCATTGAATCCATTCATTACATAATCCTATGTTTTAAAAAGTCGTTGGGGGTTTCCTTCAAATTAAACTGATGTGTTTAGTTTGAATTTTCATAAACTATTGGTAGAAGGAAAAAACATGTCGGAAAAAACAGCAGAAGAAATAGAAAATTGTTAATATTTGGAATAAAACATATAATAATGATAATGATAATGGCGGAGAGAGTGAGCACATGACATTACTTGCTGCTTGGCGCAACCTTTATGGTACCATTTCTTCACGGAGACCAAGTGGCTACATTAAACAGAATTACGTTCATTGTTAAAAAATAAAAAAATCAATATTTTATATTCTACATCTTTTAAATAAATAAATAATTGAACTACATTGCTTTTTATTTATTTTTTTACTTCAAGAATTACATTTAATGAAAGTTTGGAGTCCGGACATGAGAGAGGAAGAGTAAGAGAGAGAAGAGGGAGGTGTAAGAAACTGGGAAGAGAAGATGTTGTTGTTCCCATTCTGACCTAAAGCTTGTGTCTTTCTGCTTCGTTGTATCTTCTGCTGTGTAAAAGTGATCCCTTTTGATTCTTCTGTAGATTTCATACCAGGAACTAGTGCTAATACTTCACCCACAGATCTCTGTATTCTGGGTATGTTCTTTCCCAAATTCTAAGTGTTTTCCGTCGTTTTAATTTTTTCTTTTATTCTGACAGTTTGTGGAGGGTTTCTTCAAATCTGGGTCTTTTTAAATTGTACTGGGTCCCTGTTGAAAATGCTGGGGTAAAGGGTCACGGTTTTCAGTTTTGTTAAGTTTCTGGAAGGAAAATGGTGGGGGTAGAAATGGGGTTATTTTGTTTCCAGTGTTTGTGGGAGGCAAATCTGAAATGATACAGTGGGATTTGAAGTTTTGATGAGTTTTCTTCTGACACTTTGTTGTTGTTTGCAGACGAAGGCTGGTTTTTGATCCGGCTTGGGAGTGTTGATCGACTTGATTTTAACTGCGAGTTTAAAGAGGTAGTTTCTTCTGGTCCTTGGTGTTCACAATAATGGCGAAATATAAAGAAAATTGAAAGCTTTCCATTTGTGTACCTGCAAAATTGGCCGCTGAATTGGTGATAAATTTTCCAAATTTTTTGTAATTAATTAGTTTTATGTGGTTAATTGCGATTTCAGTATAAATTCCAAATACGATTTACAGGATAACCAAACCCTGGCTTTTTCAATAATGGTGGACACAAAATGATGGCGTTTTTGCGTGTGTGTTTGTTACCATCTAATCATGATAATGCTATTTTGAGCTATCCTTTTCGATTGGGAGTGATGACCAAATATGTAGTCTTTGACACGCGTGTTGCTTCTGGCATTTCACTATCTGCTTTCGAACCCTATTGACTTAAATTGTTGGCAATACATGTTTCACTAACTTCATGCTTAAATTGGAGAGTTTGAAAACTGTGGTTGATTCATAGGAGTGTTTGTTTTGGATTGTAGTCTTAAGAGAGTATTTTTTGGTTGGAAAGATGAAGATTAATAAGTGTATTTGGTGAATGGCAGCCATTTGGTGACAGTGGTTGGATATAGTACATCAGAAGTTCACACATGAGATATATATAACTATTGTTGGGATCCACCTGCAGAATGTCATTCCGCAGCATAGTTCGTGATGTGAGGGATAGTTTTGGGAGCTTGTCTAGGCGTAGTTTTGATGTCAGACTTACGGGTCATCATAGAGGAAAATCTCAAGGATCGGTGCAGGATTTGCATGATCAACCTCTGGTCATTCAAAATAGCCGCTGGGCGAGTTTGCCCCCAGAATTGCTATTCGATATCATTAGACGGCTAGAGGAGAGTGAGAATACATGGCCTTCTCGAAAGCACGTTGTTGCTTGTGCTGCAGTTTGCCAGTCTTGGAGGAACATGTGCAAAGATATTGTTAAGAGCCCAGAGTTCTGTGGCAAACTTACATTCCCCGTGTCCTTGAAGCAGGTTAACTTTACTTTTTGCTCAAGATTTGTTAGTTTTTATTAACCAAGCAATGTTATGGGTTGAAGCAACACCCTGATTGTTTGCTCCTTTTGCTTTTCAGCCTGGACCACGGGATGGAATCATTCAATGTTTTATCAAACGAGATAAATCTAATTTAACATACCACCTATTCCTTTGTCTCAGCCCTGGTGAGTTTTCTATTTGCACATTTTGTTAATGCTCGGTTTTGTATGGCTGCATTGATCTTTACATGCTGTACAAGATTTGTTTTTGCAGATGTTTACTCTGTATGCATGTGTGTAGATCTTTGCATGAGTTTATAGTGTGTAGATCTTTACTTGCAATACTGTAATTTATACTTGAGGCAGTCACTGCCAGTGTTAGAGGATAATTTAGTTTCTGTTCATATTTTCTCATTATTTGCTCAAACCAGTCTTCACTCATTGCTCTGTGAATGGAAATATGTTAGTTCTCTTATGATTGGTTTCTGTGTTTATTATTTCCCTTTAAGGCTGATTTGAAGAGAAAGTGTGATCTTGTTTGATAGCATTACTTTGATTTTTGCAGCTTTGTTGGTTGAAAATGGGAAATTCCTCCTTTCTGCTAAGAGGACTAGGAGAACAACTTACACTGAGTATGTCATTTCCATGGATGCTGACAACATCTCTAGATCAAGTAACACTTACATCGGAAAGCTGAGGTGAGTTAGTTCACTTCTTCCAAAAGAACTGTTAAATCATGATTTAAAATTTTAGAACAGGGAACTCATGAGATTTTGTTGGACTTTCAGATCAAATTTTCTTGGTACAAAGTTCATTATATATGATACGCAGCCTCCATACTCTTCAGCCCATATATGCCCTCCGGGAACTGGAAAGACGAGCCGCAGATTTTACTCGAAAAAGGTGTCGCCGAAAGTTCCATCTGGGAGTTACAACATAGCTCAGGTAACATATGAACTAAACGTGCTTGGAACAAGAGGCCCCAGAAAGATGCACTGTGTCATGCACTCCATACCAGCTTCAGCACTGGATGCAGGTGGCACTGTTCCCGGCCAGCCGGAGCTTCTTCCCCGTTCCCTCGAGGACTCGTTCCGGAGCATCTCCTTTTCCAAGTCTCTCGACCGCGCCATCGAGTTCAGTAGCTCGCGGTTTTCCGACATCAGTGAATCCATTCTCGACGACGATGATGGCAAGCTGAGACCTTTGGTTCTGAAAAACAAGCCTCCAAGGTGGCACGAACAGTTACAATGTTGGTGCCTTAATTTTCGCGGGCGAGTAACCGTTGCCTCTGTTAAAAACTTTCAGTTGATTGCTGCCACCCAACCTGCTGCCGGAGCACCCACACCCTCTCAACCGGCTCCACCGGAACATGATAAGATCATTCTTCAGTTTGGGAAAGTTGGGAAAGACATGTTCACCATGGATTATCGGTACCCTTTATCTGCATTCCAAGCTTTTGCAATATGCTTGAGCAGCTTTGACACCAAATTGGCTTGTGAATAAGATAAAATGAGAAGGCTTTAAGCGAGAGAGCTAATGAAACAGTGATGATGGCATATTTCCCTTTGTTTTAGTTTCGTTTTCCTATTTTCATTATCAGTGGCATGGCATGGGAATAGGCAATTGTTGTTACTGAATTGTAACCGTAGTGCATCTCTGATGTAATAGGATTTCAGAGCATTTTTAACATACGATGTTGCTATGTTTCTTTGAGTTGATTCTGCCAAAACAGACCGTGATTTAACATATTTTAGGGTGTGGTGTTGTCTGGTACATGTTTGGTAATTGAGAGAGGAAGGTGTAAAGTGTCACATGGTGGTGGGCACCGAATAGATTGGTGTTGGGAGTTGTTTGGGAATGAGGAAAATAATGGTGCGTAAGGAGAATTATGGACATGGGTTGTCTCATTGTTGGACCCATTCCAATAGTGATGTTTCACTTGTTTTTGGAACATATTCATCTTTCAACTAATTATTGTACAAACAAGTGACCGTGTCAGTAGGTTTGATAACTATATAACATCACTTCAACTTCTCCTCCTAAATTTCTATTAAAAAAAATAATTTATTCAATTCTTAAAATTTTATATTTTTTAATTGAGTTTTTGTTGTTAGTCATGTGGTTGGTCATTTGTATTGTCAGTGGTTAAAGAATTTATATTTCTCATTAAATCTGTACTCATATGATTTTATAGTTCCAATCAAATATCACATTTAAATAATAATAAAAAAAATTGTACATTATATCTATATAAAAACATATTTTCATTCTAAACTAAATATTAAAATTAAAATCTCACCTCAATTGATGATAAATATAATTGGAAAATATAAAGATTTTGAACGTTAAATTGAACAATATTTTTAACAGATACTTAATTGAACATAATTAAATTTATAAGAAATTTAAATCTAAGTTAAGTTATATTTTTATTTTCCTCGTGAAGACACTAGAATAATATTAATCCAAAATAACGATCATTTTACTTTAATTAACAACAAATACTTAGTTTAAGTTATGAAAGAATTTCATTTATTCTTGAACAGTGTTAGTTTAATTATTGCTTAAGAAATAGTACCACTTTAATTTATATTCATGAACTAAAACGAAAAAGAAAATGCAGACAATAATAAGGTAGAAAACTTGAAACTTTTTTTTTTTTGAAAAATTTCACTAAGCAATTTCCTTTCCAATTAAGAATTTTCTATCCACTTACTTTAGGCAATAGAGTCTAGTAAAACAGAAAAAAAAACACTTTTTTTAGGCTTTGTAATTGTCCATGTGCAATTCTAGTAATTATGCTTTATAACATGATTCATCACTTCCTTAGTAATGATAAAACAAATGGGTCATAGCATTTACTAAAATTTTGATAGAGAGTATAAACCCAAAAGTAATGTTTTTTTTTTTTTTAATTGTAATGATTTGTTTAAGTTGAAATAACTTTTCATTTTTGTTGTCTTCTTATAAGTTAATAAGATTGGAGCGTTGAATTTTAGCATGAGATTTGGATAATATGATTGAAGATAAGAGACGTAGTGGTTGGAAGTCAACTAAACATGTTGAGATAAAGTCAAACAATTATTAGCCACCAATGAAGAATCATAGAGCTTCATATCATACACAGCAACCACAAAAAATGAAAGCAAATTTTTTTTTACTTTGATTTATTATTATATTTTGGGAAAATAGCACCATATCCCCAACCTCCCAAAGCTCTTACAATTATAGAATAATAAAAAAGTCTTAGACATTAAATAAAATGTAGCTGATTTAAGTCCACTCCAATAAAAAAAGTAGCAAAAAAAGAAAAAATAAAGGTGCACATTTTATTTTTGTGAATAGTTTATTATAATTATCAGTTTCTACATCATTGAAATTTTATTTTGTGGGCTGCTAATTAAAAATAATTTTAAAAATCATATGAAGTTATTGTTTTATTAAACTGCGTAACCAATCTAAATTTAGTTTTGATTGAATTTAATTTCATATTAAAATTAAATTAAACTATGTGATATATTACATACAAGTTGGTGATTCAGGACTTTATTTTTTGTTAGCAAGATGTGAAGTCTAGTAAACTTGAATAATTAGTTTTTTCGACAATAAATACTTATTAATTCTATATTTTATTGATTTTTATTCTTGAAAAATAAAAAAAAATGCATCCATTAACACTTTTTTTCTAGTTCAATTTAGATAAAGCATATTAATAACAATCAATAAGTAAAAATAAAACATTTCTTACTTAAATAATATCTTGTTTCTTCTTATTTTTAGTACTTTGTTTTCCTTTGCATAATATGATAGTTTAGAATAATATTTTCTTTTAAAAAAACCTGGTATAAGTGTTTTTATAAGTTTATACATAAATAATTTTAATTTACACAAAAAAAAATGTTTTATTTTTTCTTTTTAATTTTCTGTTAAAAATAATTATAAAAAATTTACCCATGCCTTTTGTCTATTTTTAATCCTATTTGGAACACCCAAAAAAATGAGCCTAAATATTTTTTAATTTGAAGTAGCAAGAAAATGATCTATTGCATTCTCTTATTTTCCCCAAAAGAAAAATAGTATTTTTAATTTTTCTTGCTTCAGCCGGCATCAAGCAAAGCGAGAAGTTTGTGAATTGGCCATGTCCCATTGCCACTGTTCTACGCTTCCTTTCCTTATCTGTTACCTCTTCAACCTCCCAACTTCCTATTTTCTTTGGCTTTTCACCTGAAACCTGAGTTTAACGATAAAGGTACTTAATTTCTTGTGTTTTTCTTTTTCCTCCTTGCATGGTTTTCCTGCATTTTGTCTCTGACGCTTAATTGTGTGGTGTTTAGAACATAATTGAATCTGGGTATTAGGATATTAACAGGTTTTAGCGTCGGGTGGGATGTTAAGTTTCATTCTTGTTCGTAACGTTGCTTGCTTTTCAGTGAGTTTGAAATGAAGGAGATCAAGATCAAATTATTGGAATTGTAATTTTTTAAATTTGGTTTCTAGTCCAGGATCGGTGTTTGTGTGATTTGTTTGCTTAAAGGGATAATTTGATCACTTAAGGATTAACTAGTAGCACCTTCAATGTTAATTATGCTGAACTTCTTAGCTTTTTTTTACTCGTTGGAGACAGTTACTTGGGATGCAAATTGAAGCAAGGAGTGTCCACGCAGCTATTTTTGATTGGTTCTATGTGATCTGAGGTGTTTGCTCACTGTTTTTCTGGAAGGGAATTTTTGTGCAGAGTTGTGACTTGTGACAATGTCCTCTACTGATAATAATCACAACCCTTCTCCACAAGTTTCTTCCTTTGGCCGCTCTATGTATCGTCTCAGGCAGGAACAGGTTCATTCTTTGGAAGAGAATCACAGATCCGGTACCAGGGATTCGGAGCTTGAATCATTCCAAAAGCAGGTTACTGATCGATTTGAGGACCTGTTCAGGGCCAGTGACGATGAATTGCTCTCAATTGAGTGGATACAGAAGCTTCTGAATGCTTTTATCTGCTGCCATGAGGAATTCAGAGCTATTCTGTTGAACAACAAAGAGCAACTCTCGAATTCCCCTCTGGACCGATCAATGACTGAATTCTTTGAGAGGCTGGTGAAGGCACTTGACATTTGTAATGCAAGCAGCAACGGGATTGAGAAGGTTCGGGCGTGGCTAAAGCATTTGGAAATTGTCTTGTGTGCGTTGAGTTCAAATCAGAGAGCATTGAGTGAAGGCCATGTCCTGAGGGCAAGAAAGGCACTGATGGATTTGGCAGTGGCAATGTTAGACGAGAAAGATTGCAGTTCAGTTTTTCCTCAGCGTAACAGGTCTTTTGGTCGGAATAACACGAACAACAAGGATCATCGCCGCCACTTCACAGCTCTTTCTCGATCACATTCATGGAGTGTATCAAGATCCTGGTCTGCAGCCAAGCAACTTCATTCAATTGCAAGCAATTTGATTCCCCCTCGTGGGAGTGAAATTGTTGCAACAAATGGGCTTGCGATTCCTGTTTATACCATGAATTATGTTCTGTTGTTTGTTTTGTGGACTCTTGTTGCAGCTGTTCCTTGTCAAGATAGAGGCCTGAATATTCAGATGTCAGTTCCACGGCAATTCTCATGGGGCGTTCCGGTTACTTCACTTCATGATCGGATCAAGAAACGAGAGCGACGAAGCTCAAATGGTTTGTTGAAGGAGATAAATAAAGTTGAAAGTTGTGTTCGGAACATGACTGATTTGGTAGATTCAGTTCAGTTTCCAGTGAGTGATGAGCAGAAAATGGAAGTTGAGGAGAGGGTGAAAGAGCTAAGTGTTGTTTGTGGAGCCTTAAGAGATGGATTGGATCCATTGGAGAGGCAAGTGAGGGAAGTGTTTCGGAAGATTATGACTTGCAGAGCTGAGGGACTTGATTACACAAGCTAGCTACGTTATTATGCATGCAGATGCAGTGCCATGAAAGTGTTGCATTTCTTGCTGGGTACCATTGATCATCAAATGTACATTTTTACATCTTACCACCATTTTGGAAGGAGGAAGAGTGATTAGATCAGTTTACCAGAAAAATCAACCTTTCTTGTAATGGATTGTATTTATGTCAATACTCGTGAACAATAATGATGATATGATTATTTGAATATTTCTGATTTCTCTCATACTTGTGATGCTGTTAATTTTTTCTCTCATAAGCTTAACTATATTTTTAATTCTTTTAGTTTGGATTACATGTGATATTAATCTTTTGAATTTGATTTGAGTTAATTAAGTTTATTGTTAAGGTTTTTTATCCTTACAATGTTTGACATGACATGACTTGCCATTAGACAATAATTTCTTTTATCTCCATGCAAATAAGGAGATGTTGTCTTTTAGTTTATTCCATGAAAAATACAGTAAATCTGTTTTCTAGTCAGTGTGACTTCATAGCCATGGAAGGTTTCTTCCTGCCATAGCAAACAGGTGAGTAACGAATATTAAAATTAAAAAAAAATAAATTAGAGGGATTAGAACAAAAATGGATATATTTATTAAAAGACCTATCAATTATTTCCCATTTAAATCCTAATTTCACATTTTATAAAATCTTTCCAATTTTGTTATTCGCTATTTTAAAGCTATTTTTTTATCGAGAATGTATCATAATCATACACCTAAAAATATTTGAATGGAAAAAGAATTTGAAGATTATATGGAAGAAAGTTTCTGAAAGCACTATATTAATTTAATATTAAAAAGCAAAAAATAAATTATTCTAAGAAAACATAAAGAACAAATTTATACAACTAACAGAATGAAAAGTGTAACTAATCTTTTTGTTCTAGAATATTTCCTTTTTGGTACAAAGTTGTGTATGACTGAGCATCGATCTTTTCGTACTAATGTTGCTGATTAGCAGCTTTATATATTTTATTTCAAATTGAGAAGCAACAGAGTTTAAATTTAGCAGAAAACGTGTAATAATGTCAAGAATTGTTTTGAAGTTGCTGCCATTAACAAGTCAAGCAAGAATCTTGAAGTGGAGGATAATTCTGCTTTTGTCAGTTGGATGATGATGAATTGTTGAAAAATGAAGCAAGAAGGAAGAATAATTGATCCTTTTTTGGCCTTTTATAAACGTCCAGTATAATATGCTTGTAGAGTAAAAGACAAATTAACGGTAAGCATGCGCAAATTGAGGGAGCTGATAGAATCAAACTCTACAAAAGTGAGATAAAAAAAAAAAAAAAAAGCATCAGAGTTAGACCGTAGACAACGGCAAAACATTTGGCATAAAAACAGTTGACACGACACTGGACCACTCCAATTGTAAAGTGTATAGAAGAGATAACTTTGACTAAAATTCTTTGAATTCCAATGGTTTTTGTATACAAGGTTTTACCTATTTTCCTAATCCTACACATGGTGTTGGTTGTGCATGCCAATTCCAACGAAAAAAAATAATTGCATTGCCATCTAAGTAGTGCTATGATCTCAATGCAGTATTCACAATGAATCTATTCACTGAGTTGTGGAAGTGATGTGTCGTGCAATTTCCCTGGTATTCTAATACTAACAAAACAGCTCTGGAAAAGACCACATTATGAACTTGACAAAAATGTCACATTCCAAGAATTCAATATGAGCAGCACGTCCAATAATTGTGTTGAAGCTCCTCTTGCCGTAGGAAGAGGTTCCGAAGTTAATGTCACAGCGCATGACAACACGATGGTCAGAGTTAGTTCTGAGTTGGTCCAAGCAATTATTTAACATCTCCAGAAACACTTTCCCTTGTTTAGAAAAGTCCAACGTAGCTGCTGGACTCAGTTCTATTCTGGCAGAATGATATGGAACATAACCATCCTGACACGTCATGTGCAGAAAACATTATGATATGATAACAAGTTCCGTATTACAAACATTACAAACATTTAAAGAAAATATTTGTTACCTGAGGTGAGGATAAAAGAATCACATTCTTAAAGTTTGTCAGTGTCTTCTTCTGTAGTACAAGATAAAGAACAGCATTATATACTTTGACAAAAACCCTCATAATAATTAGAGAGTTGGGATGAGAGAGCAATAGATAAGGCAAGGTAATTTGAATTCAATACCTTTGAAAGATTGTATATGAAGGTGTTCTCAAGATCATGGTCATCAGTGAAAGTTAGTTGGTGGATGCATTGTGTGCCCTTGATCTTCTTCAAGAGCCACAATCCTGAATTGAATAGAGAGTTCGAACTATACATGTAACCCAAGTGTGGACCAGATATAGAAACGTATGTACACAAGTATCTTAGATATGGCTCCATGATGCTTTCTGAAATTAAAAATAAAAGAAGGCACGTTAATGTCCTAGTTTAAATTTTGAAGGGTATTATTATTCTTCATTCCTTCAAAACTCTGTAAATACCTGCCAAAGCAGCTCTCACAATGAGGTTCCCAATAGAATGACCAACAAAGCTAATCTTAATATCTTTCAAGTTTCCAACTTTTGAAGCTCTGTCCATCTTCTTTTTCAGAAAAGAGATCACTTCCTGAGCAAGCCGCAATCCCATTTCTCTGAAGTCTTCAGATGTTTTGTCTTCGTTTGACTCAGACATAAGAACATGTATTTTGGGGTCTAATAGAAGCCACTGGTTCCGAATAAGCCGTAAATCTAAATGATGTCCCTGCTTGTTTAAGGGGCAGAGGGTGTACTTAGTCAGACAAACCAGTCATTAAACAACAAATTTCATAAACTTCTATTAATAGTAAGAGACAAAATCATCAAAGCAAACACCAATAACCAGAGTAAAAGACAAAATCATCAGAGCAAACACCAATGTGAAGCTTGCCTGAAACCCGTGAACAAAAACAACTACTCTCAAAACATGGTCATTTTGTTGTGGGTGATTCCCAGGCAACTTGATTACGGCTTTAGATCCATTTTCCAGGATATGTTTATCTTCGGCCTCAAAAGGAAGGAAATATGACTTCACTCTGGTAGAACGGTACATGTTCTCCAAGCGTTCTACAATAATGATAGGAACACGCAAAGGATCTTCATATATATACATGTCTTGAAGTGATCGATTGTTGATCTGCATTGAATACAGATGACAAAAATACAAATCATCAGGAGAAACAAAAGTTGTAATCATAAACATTCCACAAGTAAATAACTACTTGCCTTCATTTGTGCTATACCACGCCTATGAAGTTCAGCTCGCATTGTTGCAGTCTGAATGGGCTGAAAATAAAATCATTTTTAAAGAATTTGATAAGCTAATTCACATGAAGCCAATAAAATTATTAGTTTCAAACTCATGAGATAATTTATGAAGCTTATGGATCAGATATAGTGTAAACTGTATAATTACATCATCACTAAACCTCCTTGTACTTGCTAATCTACCACCACGTAAGCTACGATACAATGATGTCCCTTCAACTCCATTACTCATGTACTGGTGAGGCATATCAACCTTGGAGTACATCATCCATATTGACCACTCAGTTCTTCGATCGTTAGCCCATGAGTTACGCAGAAATTCCAGTATCTTTGTTTTATTTTCCCTGATGAAGGAATGAGAATAAAAGCGAAGAGAAAACCCATGTCATTGACTAGAGAGTGCTTAATGTTATTATGCTCGAAGATATTTATCTGAGTGCATCTTTCTAATAAAATAAGTAACAAAACATGTTTAGAATAACTAAGCCTGTAGATCAGGCTCCTTCATGCCTAATTATACTATGCAAAAATGAACACAGAAAGCAGCCTTTTCCAGATACCATATTGGTCATAACAGATACACAGACACTGCAGCATTAACTTATTGGAAATGAGGCTATAATGACCTCTAAGGTTGCTGAACTCATAATTATTGGGATGTGTAATCACTACATAAATAAATTTGAGTATACCTGTGGAATTTCAGAAATGTATTCCAGAGATATAAGATCTGACTCCCAATAGACTGGAAGGAGTTTAGCATATCATCCCAAGACTGTTGAAGGCAAGAAGTATTATTGAGTGCACAAAGAATCTAAAACATTAAAAAGGCATAACAGATAATAAAGCATTCACTTTGCCAGAATTATGAACCTCAGCATTGACTTTTGTCCCATCAGACAGTTGAAGTGATGTCCCATCATCGGTATTTTTTTCATGAGCAGGAGAAGGAGAATTTAATGATTTAGTAACAACTGAATCAAAATTAATTCCGGCCAAATCAATAGCTTGGTTAATTCCTCTGCTTATTCTTAATAGGTCATCAAGCAGAATATCATGTGCAGCCATCAACTCTTTGACGAACGCAGCCTGGTTTGAAAGAATCAGATACAACTGTAAGCAAATATATATTGAGATAAAAGTTGCAAGAAATTAAGAATCTTATTCAATACTGTAAATCACATTTACAATATCAAATTAAACACTTTAATGAAGCAAGGATTGCTGCTATGAAGTTATAAAAGATTTTCTATCATAACAGAACACACCTTGTTTAACCTAAGGTAGTCTTCACGGCCAGTTCCTTCAGAAGCCAAAGAATTACTGGTACAATATTAACGTTTTTCAGAACAGAAGTTATGTTACTATCTAACAGAATTTATGGCAATGCAATGGTTGCTACTTGAACCATAAAATATGAATTCTGACAAACCTTGGTACCTTCAGTTGTGGTGTGCGATAACCAGATTTTAGTAGACTGATATGAACACTAGTATCAACAAGAACTGCATGGAAAGCATCAAAATATACAGGACAATATGAATGCAATCCCAGAAGAGCTTTAGGAGGGATTCTGTACTCGTGAACTGAAGCTGCACATGCATCCAATGAACTTTGTATCTCTGGCCTGTTCAATTACAAAACAGTTTAAGAAGTCAGAACCTCTAATCATAATCAAGTCCAGTTCAATCTGTGTCCGATCTGTAACTTTCACTCAATGAATAGAACAGGAGAAAGAGAATAACTAACCCCATTTCAGGTGTTGGAGTGTGAAAGAGCTCAAACTTCAAGATAACAGCAGAGGACTTCGCCTGGGGATAAAAATAATCATCAGCAAAGATATTTCTTATAGAAGAATAAAAAAGGAAAACATGGCACTTTTTCTAACACTTTTTTGCACTTGACTAAAACAAAAAGGTTATCCTTCATTTCTTATGTATACTACAGGTTATGGTTTACATGGAAAAATAACAGCGAGAAATTAGAAGTTACCTCATGTACACCATAAGATAGATAGAATGAGATCATTATAGAGAGAAATACATCCTGCCTTGCATATCTGATCCGGAATGATGGTGTTGAAAAACTGTTATCTTTATCATCAATCATCCAAACTCCACAAAAATTGTCAGCGCTACTAACTTCAGGAGCTGCAGCTCAAAGAAAAGATGGACACTAAGATTTCTCAGTCTAAGAAAATATAGTGCTAGACTGCAAACTAATTGAGCAAAAATGTAAACCCCCAGCATATCCAGCATGCTAGTTCTAATATCTCACAAAAACAAAAGGGTAATGCAGTTCAAAATAGTAGACATAAAGAATTTGAGAACATATCCCAATCAAGAATAATATGAAGTTGAATACAGAAAAATACACAGGCACTGGAACCCCCATTCCACATTTGTTTGCACACAGAGATATCCTTGACACTAGCTGACAACTTATCCGAGAAAATGAACAACATTAGCAAAATCATTCAAGGAACAAAAAGAATAAGTTTGGAATGGTTAAATAAAAATTATGATAAGCTCAAAGAATCAAACCCGATTTGCTTGTATAGAAAAGTAAAAAAGAAAACGGAAGAAAAAACAAGAAAGTTCGGTTCTTAACCCAAAAAAAGGCATAAACAAGTTAGTATCAATTTGTGGCTCATTGATATAACCTTTTCTTGGAATAAAACCTAATTACAAAAACTTCAATCATTTGTTTCCAAACTAAATAGCGGAATTCGGCCACTTCAGCATAGCACAATGAATGAGACATATACATACGAGTGACGCCCATGTTAAACTCCATTCAGAAGACAAACAGAACACCACACTCATCAATCATCACAACTTATCACTTTGGTGTAAAAATTGAAATAGACCTACATAAGATATAAAAACAGTAGGTTCCATGTGAGAAAATGTTTGTGCGAAAATCCCAAACACTCCCACCCAAAAGGAGCCCTTGAACATCACAGGCACAATAATATCACAGGACCAAAAAAATTGTGTTCAAGTTAACTAAATATAGATTACGGCAAAACCTAAAGTCAACAACTAGAAAAGCCTTATCCCATAAAGTAAGGTCCGCCACATGAATAGCCCCACCGGGCACGTTAAATACCAAATTCTCGAATTGAAGAACATAACTGCAACTAAACACTAATATTTCAAAATATTAGGAATGTACTTCACCTTCATACTGAACAACCCGGGCAGGAATCCCGGGATAGGAGTCGTCATCGTCATCGTCCTCCCATCTCATGGTAACCTTGATTCTGTACCATCTGCACAACAACAACAAGAACAAAAAGAACTTAAAAGACAAGTTTTTAAATGTACATAAAACAAAACCACACGAACGACATAAATAAAAGATTACCCTTGTTCGAAAAGGTCGAGATTGTGAAACCTATGAATGTAAACAGCAACTTCGTAAACAGCATCCAGCATAAGGGGTTGGTGATTTGGCTTACCAGAGGAGGGAGGTTGGTGGTGGGCATTGAGCAACCTTTTGGTTGACAAATTGGTTTGATTCAAACCCACAAACCATCCTAGTCTCCGAAACATATGTAGTGTGTGATGCAGGCAGACACAGTGATACTGAATGCCCAAATGATCATCACTCAGAATTTCAATGGAAGTTGAGCAAAACCCATTAGGTGTGAATAAAAAAGAAACAACTTTACATGGAAAATATGAAGGCTGAGAAGAGAATTGCAATGTGCGTGGGGTGAGGGGATTTGATTAGTTAGAGTTGGGAAAAGTTGGGACTAAAGTGGAAGAGGGGAATGGAGTGTAGGCGTGGAAACAACAAGAAGAAAGCATAGTAATAGCAATTGTTTTTCTTTTTTTGATTAATATTAATATTAATAATTGATGGTTTTGGTTGGCAATGGTTGCACAAGAGAGGGACCCAAAGAGCATCATTTTCGTCAACCCTTTATGGCAGGTGATGTTTTGCTGTTTTTTAATCATAAAAAAGATCACAAAAAGGTAACTTTGAAAATGGCACCAAGGCATGTTGTCGTGTCGGTGCTGACACACACCCCATTTCTACTTTTCCTTTCATGAAGGTTTCAACTGTGCAGATCGAAATTAACGGGCAGTTTCCTCTTCTATCTTCTACTGTTACTTTACCCTCATCTTCCTCTCTCTCTCTCCTCTGCCTTCAGTTATTGCTGTTGATATTATTCTCTGTTGATGATATTATTGTTGGGGATATTTGTACCATGATATTGTTTGGATTTGTTATAATATAAAGGATTTTTATCATAAAAATATTATTATTGACTCATAAAATGAATATTTTTAAACTAAGAATTATATATTTATTTCTTTTTATTGTATTTAAATTAAACTTTGTGTTACTGTAGAGTTTGAAAACAAATATTGACGTTAAAAGAAAAGGTAAATGTGATAGGGATAACTTACAATTATTCATGTATTCAAATTAATGTACATAAACTTTAGAAACATTGAATTCTTATTTTCCACACTTTTTCAAGCCCAATTTTTCTTATTATAAGAAGTAAAAGAGGGAGAACTTTTCTGTTTTGTTTAAATTTGTTTACATAATCACAGTGTTAGTGTTGTCATTGAGTCAGTGCAAATATTTATGAGGTGGTTTACTTTCCTTAGTTTCATTTGATTAATCTAAAATCATTTTTAAATAGTAAAAATCAAGTTAGAATGTACCTTCTTAAAAAAATAGAACTTTTAACTTGTTTTTGTAATATTATCTATCTATAATACTTTTATTTTGTATAAAACATATTAAAATAATAGAAAAAGCATCAATATTTTAAAGTGTTTTTTTTTCTTATCAACAATAATAAACAAATTAATAAAGAGGATATTTTTATGTCCATAAAATACATACCTAGAAAAATAACTGTAGTACAAAATAGGTCATGAAGACATGTATTTTCATAAATGTTGTCTTCTTTTTTATAAGATTTCAAACGATCTGCATATTTATAAGAGTATATTTTTTCATTATAATATGAACGTCTCGTTGCAATGTATTTTTATTTTATTCGTATTTTTCTAAAAAATGATTTCTTTCCAGTATAAACAATTAACACAAAAAAAAGTATCTTTTTATTTTTTACAGGATCCTTTTATTATTCTTTTTACATAATAATGAAAGGTAAAAGGTATATATACATTAATTGCTTCTTATTTTCTTAATAGAGATTCATTAGTTTCAAACTTTGACATTAATATATATATATATATATATATATATATATATATATATATATATATATATATATATATATAAAAATATATATATATTTTTAAAAAAAAATTATATTATAAAATAAATATTTATTTTAAATTAAAGTTAGTCAGTGTATGTTTTATATAAAACTGAAATGAAACAATAATAAATAGTTTTTTAGTGATTTTGTATCCTTAAATAAGAAATACTAATATTTTTACGAGGAAAACGTAATAGTATTTAGCATCTACAGAAGTAAAAAATGATCGTAAAAATAAAATAATAATTGTTCTATATTATACGTCTAATGAAAAGTCGTATATTTAATATAACTATATTTTAATTGCTAAATTGAATAACTCTACCTGTTTCGCTTTCTATAAACTGTTTCAGAGAAAAGAAGATTGTTTCCAATAATTGCCTTTTTAAAATTTAATGAGGCATTAAATACTTTTCTGGATTATGCTTAATTAATACTCATGCATTTATTAATAACCGTATCAAAACCTTAAATGTAAAGGAGAGAATATTTATTAAATGCAACAGATATTACTGTTCAAATAAAAATAGTTGTTACGCATTTATAAAATTACTATTCTCCCCGTTTTTTAACTGACTTTTTTTTTTGTTTTTATTTATTTATTTATCGTTTCAATATTTAAAATAACAATCATGTCCTTTCCATTTATTATATAAAATTTAGTAAGAGATCTATAACACCATTAAAAATTAAAGGCTACAAATACAACTCAAAATTGAATTACCTGCATTAAATCAATACCACAAAAGTTAAAAAGTTTCCAACTTGATCCTCAAAACAAGTTCACATTCAGAAATTATAATTAACAAATACTGTAGGTTCCCTTAGTCAAGTTTCCCTGTTCTTCAAAATATTCCAAAAATAGAAATAGATAAGGAATAAAAATCATCCAAATAATTTATTGTTTTGTTTAGACTTCAAGGAAATTACAAAAGAGAAAAGAGCAAACTACTTGAGGACAGAAAGAATAATAGGAGATGAAAGAATGTAAAAGATAAAATTAAAGTTGAAGTTATCTCAAATCATGAATTCTTCTATTAACACCCCTTCTAATTTTCGTATACAACAAGTCCGAACTCATAAAATTGTATTTTATGCAGCATTCCTAAAATTGTTTTTAATCTCCAATTAAATTACATTTTCTAAATACATTTTTCATACTAAACCTTTTTTAATTTTCACTTATAACAAGTCTGAACTAAAAATTTACTTTAGACATGTTTTATATAAATCTTTCATGCTAAACCTTTTTAATTTTTATGTACAATAAGTTCAAACCTGTAACACTTTACTTTACACACCACTCCTAAAATTGTCTGTAATCTCCAACTAAAACATCGATAACTAGACATTAAAACCAACTCACACACATCTAACACATTTTAAATACATCTTTCATGTTAAACCTTTTTAATTTTTGTGTACAACAAGCCCAAACCGAAAACTTTACTTTACGCACCACTCCTAAAATTTTCTTCAATCTCCAACTAAAACACCCATAAATAGACACTAAAACTTACTCACACACATCTAACTCATGTTCTAAATATATCTTTCATGCTAAACTTTTTTAATTTTTCTGTAAAACAAGCTTAAACTCATAGGCAACACTCCTAAAATTGTCTTCAAACTCCAACAAAAACACCCATAACTAGACACTAAAAGTAACTCACATCCATTTAATACATATTCTAAATACATCTTTCATGCTAAACCTTTTTTAATTTTCAAGTACAACAAATCCAAACTCGTAAAACTTTACTTTATGCATCACTCTTAAAATTATTTTCAATCTCCAACTAAAACACCAAGAACTAGACACTAAAATTAATCCACACACATCTAGCACATGTTCTAAATATATTTTTCATGTTAAACCTTTTTATTTTTTGTCGTGCAACAAACTCAAACTTATACAACTTTACTTTATACATCACTCTTAAAATCGTCTTCAATATCTAACTAAAACACCATAATTAGACACGAAAATTAGCTCACACACATCTAATGCATATTTGAAATACATCTTTCATGCTAAACCTTTTCAAGTTTTGAAACAACAAGCCCAAACTCATAAAACTTTACTTTACCAATCACTCCTAATTTTATCTTCAATCTCCAATTAAAATACTCATAACTAGCGAGTGAAACTAACTCACGCACATTTAACACATATCAAAATTTATCTTTGATTAAAATAAAAATTACACGTAGTTTAAATTTAAGTATCTGTTTTCAATTTATTCCATTCACTCGGAAAAATAACTCATCACCATATTATTAAATATCTAGAAAGTATATTTTTATTTGACGTTAGTCACTATTTTTTCTTATACGACCCGAACATATATTTTAGAAAAACAAGATTAATAATCACACAATACCGTTATTATATAGAGATAATTTAATAGAGAAACAAGATATATTGGAACCCACCATTCGTTCCTTTAAGATTTGAAATTTCCATATACAATATAGAAATGCATGTGAAACAAGATTAGAGACGAAATTTCATTTCGATTTATACGTACAATCAATAAAATTTGTGTTCAATTGTTGTGAAATTCTTATATAAAATATATAAATGTCAAAGTGAAGGTGCCATGAAATAAAAATTGAACGTAAGATAAGAGGTTGATCTTAAAATAAAAGTTAGACTAAAAAATTTGTCAAACCAAAAATGGGGAAGAATCTCATACAAAATTGTCTTGTATATGAATAAGAGGATATAGAAGAGAGTGGGAGAAAAACACACTCAACATGCACAAAACCTCCTTTTGAATAAATAAAAGTGTACTAAATTCAAATAATTCCAAGTTTTGAATTGTGTTTGCCATTATCGTGGAATCAGTAATTATGGTAACAATGAAGCTCAAAAACAAATTCATTAATAAGTTTTGTCATGGCCTTTCAATCTGATTCTCACCTTTTTACTCAATTTTGCCTCCAACATTGTCTCTTACTTACCTATTCCTTTTCGATTATTCCCCCTAGTATCACATGCGTGTACGGTTAAATTAAATTAAATTGAATAAAATAAAATAAAATAAAATCATTCATCTTAATCAAATACTTGTATAATATAAAAAAAGATTTGCATAACTACAGCCAGAGAGGTTGTAAAAGAAAAAAAGCTAATACTAGAGTGAAATAATGTCTGAAAAAGAAAAAAACAAATATGATGAAAATGTAATGTAATATTATTTTATTGAATGAATATAATTGCAAATTTTAAATAACTAAATAATGTGATGTTATATTTATACATGTTGACTTTATGTATTATAATTGCAATATCACGATATTAAATTAATTATTGTCGCGTGTAATATTTGAGTATGGATTCTTCATATTTGAAGATTTAAAGTTGGTGTTCCTATTCTTAAAAACGGTAAAATATAATGATTTCACATGACCAATCGGTAGTGTTATGCTATAAAGAATAAAAATTGAAATTTAATATGCTTACGGCTAAAAACTTATTCCCTTCATCTACTGTGACTAAGATTTAATATTCTTTTACATAAACTTAAAAACAACGATAAATATATATATATATATATATATTTTAAAACAGTTATACTAAAATAATCTTTCTTTTTCAATAGATATGTTATTTTTTGTAAAATGGATAAATAATTTGAAGACAAATTGAAAAAAAAAAAACTTGATTCGAAGTGAGAATAATCATTAATTAATTTATTTTAGATAATTAAAACTACATTTGTTACTATGATGAATTGTTGGACGAAGGAAACATTATGTACTATAAAATGATGTTATATAAAAAAGTGTACAAGTAACTCTTTAAAAAATGAATATGAATCGTAGTAATTGCGTGTCTTCAATGCATAATATTCGTGTATTAATTAAAATTGGCAGCACCTACCTTCAATGCATACCTTATTTTGATGTCCTAAAAATAAAAATAACATGAATGTAGCATTTATGAAGATTACGTAATTATTATTTTGTTTCATAATGCACACGGTTGATGTATTAAATTAGGGTGACATGGTTGATGGGGTGTTCTCAAATAACAAGTCTTTCATAAACACGAAAAAAATATTTTCATTTGATATCACACGAACGAACATAATTTTTATTCGTATGTGAAAGCCCAAATAAACCATTGTAAAAAATGTGTAGTGTAGTAATCAGACAATCTTTACCATTTGCTAGAATGAATGAATTTCATCTTACCACTCTAAAAAAATTAGTAAAATAAAGTGAGTGTAAATTTTCAATGTTTAATCAAGACATGGACCAATTTTATATAAACAAAAAATCAAAGGAATCTATAGGTAATATTTATTGGATCTGGTAACCAATGTCCTAAGAGTACTGATTAAGGATAATTAATATATATTGAATCGTACAAAAATACATATTTAATTATGATATTAAATAAAACCTGACTTAATAATCAATTTTATTTTATTTAAAGGACAAAAATAATTATAAATGTTGTACAAATGTATTTAATATTTTATTTAATGTTCACTGATACAAATTAAAAAATAATTAAATAATAAAAACTATATTTTAATATTGTTAAAAGTTGAATATAATTAAATATAAAAAATTTAAATTAACAGAAAATAGCAAAAGAAATAAGGTTAAACATGTAAAGAATTTACAAAAAAAAATAAATAACTAAAGTATCAATTTGAGCATAGATCTTACAAATCTCAAAGACCTTGTTTTATATCATTAAATTATTGTCTAAAAATTTAAAAAGATATTTTTGTCTTTATAAAATCTATTATATACATTTATATTATTTTAATTAATATACTTAATTATTTTAATTTTAAATATAAAAATGATGAAATCAATGCACATTAATTATCTCTTAACTGTGACACCAGTCAGCATTGTCCATATTTATTTGCTTATTAAATTATTAGTAAAATGATTTTCCTTACGACAAAATTAGAAATATTTGTTTGAAGTTTACACGACTAAACCTATCCTATCCTATGTCTACCATATATACTTGAAACCAAAAATTCCATAGATTTTCATAATCAATAGCGGGAATATTCTTAAATATTTGTTCAGTTTCAAGGCCATAAGATAAGAAAGAGAGATTAGTGAGTTTGTTAGTTAAGGTAAAATATTTTATGCCAAACACTAATGATATGTATAGCAGAAAACTGAAAATCACTTGTGTCACTGTGAATCAAACGACATCATCTGAATATTTACTTCATGCATGGTGAAGAAAACTACACCAAATTGCTTCTTCATATGTTCCATAATATCAGGTAGAACCATCTTTTGCCACAGAGTTCTTCTGTTTTCTAAAGCAAATAATCAAAAGATGCAAAAGAAATATTAATTAAGTGTATATTTTGTTAAGAGAATATTAATTTGTTGGTATGCAATTAACGTTTATAAACGATGGGACTGAGATCCTGAATTGGGAGTAGTAGAGGAGCTCAAGCAATGAAAGCAATCCCAATGATTGAGAAAAAGGGATTCAATAGTAAGAATGAAGAAATAATAACAAATGTGTTTGATGGAGTATCTTATTTTGTCCTGCTCCTACCTTTTGCATAGCCAGAAGAAGCCTTCAAAGCAAGAAAACCTTGAGTATCAGACAAAACACCAACACAAGACCAAAGAAATAGTGTCACCATGCATGCACTGTGTAAAATTTGCATGGCAGGTGTCAGCATGTTATTCAGAGATGTAAAATTTGTCACGTAGAGAAATGAAGTGCCAAGTGCCACCAAGGCAAAATGGTTTTTGGGTACGCTACCTACTAAAACAGATTAATCCCTCACGAACCCTGAATGACTTCATTACGCAGTACTAACATTCTCACTCATTCCCCTAACCAATAATAACGATACATGCTTTTATCTTATATTGTGTATAAATAGGAGGAGTTGCACAACACAACACATCCTCATTCACTTCCTGCACCAGATTGAAGGGGTTGCTTTGGAATAAACCCACCAAGGTTTCCTCCTCACAACCCCTAAAACTCTAAACACCAACACTCCAATCATATATCATGGCCATCTTGGGGAGTCACAATCCTCTTGCAGCCACTTTTGGCATATTAGGTAATCTTCAACTAAATCTTCTTCTTCTTCTGCATGTGCTCAAATCATATATAGTTGAGTTATTGGTTGATCACAAATTCATTCCCTCAAATGCTTGTTCAGAATATACCATAACTAACACCTACGTAATATTCTCCTTTTCAATTCTTCAGGAAACATCATTTCCGTCATGGTATACCTGGCTCCGGCGTAAGTACACCATTCATTCTCTGTATCAGATTTCCTCATTCTGTTTAAATATAATTAGATTTGATTTTCCCTTGAATGAATTCTCAGGCGAACGTTTCAGAAAATCTACAAAAAGAAATCCACCCAGAGTTTCCAATCTCTACCTTACTTGGTGGCATTATTCAGCTCTTCCCTTTGGTTGTTCTATGCATCATTCGACTTCAAACACTCCCTTTTGATTATCACCATAAACTCCTTTGGATGCGTGACAGAGATCATCTACATTCTCATCTTCGTAAAGTATGCGGATAGGGATGCCAAGGTATGTGTGTGCCTCAACTCAAAATAACTAAAACTTTTTCCATAATTTCTCTAGCTTACTGATATACCTAACACACCTTCGCCAATCTTTAATAACAGAACTTAACCATTAAGCTGTTTGCGGTAATGAACTTGGGGTGCTTGGCCTCGATCGTTTTGGTAGTGCGTTGCGCTGTCGATCAAAGCAAACGAGTCTTAATCATTGGATGGATTTGTGACGTGGTTTCAGTGATTGTCTTTGCATCACCTCTGAGCGTTGTGGTAAGCAAAATTTTCAATTCAACCAAGAGATGCTAGAGTCAATTTGCAATACTCTCTAACTAGATATTTGCGTGCAGTTCCAAGTTATAAGAACGAAGAGTGTACAATTTATGCCCTTCTGTTTGTCATTTTCCCTCTTACTGAACGCCATAATGTGGCTTGCTTATGGTTTGTTCAACAAGGACATGTGCGTTGCGGTAAGTGCCTATTACCACTACATAAAATTAGTAACAGAACTTCATCAGATATTAATTAATTTGATTACTATTGCAGATGCCAAATGTGGGTGGTTTAGCACTGGGACTGCTTCAGATGTTGCTACATGTGATTTACAGGAAACGTGGTGCGACGGAGGAGGTAGCGACGGAGGATGCAGTGAGAACCATTGTGGTGGTGATGAATCCATTGGGGCCTGCAGAAGTGTTTCCAATAGCAGTGAAAGATGAACATTCTGAAGGTGGAGAGGACGATGCAGAAGGGAAAACCGTGGAAGCCAACGATTGCCCTCTGTGATACGTATAAATAACACTACTTTGTTCTGTTTTCTGCTGCTGCTGCTGCACATGATTCTCTGAATCATTCTATCATCTTATGTTATGCTTGTTCAAACCTTAATATCAATCAAAATATGCTTTACCTTAACTAATTAATTCATTTACTTCCTTTTTCTCAATACTTCCATTGCTTTTACGGGTTAAAGGACAATTAATTAACAACGACAATCAAAGAAACAAAATCATCTAAAGTTTTGTACCAATATCGATGGCGTGATTAATATAATCCACCGCAGCTTTTTGAGATAACTTTTCTTAGTTAAACTTCAAAATCACTGTGGTTGGTTTTGTGAACGAAAATCGAACTTCAAAATGGGTTTTGTGGTGTATTTATTACCTTAGCTACTTTAACGGTGGCTGTTAAAACACAAAAGGTTGATTGTGCATGAAAAAGCGAAAGATATGTTTCCGCCAATAGTGTTGCTTTTTCCTCCTTTTTGTTAGCGTATCGTATCAGTTCATGACTGTTAGTATCAAACATACGAGGTTTACACTTTGTCACACGATCACAAACGTTAAAATAACGTTATAATCTCTTTCTGAAAACAAAAAATTAAAATAGTATTTATATCAATTAATTTCCCAATGATGACACAATCATATATATATATATATATATATATGCTGAATCTGGGCCTTTAGAAAATTGAAGCCCAAAAACACTTGTCCAAACCAATAGGACAAAACTATGTACACAAATGGGCCTGTATTCGAACAATGGTCCGTTTAAATTTCACTAATTTATAAAATTTATTTTCTTAATTCATGATATTAATTAAGGAACACAATTCGACATTATACATGTATTATTTAATTCAATTAATATTATTTTGTTAGACAATTTCTTTAAATTAACAGTTACGAAATTCATATCATCATTATTTTTCACTACTTCAAAGTTTCATATATGTTTGAAGTTCATAAATCTAGATATTTTTAATTGAGTGTTTAACTTTTTTATTGCATTGAATAATATATATATATATATATATATATATATATATATATATATAATATATATATTTTTATT
>Ga0214545_1001380_pt1 | contig 45122 bp, 17 predicted proteins | sample CNSS4metaG_FD_160064 | JGI IMG/M metagenome (GOLD analysis project Ga0214545, IMG submission 160064) | Root nodule microbial communities from cowpea collected in UCLA plant growth center, Los Angeles, California, USA - CNSS4 | ecosystem: Host-associated > Plants > Roots > Nodule | place: USA... | reverse complement strand
TTCTGTATAGAGGTTCTTCTTTATCATAAGAGTCTATTTTGACAAATCAATAAAATATTGAATTGATTGAATTCTTCATTAAAAAAGAATTTTATTATTATTATGAATTATTGAATTCATTTAATGGTGCAGAGAAACTTTCAATTCATCAAATCTGTCTTTACAATGACAACAACTCTCTATTTATAGTCTTTACAATGACAACAACTCTCTTCTTTGGTGCATAGTCTGAAATTTTCAATCACAATGTGCTAAACCAATTGAATCGTACAACCACACTATGTTGCCAACTCAAAACACATTCGCGACTGTACCACTTCAACCACAACGCTGCCAACTTCAAGTCAATGCACCAATTTGTTGCTAAAAGATGTTGTGTTGCGTACTGTAGTTTTAGCAAGACAACAACATTCCAGTTGTGTAATTGGACCCTTGGCTCTTGAGACTGCACCAAAGAAGAGCCACCAACTCAACTCAAAATACTGCACTTCTGTATCAAAGTTCCAGCTGCCACCAAATGGATTCAAATGTGGGCGCCAATTCAACCCTTTTAACTCTGCCACCAACGTTTAAAAAAAAATGTATGTTGTTGCCAAAAGCTTTCTTTAATTACCCAACACCTACTGCACAGACATGGTTCCGCCATGCTTCCATTTCCCTTGAATGTGGACCAGAAAGGTCCCTACCAACGCCTAAATAAAAATTGGTTGCTGTGATGATGAGCTTGTCCACTTCACCACACTAAATTTGGAATGAATCAACCATGCACACCATCACACTACTTTAAACATAAGTCCTGCACCAAAAAGAAATTTTGCACCAAAGAAGACAACAAACTATTGCACCAGAAGTAGGAGGCTAAGATGCCTAATTGGCTGCGCTACGTTACTACCACTAAGTGAAACAAAGAAAAGGGTTGTGGGTTGTTGTCTTATTATTCACCGCTTAGGCTATTTAAATGTTCCAGCCCTTGCTGTGCACACCACTTGATGACGCCAATCAAACTCACTTAATCATGCTACCATTATAGCCAATTCCAACTGAATAACAAGATTTCTTGATCCGAACTACACTGCAAATTAACTGCACCAAATGGACCAAAGGCATATGTGGTTGGCACCAAATAAAGTTGTTGTCACTGCTTCAAGCAAATCTACCAACACCTCAGAGCATGTAGTTACTGTTTGAACAAACTAGAAAGGCTGCCACCAATTAAACACTTCAATGCACACACTGCTAGTTTGCATAACCAACTGCCTAACACATCTATACTACAAAAAAGTTGTTACTACCCTTGCTGCACCAAATAAAGTTGCCACCATGCCAAAAACAAATTCCTTGTTGCACCGAAGGAACTAGGAAGTGTGGTTGTCAATTTTTTTCTACATCATAAATTCACTGCACCGAGGGACTAAGCAGTCATTTTTCCATTCTAAGCTTCTCAAGGCGTTGGACGTGCCATAATTTAGTGATTGGCTGCCACAGCCTAAACCTTCAATCTGCATAATTTACTACACCACTAGCTAATGATAACACTATTTGATCCGACCTATCAACATCACTTCCCTTGCAACATGGACTTAGAACTACTATCACCAATTAATTAAGACAAGCCAACAATTGTTTGACAAGATTGCACCAAAGAAACGCATCAAAAGAATTTATCTACTACTGCAAAACAGAAAAAACCTAGTTAGGCAAACACAATTTAATTCACTCCTTCCCAAGTATTTCTCTCGGCCAATTAGGTGTGCAGGGAGGTTACCTCAATTTTCTCTCAAAACTAAATGCCAACTCTCAATTTTAGGTCCACTTCTTATGCTAACACCTGAAGTGAAGGAGGAGCATATCCCACTCCAATCTTTTGGGCAGAGAAAACCAGAGAAAGATGTGGGAAATCAAGCAACTAAAAGACACCGAAGGAACAAGGCTAAACCAAAACTGAATGCACTCTAACCTGGACAAAAACAACAGTTAACATAAACAAACACAACACTTTAAAAACACTATAAACCTATGATCCAATTTAACAAACACATGGACTGCACAAAACATCAAACATTTGGAGTGCACATATTCAATTGCAATTGCATATTGCTCACACACACAAATTGCACCCGAAAATAGGACCACTTGACAACACTGAACAAAGCAAATTGGACGACCAATAAACTTAATGGAAAATGTACCAGAATGACCCATACGTATGGAAATGGAATTAAGCACATGACAACAAATGCAAAAACATACAAGACAAATGTTACCGCAAGAAATTGAGCACCTAAATGACATAAAAACACCGAAAATGAATTAATTAACGTGAGTCAAGAATGGATACAAGAAAACAGGATGAAAATATAGAATAGAAATTAGGGCACCCAATTGATTCACTAAATGTGAATGAATCTATAGCGAAAAATCACGCGACGCTGAACACACCATAACACCAACCACGACACAAATTACAAATTTTCATCACAACCTAAGCTCTGAATACCAGATGATAAAGGACAAAGTTTGAAATTGGGGAGAAACGCTTGCTAGGGTTCGTTAAAGGATGCACAAACATAGATGGGATGGGCGAAGGACACCATAAACGCTTACAAACACAAAATCAAAGGGGAAAATGAGATACACAACTACAAACACATAATCAAAAGAGGGGAATACGAAGAACACCAAAACACGAGGGAGATGGAACAGGGGTGAGGTCGAAACACAAATCAATCATAGGGGAGGCGAGCAGAGGAGGTCATGCCACTTGGGGATAACGCCAAGATAAGTGAAGGGAGGGTCGCCACTTGAGCGAAAAACTCAAGATAAGACCATTGTCGCCACTTGGGTGGAGCACTCAAGATAAGACTATGAAATTTGACACACTCAAAGGTGTAGAGAAACTCTCAATTCATTAAATCTGTCTTTACAATGACGACAACTCTCTATTTATAGTCCAAGAGTAATTTTCCCTAAAATTAGGTCAAACTAAGCATTGCTTAAATCCTAAACATAAATTTTAATTAAAGAAAACACAAAATAACGTATGTGGAGTTTGAAAGACGTGTCGCTTTCGCTAGGCGCCACCCTTTTGTTGGTCATGCCTTCATTACTGTGTACAACCTACAATCCCAAAATTTGACGATATTATGACCATTGGACGAAATTAATAGAACATTTCATTCATTCCAAACATTATTGGAACCAGGTAGAGCATGGTATCTTCTTAGTAGTAGATGGAGAAATACTTTTAGAGAGAAATACTTTTAGAGGAAGAAGTTAATATGATGGATGAGTAGAAGTTGAAGGACTTGAAGATAAAGAATTATTTTTATCAAATTATTCATGGTGAGATTTTGGATATATTTAAAGATGACACGACATTAGGGATTCAATGAAGCAAAAATTCTAAGGTTCTACATGGTGAAAAGAGCACGATAGCAAGTTTTATGCAAAAGAATTTGAAATTTTGTAGATGAAGGAAGGGGAGACATCAAATCCCTATTTTGTTGATGCTTTAAATATTTATAAAAGTATGAAGGCATGTGGTGACAATATGCGTGATATTGTCATCACTGTGAAAATATTAAAGGTATGTTGTCTCTAAATTTAATTATGTTGCGTCCTCGATTGATTTGTAGAGTAATATTTGGTTTATGGATGAAGATAGAGAAAAGTGAGAGAGGAAGAAATTCAATTAGAGGTAGCCAAAGTAAAGGAAAAGGGAGGCAACCCTTCAATAGAGCAGAAATTGAGTTTAAATGTCATAAGCTTGGACATTTTCATTATGAATGTCCCCTTGGTAGATAAAGGCAAATCATCTTGAGATACAGGATGAGGTGGAGGAAGAAGATGAGATCTTGTTAATGGCCTATGTTGATCTCAAACAAGGCAAGGAACATATGAGTGGAAACAAGGAGTGATTTTCAGAGATGGATGAAAGCTATAGGCATACCGATAATACTAAAATGCTTGTGATAGGAAAGGAAACCTTCAACTGGTTAGATAAAGTTTAAACTAAAGTTTTTGGTAGTTACTTGAAGTCAGAGGTTGTTGCCAGAAACAAGGAATTAAATATCTAACTAATTCTGAATAAATCTTTTTCCTTTGTTTTAGGTGGTTAGTTGCTAGAAATCAGCAACTATGTTTCTGTAATTTCCTTTAAATGTTGACTTTTGGTCAAGAATAATATCAGATTATCACATACTAAAATTACAACTCTTATTCATATAACATTGTGGTATCAAGAGCCAGATTTCGTTGGCTTGATATAGCATAGCCGCAGCTAGCTAAGGAGTGATGCCGAGTGAAATTCCAAGATAAAAAATTCCAGATGCACTTACGGGAGAGAACTTACAAAGACGCAACAATAAAAAATTGAAGATAAAAAACTCAAAGATTTAAATGCAAAGAACTATCTCTTCCAAGCCTTGGATTTGTCTGTTCTTGAAACGATTCTTAAGAAAGATACTGCTAAAGACATGGGATTTAATGAAGAAGAAATACCAAGGTTCAACACGAGTGAAGCAGGCCCATTTGCAAGCGCTGCAGAAGGAATTTGAAGTATTGCATATGAAAGATGGAGAAATTGTGAATGAATACTTTGCACGTGTAGTCACGGTTGCAAACAAAATGAAAGTCAATGGTGAAAACAAAAGTGATGTAGAGGTCGTGAAGAAAATCTTACGATCACGGTTGCTCGATTAAAGAAGCGCAAGACACTACCAACATGGCAATTGATGAATTGTAGAGCAATTTGTTGGTGCATGCGCAAAGGAGGACTAGCTCAGATGAAGAGCAAGCTTTGAAGATAACCTATGAAACTTCCAATCGTGGAAGAGGTTGTAGTTTTTGTGGAAGAGGTTGAGGGTGTGGACGAGCGAATTTTGACAAATCCACCATATAGTGCTTCAACTGTCTTGAACTTGGACACTTTCAGTGGGAATGTCAAAGTAAGAAAAGTAACTTTACTAAGATGTCGGAAGAAATGTTACTCATGGCGTGGTATGGAGGTGAGAAAACTCTCCAAGATGATTGGTTCTTAGATTTAGGTTGCAACAATCATGTGTGCAACAAACGAGAATACTTTGCTGATACAAATGAGGAGTTTACCGAAAATATCAAATTGGGAAATAATGTCGTTTTGGTGGTGAAAGGCAAAGGAAATATAAGATTGCAGATCAACAATCAAATACAAGTAATCATTGAGGTCTTTTATGTGCTTGATCTAAAGAACAATCTATTGAGTGTAAGACAACTTCAAGGAAAGGGGCTATATGTACTGTTTCAGCACAACAAATGTAAGGTCTATCATTCTAAAAGGGGAGTTATTATGAACTCTACGATGTCTTCTAATCGTATTTTCAAAATAATTGTTATAGTTCTCATTGATGATTCAACTTGCTTCAGCATTGTGACTAAATTTATTGGCCAATTATGGCATTGTCAGTATGGCCATTTGAATTTGAATGGTCTCATTACTCTACAGAAGGATGACATGGTTATTGGTTTACCAAAATTTTCTCAACCGTCACGCGTGTGTAAAGAATGTCTAGATGGAAAGAAACATAGAGATACCTTTCCTAAGAAGAGTACATGGAGAACAAAACAATCATTACAGCTAATTCATTCAGACTTATGTGGACTGATTCAACCAAAATCAAATAGCAACAAAAGGTATTTTAACTCCTTAATTGATGATTGCACTAGAAAAACCTGGATCTATTTTTTGCATGAAAAGTCAGAAGCTTACAAATTATTTAAAGAATTCAAGGCCAGTGCAAAATAAGAAACAAGTATGAAAACTAAGGCCCTTAGGACATATTGTGGTGGAGAATTTACCTCTTCAGATTTTACACATTTTTGTACAAAACAAGGGATCAAAACACAACTCACTACTCTTTAGACTCTGCAGCAAAATGGTATGACTGAGTGGAAAAATTGCACCATCATGAATTTGGTTTGTAGCATGCTAATTGCAAAAGGTACTCCAAAGAGTTTTTGGCCAAAAGCAGCAAATTGGGCGGTCCATGTTATCAATTGTAATCCTACATTAGTAGTGTAATACAAAACACCAGAGGAGGTTTGGACTAGAAAAAAGCCATATGTGGTTTATTTAAGAGTTTTTGGATGTCTAACTCATGTGCATGTAGGGAATCACTCTCGCATTAAATTAAACAAACGTAACATCCCTTGCATTATGTTGGGCATAAGTGAGGAGTCAAAGACTTATAGACTTTATAATCCCATTACTAAGGGAATTATTGTTAGTCGAGATGTTATCTTTAAGAAGGATAAAAGCTGGAGTTGGAGTGAAGAATTTACACAATCCATTCAAACTGTTCTAGATTGGGATGACAATGATAAAGACGAAGAAGATGTTGAACTAGAAGGACTCACACACAACCTTTATTCCCGAAAAATCTATTGATGTCGTTTCTCAACGACCAAGAAGGAATCACACATAACCTTTGTGGATGCAAGATTATGTCATAGGTACATTTGATGTGGCTGATAGACTTGAATCACATTTTACTATCAATGATGAAGATGATCCTATTTACTTTGAAGAGGCAGAAAAAGATCCTATATGGAGAAAAGCTATGGCAGCAGAAATTGAAGCAATAGAAAGTAATGGAACATGGTACCTCACCGATCTTCTTGAAGGTGCAAAAAGGATTGGAGTTAAATGGATTTCCAAAACCAAACATGATGAAAAGGGAAATATCAACAAACACAAGGCACGATGGGTGGTTTGTGGTTATTCTCAAGAATATGGAGTAGACTACATTTAAGTTTTTGCACCGATAGCGTGTATGGAAATAATTCGATTAGTGCTTGCAGTGGCTGCTCATCATGGTTGGTTTATCTATCAATTGGATTTTAAATTAGCCTTCTTGATTGGAGAATTGACTGAAAATGTTTTTGTTGAACAACCGAGAGGATTTGAGAAGCTAGGAGAAGAAAGCAAAGTATACAAATTGAATCGGGCTTTATATGGCTTAAAACAAGCTCCTCAAGCTTGGTACAACCGTCTGGAAAGCTATTTTCTCAGTTAGGGTTTTGGTAAATGTGAGCATGAACCAAGTTTGTTTACCAAGTTTATAGGTAAGGGTGTGTTGATAGTAAGTGTGTATGTAGATGGTTTAATCTACACCGGGAATACAAAAGAATTGATGTTGGAATTAAAGAATTCTTTGCAGTTAGAATTTGCTATAACTGATATAGGAAAAACAAAGTTCTTCCTAGGTCTTGAAGTAATTCAGAAGGATAATGGCATTTTTGTGTGCCAAAAGAAGTACATAATTGATATCTTGGACAAATTTAGAATGGGTGGTGCAAATCTGGTTCATAACATGATGGTTTCAGGAAGGAAGTTAGACAAAGCTGAAGATGAGAAAGCATTAGACAAAGCTGAGGATGAGAAAACAATAGACAAAACCTTCTACAAACAGATGGTAAGGTGTTTAATGTATGCAACTGATACTAGACCTGATATAATGTATAGTGTGAGCCAAGTGAGCAGGTTTATGGAAAATCCAAGAGAGCTTCATTTGCTTGCAATTAAGAGAATTTTACACTACCTCAAAGGCACCAACAACTTTGGTTTGTTTTACCAGAAAGGAGGAAATAAAGAGCTTACGGGGTACACAGACAATGGCTATACTAGTGATGTTGAAGATAGAAAATGTACATTCAGGTATGTGTTTATGATGAGCATGGCAGCCATTTCATGGAGTTCAAAGAAACAACTAGTAGTGAGCCTATCAACAATTGAAGCTAGCTTTATAGTTGCAGCAACCAACTCTTGTCATGCTATATAGCTTAGACGAATACTATAAGTAGTGGGAAGGATGCAAACACAACCTACAATAATCTATTGTGACAGTAGTTCAGCTATAAAACTGTCAAGGAAACCATTTATGCACAAAAAAAAATTAACATATTGATGTATATTTCCACTTTCTAAGAGATCTTGTCAAAAGTGAAACTATTGAACTACAACACTACTGTATAGAGGAACAAACCGATGATATCATGAATAAGCTGCTCAAATTAGAAGCCTGAGTTCGAATGAGAAATATGCCGGGAGTTGTTGCTAATGATGTAAACTGAATACCATGATTCAGTTTAAGGGAGGAAATGTTAGATAAAGTTTAAAATAAAGTTTTTAGTAGTTACTTGAAATCAGGTGCTGTTGCTAGAAATTAAGAATTAAATATCTAGCTGATTCTAAATAAATTTGTTTCCTTTGTTTTAGGTAGTTAGTTGCTAGAAATTAGCAACTATTTTCCTTTAAACGTTGTGACCTTTGGTCAAGAATAATATCAGATTATCATGTACTAAAATTACAACTCTTATTCATATACCATAGCTTACACATTTAATGTCAAATGTCTACTATGTTCCTAGTCTTAAGAACAACCTAACAATTTATTAAGCGTAGGACAATTTCAAGAAAAAAAAGCTTGTAATTTTTATTCAAAATGGGAAGTGTAAAGTTTATCCTTATGGAAAAGGAAAAATTATGGAGATTGAAATGGGTGAAAATAAGATGGTTTTTGTGGTTGCTACTATTGTGCCAAAAAATCTTACATGATTTTAGATGGAGTTAGCAAATGAATCTCATATTTGGCATCAATAATTTGGTCATCTAAACTATAATGGCTTAAAGATACTTTTCTCTAAAAAGATGGTGAATGGGCTACCTCTGTCGCGAATCCGAAGAGACACATTGATTAGTAGGAAAGCAACATTAAAACTTTATGCCAAAAAAGGGTACGTGGAGAGCATCAAATAAGCTTCAACATGTAGACCTATGTGGGCCTATCAAACCCACCTCAATCAGTAATAAGAGGTATATCTTAGGTTTTTTTATCATTTTCTCATCAAAACATGGATTTACTTCTTAAATAAAGTATGCCTTTCCTATGCATATATTACTTGCTTAAGGACAAATAAAGGTGGTGAATTCGTCTCAAATGAATTTGGAGAATTTTGCAAGAATCAGGCATAAAGAGACAATTGACTACTACTTATACCCTTAAACAAAAGAGTGGCTAAGAGGAAAAACAAGATATTTTGGGCATCACACTCCAAAGCAAAACAGACTGACTAAGAGGAAAAACAAAACAATAATGAATATAGTGCGATCTTTGTTAGTTGAGAAACAAGATCTCAAGATATTTTGGGCATAAGCTGCCAGATGTTGTGTGTATGAACTTAACTAGTGTCCTACGGTAGTTGTACTAGATGAAACTCCTAAAGAATGGAGCCAAGTGAAACCCACAATGACATATTTTTGAGTCTATGGATGCATAGCTCATGTTCACATACCATATTAACAAATAATTAAACAACAAAAGCAAGAAAAACTTCATAGAAACTAGAACAAAATCTTTAGTCTAAGCAAAAATACGAAGGATTTCAAGAACCCTTCTTATATCTTCAAGGGAAGAAAAAATAAAGTCATAAAACCCTTTGTCAAAAGAAATAACTTTTCATTGACCCAAATGTTTGCAGGTCATATCAAATTTCTTACAAGGATCTAAATAAATATGTGAAAAGTTTATCCCATTTTGCTAACAAAATATGTCTATTCATATGATTTTTTACTCTTCCAAACCAGCAAAATAAATTCTTTTAACAATTTACACCGAAATCATATATCTTTATACAAGAAAAAAATAATTGTGATAAAAGAATATCACAAACATTATTATTTATCCACAAATTTAAAGAAAATAAGATGAAAAGCCTTAACTACCTACACTCCCTCCCAACAAACCAAATAAAGAAAACTAACTTGACAACCCATAATTTTACAAGAAACCTGGAAGATGCCAAATTCTGCACCTGACCACACATTGAAAGTTGAAACCACAGGCACCAGCCACCACGAGCCACGTACCTGCACCTGTTCCACACGTGAAATTGAACGGTAGAACCAGCACCGTCAATCTGCACCTCCACGTAATTATGCCGCTGATACTAGTAATAATAATCCTTTTCTAAGTAACATGACTCTTGGAACCATTAAATGCAATATATCCAAATTCCAAACACCTAAAACATTATATTTAATTAATACTTTGAGGTTTAATGCATACACTAATTTGATTCTGATAGTTATTCTACTACCTTTTAGATTCATTGTATTAAGATGCTAATTTTAACAGCTTTGTATATCATTAGGCCTACGATATCTAATAAAGTTGAATATATGTCAATGTTTTTAATTTAAAATTAATAAAGTTAATTAAATTATCGTATTTATTAAATATTAGAACAAGAAAAAAAATTACAAATATGAATTTTAATACGAGTCAATTTGGAAGATGTACAAAAGCTTTTTTTTTTTGTCTTTTTCAATTAAATTACCAAAAAGAAATAACACAAATTTTGTAAAAAAATCTTTTATTTATATAACAAGTGTCATGTTACATTTCAAATAAGCATAAAAGACTAGAGAAAAAAAAATTATTGTAAGACCCATTTTATTTCTATTCCTTTTCTGCCCTAAGTCTTAAGGGCCTGTCCTGAGCAGATGGGCCTAATGGCTGGCCTATAGGGTGCCAAGGTCCCTAAAGTAGCCAAGACTCCCATTCTGCTCTTACTTTGCCAAAATCAAGCCTTGACTCATTTCCCTTACAGAACAGAAGCTCTGCTAGGGTTTAGAACTTCGTCATCTTCAATCTAGCCCAAATCCATTTTCTACTCCATGTAAGTATTTTTACTAGCCCATACTAGTCTCCGTTATCCCTCTTCGTATTTCTAGTTAGGGTTTCATGGTAACCCATTTCTTGGTTCTATTCCATTATTTCTTTCAGCTCTCTAGTTCGTTCCTAGAGTTGTTGTGCTCTTTACGCTTGGCTGCCAAAGCCCCCTTTTGACCCCTTTCTAGGTAAGGGAAGCTAGGGATTTCATGTCAGTTCCATTCTTGCTTATTTTGTAAATGTTTGCATGATTGTGTGGTTGATGTGTTACTGTAAACGTTTGGATGGAATGGTATTGTTGTTTGGGCACGAGTTTATGACTGTTGCAGGGAGAACAGTGGCGAGACCTGACCTTTTCGCCTAAGCGACCCAGTCTCGCCTAGGCGAGACTTGTAGAAATAAACGCCTAGTTCGCATTCGAGTTCTCGCTCAAGCGTAGGGCTTTCGTTTTGAGCGAGGTACTATCTCGCTCAGGCGAGAGATGCTCGCCTAAGCGAGAACGCGTGGGAGCTCAAGGTGTGTCGCTGTAGTTGCAGCCCAAGCGAGGAACGTTACCTTTGGGTGAGGAGTGGGGTCGCTCAGGCGAGGAGGGCTCGCCTAAGCGAGCGTGCGAAAAACCTCCCAGGGCCTCTGTTGTGATCTCGCCTAAGCGAGGGCTTGCAGCTTGAGCGAGGGGACTCCTCTCGCCTGAGCGAGGGCTCCTGGCTTGAGCAAAGGCTCCTGGCTTGAGCGAGATTCGTTGTAGGCCTCGTTGTTTTCTTCAATTGGTTGCCATGGATTGTTTGGTTGATTGATTTATATATTTTAAGTATGAGGTAGAGGAAGGCATGGAATATATGTAGTTATGAATTGAATTGATATGTTGGTGTGATCCTAGTATGTAAAATGTATGAGATGGTTGGTATTAAAATGGCAATGGTATTAGTATGAGAGTGAAATTCTATATTCATGAATTGGAAGAATGAGATGGTATGGATTCCACATGGAATATGAATGGGAAATGGTTACAAAGGTTGGCATGAGATTTAAATGCATGATTAATATTATTTGGTTGTTTGAATATATGTGGTATGTGGTCAATACGTAAATCCATGAGTCTCTAGGTGAGACTTCCTGGTCGTGCTTAAGTGGTTGGGACGTAATTCCATGACCCCTGTTAGTGGGAGTTCATGGTGGTGCCCCATCTATATAATTTGGTAAGGATTCAAGGTAAGGTTGCATCTTGACACTCTAAGGAGTCAATTAGTCTCACTTAGAGCGGACTGACTCTTGTGGTGAAAGTAGCAGGAGGTCTGAAACTCATTAAGGGCTAACCTTGTGTGTGGGGGATTGAAACATTGTAACACTTGTAACACTTAGCTCGGGGGTGAGCAACTCGAGGGTGAGTAGAGATATCCACCACAAGCGCAAGCATCCGCTGAATCTGATTATATGTACCCGTATGAGTCGAGTCAGGGTCTAGTGTATTGTTTGAGAAGTCAATAACATGTTTGGATGATATATGTACTGCTTGGATTGCGTAATAGTATGTGACTGCTTGATGAACTGTTTCTACTCTAGCTTACCCTGTTTGCTTGTTTGGTTGTCTTGTATGTGGCTCTTCTCCTTTTGCGATGATCATCAATTTATTGATGTGAGCAGATGCGAGAGGCACTCGAGGTCAACAGGGAAGGGAGGATCCTGCTGCGTAGTCTGCCTGGACTAATTCTCCTGCTTTGGGTTTTATTATAAGGCTATGACCCATGTATTGCTTGGCCTTTAAATTTAATTTAGTTTACTGTTGAACCTTGTATTCTGTTATGTTTTGGCATCATGGTGTGCCTCAAATATTTGTAAGGAGTAAGGTTTAAACTCCTGGACCGCGTTTCTACTTTATTTAGTGTGACGCTTCCTTTAATTAGCTTTATTAATTAAATGGGGTGTTACAATCTAAAATATATGAAAACAAACACCTCTGGAAAAGACCCTTATACCCATATTTAAATTTTTGACACCTATCCAATTTTTTGGTTTTTTTGTCATTCTCCTCTTTTAACCCTTTTAACTCTTCCCGCTCTCCGTCAGATTGGGATTCATCTTTTAGTCTTCCTGACTCAGTTTGAAATTCTCTTTATCTTTCTTCTTCCTTTACATACTCTGCTCCTCCATTATTTAGTTTAAAAAAACGATTCTTCAGCTCTCAACGATCCCACCTTTCGGCACCGGAGAAACAACTGAACTCCACACAAACATGTGAAGATCCTTCTCGATTGAGCAACCATGATAGGGTTTTTTCTTCTAAGCTTTATTTGATTTCTAGGTTTTATTTTCTTATTTGATTTTATTTCATGATTTCTAGGACCACGACAGAGACGGGCACTGGCTCTGATGATGGTGGTGCTCGGGATCGTGCTACCGTTTTTGATGATCGTTCAAAAAGTTATAATTTTTAGTTTTTTTTTTGTTGTTTTTCTTTTTATGCTTCAGATGCTTCTCATTTTTTTCTTTTTTTTGAACTTTTTTGGTTTTGGATTTTTCAGATTTGGAGAAATAAGGCTTGGAGGTAAGGTTTTAAGGTGGTTTGCAAAGGAGATTAAAAAAGATTCGATTTTTAATTTTTTTTTTTCTTTTTATGCTTCAGTTGCTTCTCATTTTCCCTTTTTTTGAACTTTTTTTGTTTTGAATTTTTCAGATCTGGAGAAACAAGGCTTGGAGGTAAGGATTTAAGGTGGTTTGCAAAGGAGATTAAAAAAGATTCGATTTTTAGTTTTTTTTTTTGTTGTTTTTCTTTTTATGCTTCAGATGCTACTCATTTTCCCTTTTTTTGAACATTTTTGGTTTTGAATTTTTCAGATCTGGAGAAACAAGGCTTGGAGGTAAAGATTTAAGGTGATTTGCAAAGGAGATTAAAAAAGATTTGATTTTGAGTTTTTTTTTGTTTTTCTTTTTATGCTTCAAATGCTTCTCATTTTTTCTTTTTTTGAACTTTTTTGGTTTTGAATTTTTCAGATATGGAGAAACAAGGCTTAGAGGTAAGGTTTTAAGGTGGTTTGCAAAGGAGATTAAAAAAGATTCAATTTTTAGTTTTTTTTTTTGTTTTTCTTTTTATGTTTCAGATGCTTCTCATTTTTCCTTTTTTTGAACTTTTGTAGTTGTCGTTGACAGAAGGGATGTCGAAGTAAATACCGATTTTTGTTTGCTATTAATGAGAATTTTTGTAAGGTTTTCTTCTCGCTGATAAACTTTATTTTATTTTTAGATTTTCTAAGTTTTGTTTTTGTTTTCTTATTTGATTAGGCAGCAGCAAGAAGGGTCTAGGGTGACCACGATTGATATTGTTACCCATTTGCAGGTTTTTATTTTTATGTCTACGCAATGTTTTTTGCTCTGTTGTGTGTTGTGTTTGCCTTTTTGTTTCAATGGAAATACTCTTTTTATTAGTTTTTCCTTAATCCAACAGGTTTTAACGATATTTCATGTACTTTATCTGTTCGTATAGCTTGTGGATCCCCTGTCAATTACCTTTAGTGTGAAATTGTTCACTGCATGTATGAATTAACATTCAAGTATTGATGGATAGACTTGGTTTTAAGTATATATGCTCACATGTTTAGTTCTATAATTCAAAAACTGATTTTGGGCTCCCCAAATTATGGATCGCAGAATCGAAAATATATGAAAACATATATTTTAGGTATATATTTGTGTTTGTGCCATAATTTGCATGGTAAATATAATTAAAATGGAGGTAAGCAATTGTATTTGCAGATTAGGGACTCTTTTATCTAACATTGTGTCCTGCATATTATTGATTTTGTCTTTTATTTTGAAATATTTCTCTTTATTTGAAACGATCACCTACATTTATGCCTGATGAGATCATCTGGAGTAAAATGGCCAACAATTTCATTTTGGTGCATGAAATGCAAATTTATGACATCTTCCAACTACTACCAAATCAAATTCATGAATAAGCCCGTGAGAATTCTGTTGTCTCATTATTCCAAACACAACCTGTTCTTTTATTTATAAATATGTTTTTAGTTCCTTTTTCTTGATCAATAGGTTGTTATGGTAGTTGAGAGCTTGGTGGTTAACATTGCACTCACCATTGTTTGGTTATGCAAGGTCACTAGCATGTAATCTTTACATAATGGAGATGTTCAATGAAGTGCTAATAGATATTGAAGAATCTCACCTAATGACTGTAAGCCCCCTTATTGATTCTTTTTATATATTCGTGCTAAGAATTTGATTGATGGAGTGTTCCAACCATCATTTTAACCGTGCAGGGACCGCCACAACATTGCAAATAGATCAGACAAGATTTTATGTTATGATAGTCTTAGTTGTCTTCTCTAACGTGGTGATTATATATAGTGATGTATATGCCTTTATCAAGCATAACCAAATTTCACGTGAATGATTTCCATCATTCTAGATTAGAGAAGCTGAATTCGATGGGTTGATTTTAATATGGGTTTTCTGAGAGTATTCAATGGGTTGATTTGAATAAATAGAGAAGCTACCCATGTACAAAAGTGTTTCAGAAGTGTTGTAGTCTACAACATGCATTCATCCTCCTCTGTAATTTGCCATTTGTTGTAGTAGTTGAAAGTTATTTTGAACAATACTCTCTCCCTTTCCTTGATTTGTTATTCCTCAAATGTAATAATACAAAACCTTTGTTTACATTTGTATGTATTGTATTAAGTGAAAAGGAATGAATTAATTAAAGAGATGGTATACATTTCAAGAATTGGATGAGATAAAAATATAGTTTCCATTTATATTCCTGTCTCTCTTCTCTTTTTCTATTGTTGAAGAAATTAAATTGTAGATTTGAGAATTACTTAGTAAAAACAGTTATATTGCTTAAATGTAAATGAATTTGAGTTATTACTTGTCTGCAAAATTAATATTGCTTAAATGTAAATAAATTTCATAAGTTATTACTTGTCTGCACAATTAAGTATTCGGTTTGTTTCAGTTATATTGCTTAAATATAAATGAATTTTATAAGTTATTATTTGTCTGCAAAATTAAGTGTTCAATTTGTTTTAATTATTTCTTTTCCGTAGAAAATCACTTTTGCTTTACATAAAAAAATGACAGTTACAATTTTATTTTAGAATGTTTTATATAAACTTTATAAAAGCTTAAATTACTAATTATTTTTTGTAGATTGCGGAAAAGGTGATAAGTTTAGTTTCAAATTAAAACTATATTTTGTAATTGTAATAAAAATAACGTTTACCTTTTATATTCTCTAAAGTATTAAATGTTTATATATATATATATATATATCTTTAGAAAAATTTAAATTCTAAATTTTTAAATTTTTAAGTAGTGTGAAGAAATTTCTGAAACTTTCTTACAAACTTACAATTTTTTTTTATGTTTCATTGTTACTTAGAATAAAATCAGTGTGATTGAAATTTAATTATCAATAAAATTTTAAAAATATCGAAAACATCTATTTTTCTGTAATTATTAAAATTTATTTAAAATGTCAAAAACATCCTTACAATTTTATTTATTAAGATAAATTTTTGTTATCCTCAAATTTATCCTTACAGTGAAAAAAACATCAGTAACCATTAGTTTTATCTATTCAAATATTCTTTATCATTGTTTAATAATATTTATTTTCTATAATGATTATATTTTTTATTATAATAATCACTCCAATTATTATAGTCAACATACACTTTTACATTTCAAAAACATTTTTTTTCTGATTGCAATAAATATTCAATTATTCATTCCAAACATTATCTAAAACAAGTTTTTAAATTTATAATCATGCATACTATTATTTATTGAATATTAAAAATAAAATTAATTACTATAATACTTTTACATATTATGTTTAACTTTTATTATAAATTCAATGTCTACGATGTATTTTTGTTTAAAAATTTTAACATCAATTTTAGGTTACTTTAACTTTTTTCTAATAGGGACCGTATCTCACAATATATTTGCATTTTTTCATCATTTTTTTAACTTGATTATTTATGTGCAGGCAATACTTTTGTACGGGATCAAAGTTCAAAATATACCTACATTTTATTTTAACAACGATATGTATGTATATATTTTATTGTTTGATATGTGGTACATATCAAACAATAACAATTAACTTAGAGTCAATATTTACATTTGATAACAATATCTTATTTATTTCTTTTTTAACTTTAACCTTGAATTCATGTTAAATTTTTAATAAGATTACATTCACAATATGTTTTCACTTTATTCATATTTGAATGTTACTCTTTATTTAAAATAATTTAAGTTTAACTTCTTATTTTTTATTCCATATGTCTAAACTTTCCAATATTTTTTAATAATATAAATAAATTCTTTATTCAAATATAACAATAAAAATATTGATTTTCTTAATCTAAATTATAAAAAAAAAAAAAAACAGATACGGGTCTCATACTAGTTATTTAGATAAGGACACTTCTATCAAACAAAAATAATGAAATAAGTTTCTCAGTATATTAAATTATTTAAGTTAATTGTATAAAATTTATTTGGTATTAACGTTTTTAAGATGATTTTTATGCATAACTTTTTTTCCTTCTAGTCACGTGACGTGCATGATGATTCTGATGTTGTCAAGAAGGTATGGTAAAAATCGAAAATTTTGCATTGCAGCTCAAGAAAAAAATTGAAGAGAACTTTCTGTCAAAGATAATTTATACACTTGAAATTGAACTATTTATTTACTAATAATATGATCTTTTGATGGAGGAATTCCAATGACAATTACAAGTGTAAAAACTTGAACATGAATTTCTCTGCCAGCATGTTTTCCCTCTATAATCCATGCTTGTTTTCTCTGCTACTTTTAGTGGTTGCTTTGGTGATGACATGAGTAAGAACACCAATAGGGCAAAAGAACAAGCACAGAGAAACTGAATGCCTTGTCTCAATCTCATTCTCAAGTCCATCCAGAAAAACATGTCTGGATTTAGAGACACATGTCAACAAAATGAATGAGAAAAAAGTTTAGCAATATTAAACAGGATCATCGAATTATACGAAAAAAAATAATAAATAAGAGACTATAAGTGATACATTTTTATTGACTAAATTTGGTTTTGGTCTTTTAGTGTTTTATTTGTTCCTTTTTGTATTAAGGAGGACAAAAGCCAAATAGTTTATGCATCCATAATATCCCTAGATAACAAATATAAACCAGGAAGCACGAGGAAACTTACATTACCCCTTAACATATAAGAATGATCTAAAGAATTTAAATGTTAGATTTCCTAATATATGAAAGAAAAAAAGCAATATCCCAAAACCCTAGTTTACATATTTCTGATAACGTGCATCATTATCTATCTCAACTTTCATTAACAAGTTGAACGAACAACATGACTCTGTTAAAGTGTTAAGAATAGAAGAGATTATCAAAGTAATTGAGTTGTTCATTTTTCTTCTTTAGATCTTCAACAAGATTCAACACACTTTTTATAATCATTTTGATTCTTTACAACAACAAATTGAAGAGAACTAATTAGAGTTCTAGTGGAAAGAGATCATAGAAGGATGCTAAAGGTGTTTCACATTTCAGTGATTTTCTTGCTGGATTCAGACACAGTGAGACACCATATACGTGAAGGCACACTCTGGATACCAGATTCTCCTAAGAACAACCACAACACCGCTTCTAGAATTTTTCTTTCATAATTTGTATCATTGTTTTCACAGATCAACACCAAATTTCATTCCCCTAACAGCATCACTTCTCCTTCTAAATTATAAAATTGTTTTCCCATTTGTTGATTCATCTGTAAATATAACTCATCAAGAAATGTTGAGTTACAATACTCTAATTTTTTATTGTAGCCAGTTTTGGCTGGATTTGGGTTGTTGGTTTTGATATCAGAAGCAGAAAGATAAAAGTTAAGAGTTGAAAGTGAAGACAATGTTCTGTTTCAATGGGTGCGTACAGTGAAAGATGAATTTACCATTTTGAGCTCTCCTCATTGTTCTGGACTCATGATGTTGCCTCCTAGTTGTTCGATGAAATGTAACACTGTCATCATTCTTTGCTCCGCCCCGTTGCTCCAAAATGGTGGAATTTGGTTGAGTTAACTTTCTTTCAATTTTCAACTTCATTTTTTCATTCTCATGAAAATGGGAGCTTTTGTTTCTAGATTGAATTTTTGGGATATTTGAAGAGTGAATTTTTCTAGTGGGAGGATTGCGCTTGTGGTGGTGGATTTGTCATTTTCGGGTATGTGCAATTGGGTAATGTTTCGTTGAGTTTTAAAGGTGAGTGTGACTTTTTGATTTACAGGTTGTAAGTTGCCATTTTCGTTTAGGGCTTTATGATTCTTAATACCAACATCTCCACAGTTGCAAATGACTGTTCCAAAATAATTTTTTAACAAACATTTTATTGAAAAAATTAAAAAATAGAGTAATTTTTTAATTTTTTTAAAATTTAAAAGAATAAAGTAATATAATTTTAGTGTTTCTTTTTACAAAAATTGTTATTTGTCAAAGTTTATAGAAAAAAATTTGTCAAATTATCATTTTCCATGATTCTTACCCTATACTCTATTCACACCACCGAAGAGAAACTAATGATACAATGTGACATGTATCCATTTTAACATACAAACCATCGCCTCTAAACGACTTTAATGCAAATTAATAAAAGGAACCACATGTGGTCTTTCTAAAAGAACGAGTACTACATTTAGTCAAAAATAAATTAAAAAAAATCATTAAAAATTACTACAAATACAAAATTAAAAGTGTAATTAAACTATAAAATTATTTAAAAGTTAGTCTTTAAAATATAAACTTAGATAACAAAATTAATTTTAAAGTACAATTCAATTAAAATTGCACATTGAACTATCAATGAAAATAAATTTGGTCTTTTAAATAGTAAATTTAAATGAGTGACACCAATAATATAAATTATAATATTTTTTAAAATAATTTTAATTTTATAGGTATAAATAAAATGAAATGAAAATATATGAAGTCAAAATCTAAACAATTCATTGTTTTGTCGCATACCGTAATTAAATACCTGTACATACTAATCATGAGTATGTATTAAAGATATCCATTTAGTATTTTTTATAGATCTTACCTCACTTACGGATGTCCAGTTATTTACAATACTCTTATAATTGATTTTCGGCATTTTAGCCTTCCTGGCGTTGTGGTCGTATTCTCTTTTATAAGTAATATCATAAACAACAAGAAATCTCATAAATAGATCAACGATCAGACTAGGGCGTTATTCTGATGAACAAGATCCTCTTAAGAGGCGAGTTCAGAGCATACTCATCCCACTGTCTATAGCACCTTCTATGCCAGTTGTTCTTAGATATCTTAGAACCTTAACATAATACAGATATAAGATTTCGAAGAGAAGAGCAAAGAGTTTAGAAACACAATTTTGTATTCACAATGCCTTCAAAACCCGATGATCTTTCTCAAAGGGAAGAGGCTTATTTATAGAAATCCATCTCCGGATTTCAAAACCTTACTTAGCTAAGTCTCACGTCCGTAGACGTCAGCGCTTACATCATAATATTCGGATTCAAATAAAACAAACTGGAATCTGGAAAATGACAAACATATTGGCCGACAGGTAGGCTTGAATTTTACAGTTGTCTTTTACTTAATGAAATACATTAATCCTTGAAGATTGGTTCGTGACTAGGAGAGAGATTTGGATCGGTATCACTCTCCATGGTATCACCTTCATGTTCAGCTGGAACCCATGAGTCAAAATCTTCTTTATCTTCTTCTGGTCCTCCTAGGTCTCTTGATATCTGAAATTGTTCTTCAGGGATATAGAATTTCTGTGGTAGTAGAACCCTGCTGTATGATTCTCCCCTTGTCGTATTTCCCTGAGGTGCCTGACTAGTTGTAGCCTATAACTTTCAGAGATAGGGTAATCATCAAAGGTTCCCCAGAAATAAGCTTTGTTTTTTGACCAAATTGCTCTAGAGTGATTTTGATAATATGGACGGTGGATAATGACAATAGAGGTGGATTTAGACAAATCCACATTTCTTTGTCTTTGATAATGAAGAATCTTTTCTAGTTCATGTCTCCACCATGGGATGGGAGAAAACCATTCTAACAAGGTCCAGAACAGATAATCATGTTTGAAAGGATCGTTCAAGATGTTGTAGGTTTCTTGGACTTTCAAGACTAAAGGGATGGATCTTTGAACAATTTTACACCAAATGACCCAAAGAGTTGGTTCGCAGATATCACATCCGACTCCTAGAAATAATTCATATATCCCTCCTAATTCATTATTTGGATCAAGCATGCATGGGAGACTGTATTTGTATTTCAGGGTCTCATGAAGATAATAGAAATACCTTGAATGTGCAAATTGGAGAATATCTGTAGGAGATGTGGGATATAGTCCAGGAGGGTATTCTTTCTGGATTTTGGCCATATTGGGCAAAGTTTTAACCATAAAAATTAGAGGGAAAGTGTTGATGGCAGTAATCATCTGGATAGCTTTTCTGGGTCTTGAGAGAAAATCTGGGATTAAGTTATTTTTTCCTTTGAGATATTTGACTGAGAAATCATACCTAGAGAACCAATCCTTTAAGCGAAGGATCTGGGGGTCTGGTGGCATCTTGTTTTTGAATTCTAAGATTCTAGGAAAGGACGAATTGTCCATTTGTACTTCGAATTGGAAACCTCTAAGATGGAAATCAAATTTCTTAATGCCATTTTTGACTGCAAAAGCTTCTTTGAAAGTTGTATGGTAGTGTTTTTCGGCTTCTTTGAATTCACCACTTGCATGTCCACAATAATCTAGATGGTTTCCATTTTCCTCCATTAGAACAGCTCCCCAATAATGATTGCTGGCATCAGTTTGTTGAATTCTTTTCCAATTTCTTGGAATCTTGAGAGCAGGAGGGTGTTGTGCTATTTTTTTGATCTCGGATACTACTCGGGTCTGTTCTATCCCCCAAGGAGGGGGGTCCTTTTTTAATAATCTGGACAAAGGGCTGGTATACCTTGCAACTTTGGGAATAAAATCACGAATATAATTGAGGATCCCCAAAAATTGTTGAATCTCCTTGATGGTCAAAGAGCAGTCAGGGAATTTTAGAAGTTCTTGAGCTATATGGGGTTGAGGTTGGTATGTGCCTTGGGAGAAATGCATTCCAAGAAAATCAATTTCTAGTTGTGCCAAATGGATCTTTTTTTCTGAGAGCATAATACCGTGTTGATCAGCCAAAGAGATGAATTGTTCTAAGAGGACTTTGTGAGATTCTTTGTCTTTGGAGAAAAGCAAAATATCATCTATGTAAATGATAACACTATTTAGGATGGGCTCGAAGATCTTGGTCATAGCTTTCTGGAAGAGAGAGGGGGCTACTTTGAGTCCAAATGGGAGTACTGTCCACTGATATTGGGCACTAGGAATACAAAATGCGGTTTGTACCTCTCCGAGGGTTTAATGCTTATCTGCCAGAAACCTGATTTGAGGTCAAATTTTGAGAAGATTGATGATTCTTTGAGCAGAACTGGAAGTATTGAGGCCTTTGGGATAAGAAATTTATCATCTTTGAGGAAATGATTCAGAGGTTTGTAGTCTATGACAAGCCTCTTTTTCTCGCGAAGTTTTTCTGCCCTTTTATCCACATAGAAGGTCTGGCATGCCCAGTTTGACTGGGTTGGTTCTATCAATCCCTGTTGTAAGAGATCTAGACACTCTTGCTTAGCCAGGAGTAAGTCTGAAGGAGACATTCCAGGGTGAGAGGCTTTGGTTGGGTTGACATCTTTGTTAAGTTTAAAAGGGAGATCAATGAAGAATTCTGAGTTCTTCCACAAAGGGCGAGGATGTCTGAACTCTTTATGACTGTTGGCACACAAGGGGCTCAATTTTGTTCTGATATCGGTTAGATCAATTGGTCCTTCATGTAGAGAGAAGAGTTTGGCAGTATCAACAAAAGTTTGAAACTTTTTCTTGAATCTTAGACCAGTAGGAAGGATGCATAAGGATCCTGTGTTGGAGAAAACATCCATTCTAATCAGTATGTCTCTGTCTGGGAGTTTGCTGCCTATGACTTTGGCCCAAACTATACATTCTGGGAAAAATCGGATCCCAATGGGATTTTTTGATACTAGCTCTGTTTTGAACATTTTCCCATTAGCTGCTATGAAGTATGAAACTTCTTGCTTCCAATAATCAGCATGTAGAATGTCAGGATTAACCATAGTTTTCTGGGCTCCTGTGTCTATGTAGGCAATAGCCTTGATGGGCTTGTCATACTTTGAAGGAAAGATCTGGACTGGGAAATGAGGCTTGGGAGGAACAATAGTAATGCTGGAAAGTTCCAGGGTTGAGAAGACTGGTACAGACTTTGTTTCACTATGTAATTCTTCTTCAGAAGAATCTTGGAGTGCAAAAATGGTAGCCTCATCAGGAGAACTTTGTTCTGAATAAAGAGATTCTACATCTTCTTCTCCTAAGTTGAGGGAAGAGATAAGCCTGATAGCTTTGTCTGCTTTATTAGGACAATCTTTAGCAAAATGTCCTTTCCTCCCACAGATAAAACAATTTTGGTTTGGAGTTCTCCCTTTGGTTTTTTTCTTCTTGAAGAACTTAAAGGATTTTTTCTTCTTTGGAGGTTCTGTATTTTTTGTCTTTTTGTGGGAACAAATACATTTTTCTTTGCATTTGATCTGCTGATAGGGCTTGTTGCATGCTTTAGCAAATCTACTTCTCTGATTTAAAATATCTGAGAAGTGTTGATGTTGTCTGCACAGCTTATCTACAGCCTCCTTGGTCATCTGGTGGATCTGTCCCATTGTCATGTGGGAGAAATCCTTCTGAGCAGCAATAGCCATTCTGTTAAGTTCTGGTTGGAGGTCAACTGGAAGAGAAGCAACATAAGTATTTTTTAGGCTTGGGTCATTTCCTCCGTTGAGTAAGTAAAACCTTTGTATCATTCTTTTGAAATGTCTATCCAAGTCTTTCATGCTAAGCGAACAACATTTCATTTCAAAGAATTCCTGTCTTATTTTTCTGTCAGTGATAGCTCTATCTCCTATAAATTCTTCGTGAAGAGCTCCAAGGACAGCTGCAGTACTACCCAAGGTATGGAACTGGTCTTGCCTGACGGCTCCCAGATTGTGATACCATTCTTTTAATGTCCCTGTCATTCTACAACAGAATTCTTCTATAACCTTGTAAGTATCTGTTTCTTTAATGAGCTTAGTGTCCAGCCATGCACCAAACTCAATGAGTCTTTTCCTCCATTGGTCGGGTGTTATGTCATCCAGAGTAAACCAAGGTCCACTAATGGGTCTCTGGCTATCTCCTCTAGGAGGGAAAGAGCTGACTTCTTCTTCTTCTTCTGGAGATTCATAAATACGCTCATGCCTGGTGGACGAGGTGTTGGCCATGAGGATGTCAAGGAAATGTTTTCCTTGTTCTTCTTCTTTATTGATATCTAGGAGAGATTCTTCTGTATCATATTCAGAAGAAGTATATTCGGAGGGTGTCAAGTGGGGACTTATGCAGGCTTCTATAGTGAGTTGGGAATAAGGATCCTGTGAGTCTTGAAAAACTTCTCTTTCTTTTTCTGGATTGGTAGAAGAGGTTTTTTTTAGCCCAGGGATTTCTGGTTGTTTTCGGGTTCTGTGCGCTGAGGCAGTAGGTAATACCCAGGGAGATGATTGGTAGGGAGGATGAAAGGAAGAAATCCTAGTAGAGGGTAAAAGAGATGGCACAAAAGCATAAGGATCAGGATAATACAATTGTTTTTCTTTTCTGACAATAATCTCATCTAACTCTTGGATCTGGCTTTTGAGCTTTCTAATTTCTCTTTCTTTTTCATCAGAGGCTTTCCCAAAAGAGGTGATTTTCCATTCATTCTCAAGGCGTGAGATTTCTAAGGAGAGATGTTGGTAATGCTTCTGCATTCTTTCTGATAAGTGTAGAAGTCTCCCGTCTGTTTCTTCAATATAGGTTGAAAGCCTGCTTACCCTGGCATCAATGCGCTTTAATATATTATTTTGCGCCTTAGCATTCTCTGTCTGCCAGTTGAGGACCTCTTCTGCTTGGCTTAGAGGTTTGAGTCTTCCTTCTGGTCCAACTTCAGATGGAGAAATGTTAGGCCTGGTTGCAATGTTATAAACTGGGTCCACAAGTCTTTCTAGGGAAGGAATTCAGACTCATAATTCGCCTCAGTGAACATCATACATGGAATAGGAAGTCTGGGAAGAGAAGGGTATCTTCCCAAGATTTCTAAGCACCGTTTTTGTTTCCAGAAAGGATCTGGAAGATTTTGCTGGTGTAGGCCAATCCATGAGCGATCTGCTGGTGGGGATCTGCCATGAGGAGGAGGAGAAGGTTTGCAGCTGCCTGGATTATCATCATCCCCTTCTTCTTCTTCGTCACTCGAATCATCATAGTCATGGTGACAGTCACAATCTGGATCACACATATCAGGATCAGCATCCCATATAAAGTGACCATTTATCTTGTCAGTGAAGATTGGTGTTCCATTTGGTTGGACGCCCCAGATAGGTATCTTTCCTTCTTTAGTACACGGTTGTATCATCATAGATTGGAAGATATGAGAAGAGCTGCTGACTGGATCTCCTTCAGGTTTTTAAACTTAACAAAGATGTCAACCCAACCAAAGCCTCTCACCCTGGAATGTCTCCTTCAGACTTACTCCTGGCTAAGCAAGAGTGTCTAGATCTCTTATAACAGGGATTGATAGAACCAACCCAGTCAAACTGGGCATGCCAGGCCTTCTATGTGGAAAAAAGGGCAGAAAAACTTCGCGGGAAAAAGAGGCTTGTCATAGACTACAAACCTCTGAATCATTTCCTCAAAGATGATAAATTTCCTATCCCAAAGGCCTCAGTACTTCCAGTTCTGCTCAAAGAATCATCAATCTTCTCAAAATTTGACCTCAAATCAGGTTTCTGGCAGATAAGCATTAAACCCTCGGAAAGGTACAAAACCGCATTTTGTATTCCTAGTGCCCAATATCAGTGGGCGGTACTCTCATTTGGACTCAAAGTAGCCCCCTCTCTCTTCCAGAAAGCTATGACCAAGATCTTCGAGCCCATCCTAAACAGTGTTATCATCTACATAGATGATATTTTGCTTTTCTCCAAAGACAAAGAATCTCACAAAGTCCTCTTAGAACAATTCATCTCTTTGGCTGATCAACACGGTATTATGCTCTCAGAAAAAAAGATCCACTTGGCACAACTAGAAATTGATTTTCTTGGAATGCATTTCTCCCAAGGCACATACCAACCTCAACCCTATATAGCTCAAGAACTTCTGAAATTCCCTGACTGCTTTTTGACCATCAAGGAGATTCAACAATTTTTGGGGATCCTCAATTATATTCGTGATTTTATTCCCAAAGTTGCAAGGTATACCAGCCCTTTGTTCAGATTATTAAAAAAGGACCCCCCTCCTTGGGGGATAGAACAGACCCGAGCAGTATCCGAGATCAAAAAAATAGCACAACACCCTCCTGCTCTCAAGATTCCAGGAAATGGGAAAAGAATTCTCCAAACTGATGCCATCAATCATTATTAGGGAGCTGTTCTAATGGAGGAAAATGGAAACCATCTAGATTATTGTGGACATGCAAGTGGTGAATTCAAAGAAGCCGAAAAACACTACCACACAACTTTCAAAGAAGCTTTGGCAGTCAAAAATGGCATTAAGAAATTTGATTTCCATCTTAGAGGTTTCCAATTCGAAGTACAAATGGACAATTCGTCCTTTCCTAGAATCTTAGAATTCAAAAACAAGATGCCACCAGACCCTCAGATCCTTCGCTTAAAGAATACCCTCCTGGACTATATCCCACATCTCCTACAGATATTCTCCAATTTGCACATTCAAGGTATTTCTATTATCTTCATGAGACCCTGAAATACAAATACAGTCCCCCATGCATGCTTGATCCAAATAATGAATTAGGAGGGATATATGAATTATTTCTAGGAGTCGGATGGGATATCTGTGAACCAACTCTTTGGGCCATTTGGTGTAAAACTGTTCAAAGATCCATCCCTCTAGCCTTAAAAGTCCAAGAAACCTACAACATCTTGAACGATCCTTTCAAACATGATTATCTGTTCTGGACCTTGTTAGAATGGTTTTCTCCCATCCCATGGTGGAGACATGAACTAGAAAAGATTTTTCATTATCAAAGAAAAAGAAATGTGGATTTGTCTAAATCCACCTCTATTGTCATTATCCACCGTCCATATTATCAAAATCACTCTAGAGCAATTTGGTCAAAAAACAAAGCTTATTTCTGAGGAACCTTTGATGATTACCCTATCTCTGAAAGTTATAGGCTACAACTAGTCAGGCACCTCAGGGAAATACGACAAGGGGAGAATCATACAGAAATCCAGCTCACTCCCTCAAGATTGATTCCTTCTGGACAGCAGGGTTCTACTACCACAGAAATTCTATATCCCTGAAGAACAATTCCAGATATCAAGAGACCTAGGAGGACCAGAAGAAGACAAAGAAGATTTTGACTCATGGATTCCAGCTGAACATGAAGGTGATACCATGGAGAGTGATACTGATCCAAATCTCTCTCCTAGTCACGAACCAATCTTCAAGGATTAATGTATTTCATTAAGTAAAAGATAGTTGTAAAATTCAGGCCTACCTGTCGGCCAGTATGTTTGTCATTTTCCAGATTCCAGTTTGTTTTATTTGAATCCGAATATTATGATGTAAGCGCTGACGTCTACGGACGTGAGACTTAGCTAAGTAAGGTTTTGAAATCCGAAGACGGATTTCTATAAATAAGCCTCTTCCCTTTGAGAAAGATCATCGGGTTTTGAAGGCATTGTGAATACAAAAATGTGTTTTAAACTCTTTGCTCTTCTCTTCGAAATCTTATATCTGTATTATGTTAAGGTTCTAAGATATCTAAGAACAACTGGCATAGAAGGTGCTATAGACAGTGGGATGAGTATGCTCTGAACTCGCCTCTTAAGAGGATCTTGTTCATCAGAATAACGCCCTAGTCTGATCGTTGATCTATTTATGAGATTTCTTGTTGTTTATGATATTACTTATAAAAGAGAATATGGCCACAACGCCAGGAGGGCTAAAATGCCGAAAATCAATTATAAGAGTATTGTAAATGACTGGACATATTTGGTTATTATATTTTTTTTTGGCATCCCTATTAATACGAGTTAACCATGGTTATCAAAATAACTCGTACATTCAGATGAGTTTACATTGGCACAATCCTAAACCAATTTAACTGGCATGTAGAATCAGTTTTTGGTAGACTCGTGTAAACTCGAGCAAACTCGCATGAAATCGCAAGTTTAGAGGCGATTCAGCGAGCTGAGTTGGACATTAGAAATTTTAGGACATTTCTGGACAGTTTGTAGCTATGTTGTCTGGATACGGATACAAACATGAGGAAAGATATGATACGGACTACGGAGATACGACTAAATTAAAAAAACATAGAACACGAGACACGATGTGTATATACATGTTAAGTTTGAAACTTTGAAACTGTTAACTAACATATTGTCAACTAACACAAAAATGAATATAATCTATCTATCTAATATCCAATATGCAAAACGTAGTGATAGAATAAAATTTGTTCATTATTTTAATCATCAAAATCATGTTAAAGATAAAAAAATATTTTTTAAATTGAACATAGTGTGTCCTACAAGTATTGTACGAGTGTCGGTGTTCGATACGTGTCAGACACGGAACACACCATTTATAAGACATGTCGGAACATCATAGGTTTACCATTTATGAGACGTGTCATAGCATCATAGGTTTGTAGTGGTGTTTACGGATGATATTCAAATTTACTCAAAATCTTAGAATAATATGAGAAACATTATTTAAAATTGTTTTACAAATCTTAAGAGAGAAGGAATTGTTAGCAAAACCTAAAAAAACAAATTTTGATTAAAAAAAAAGTGAAATTTATTGAAACATGTTATATTATGAGAAGGGACGTTTGTAGACCGAGACAGGTGAGTGTAGTGAAGTTCCTTTTTTTTTTGTAAAAGAAATTACGACAGATTGAGAAGTACAGAACCGAACATGCATATGCAAACATACTAAAAGATATTTCCTAAATCTAGATTCAAATTTCTGAAGAAAAATAAGCTTCAAGAATGCATTTTGAACATCAAGAAAAAGTGTTAAATAAATTAAATAAGAATCTTATTTCTTTGTTTCAAATTAATCCTTTTCCAATAAATATCCGTCACATCATTAGTAACATGGGAAGAACCAAATGAAAACATTTCAAAGTTTAGGACCAAAATCAACACGGTGTATTTTAGAGAACTAAAATCAAATTCAATTATTGAAAGGAAAAATAAAAGATTCATAACCTTGCAGCATAGAGATCAATAACCAAAAGGTGAATCCATGCTGAGGCTAAAGTCATCTCACTGGAGAACATTTTCCCTATACTAGTCAGCTGCACCGAGTACAAAGGAAGATAGCACAGTAATATATCAATGTTTTTGGTCATGGAAATTTAACTGTAGGCTTAATACCACTTTTTGTACTCAATAATTGTAATTCTGTGACTTTAGTTCCCTATGTTTCATTTGGGTATAAGTATAGAAAACTGAGATTTGAGTCTCTAAAATTTGATGTGTTAACTGAGATTTCAGAATTGTTCAATTTAAGATGGTGCAATTGCTTCCTTATGAGGCCAAAAGTGTAGTTAAGTCTTAACTTTATTTGATGAATACATACCTCTGGTAGCAAATATTTGCTTGCAAAAATAAGCCCAACTGTCTCAGAGGTCCAAGAAAGGTGCAATAAATATGCATATAGAACTCCAAGCCCAATATATGGTACACTACTTTCCATAGACTTCTTAGTCTGCATTTTTGGATTCCAGGAAAAATTAATCAAGCATACCACAGGAATTGCACAAATAAAAGCCCATGAGAAGGAAAAATATCAGAAGATTCAGAGCACACCAAACTTATATTCTAGTTCTGTAGAACAACCAGAGGAAAAAGCATACATGTTACCTTTTATAACATAAATATATTTATTAAGAATTAGAATTTAAGTCTAACTCAACCTTAAAAAAATCTGACTTGTAAAATAATGTTTGCACCTACTTATATATTATAAATTTTTTTTATTTCTAGTTGATATAAGATCTCTAACACATTTTCCCACATCGAGGCATATACTTGTCAAGCTTGGAACTGGACATTAATGGGTAGCCCAATAACGGGTGACACGATAAACCCAACAAACAACAAATCTCTCTAATACCATATTACAAGTCATCTAAAACTTATTCTAGTGAGATTTGTTGTTTATTGTACCTATCATACCACTCGTTATCGAGCAGCTATCAAACTACTTATTATGTTTAGTCTCACTCTTGAGATGTATATGCCTTAACATAGGGAGCGTGTTGAAAATCATACATGAATTAGAAATAAGACAAATTTATAATATATATACGAGGTTAAAAATTTTACCTTACAAGCTGATTTTGTAAAATTGAGTTAGGTTTAAAGTTCACTTTTGAATAATATTTATACATATATTTGTAAATTAAAAGGTATTGTCTCATATTGAAGATGTTTTAAGAAAGAAACATACTAGTTCAGAATTTGGAGCTAGAACCATCAGTGTGTAAAATGGAAGCACCGCTGCTGTTCCTAAAGTAAAGGCAGTGCTAGCAAGTTCTGATCCTGACAACCCTACATTATGAAGGTAGAAAAATGAATATAGGAAACTTATATAGCTCTGATTCATTTTCCTAAAATGCAAAATGCAGTCTATAAATAAGTTGAATGTGGGAAGCTTGTTAGACCAAAGCAAGGAATGTTCAATAAGATTAATACAGAAAGCATAAATGATACTGAAGCAGTTTATGATAATTTAGTATCACTATGTGCCATGTGCATAATAGACACCCTCATTCAGATTGTGTTCTGCATGAAAGTAGAAAAAATGAACCATAGAAACAAACTTTTGTACACTAAACCAAAATGATTTTTGCATAAAAATCAAAGTATCCAAATATCTTAACACTTGTTTGAGAAAATGCTAAAAGTGTAACTATATGAGTTCTTAAATTGATTTTGGCACAATAATGTTGATATGGTGAAAATAATTATCAAGTAAATGTGGCTCAAAGAATAGATTACATGAAGCATATACACGAGGTGCTTTTGGAAAAGGAGCCAATCTCAAGATTTTTGGTTTCATAGCAACTCTTGATCCTCTCATGAAACTCCAATCTCTGGTTAATTTGACTCTACTTCTCTGACTACTCTGGTTACAAAGTTCAGTCTCAGCACCATTACTTCTGACAGCAGGGAAAGGAAACTTTTGCCTCTTTTCAATCTATAAGAAATAAAGCCTCAATTGTAAGCAATTTTCTTGAATCCTAAATAAGCATGTTATCTAACCATCAGAGTAAATAAACTACAAGATCCATCGAAACTGTTCAAAATAAGCAGGTTGTGAAAATGATCATTGAATTGCATATCACTCTTGTTTCATGAAAGCACCTTTTGAACAAAACATACATGTGCAAGACAATTTTGTGAAACAAGGAACAAGTTTTTTGACATATATAACTCACCATTTACATATAAATAGAAGGGCAAACATATATCTCCAACATGAAAACATGTTTGAGTTCAACTTTCATTAGTAATTATTCAAGTCCAAAACATATCCAACATTGAAATGAAGAAAGAAACACATCAGAGACTGGAAACTGTACCTTCAATAGTAACGGAGAATGGAAAAAGACGGAAGAGAAAGCCATGATTGAAGGAAAACCAAAAAAATTACATTCAGCAACAAAAGACTAATTCATATATAATATAATGTAATAAAATGCACAGTAGATAAAGGTGACAGGACTTTCCACTTGATGAGAAACAAAGTAGAAGAAGAAAGAAACACAGAAAAAAGAGATACAAAAGGGTAAGTGTCCACTAATTGTAAAGAGTTAGAGTTGTATGGAAGACAGGTAAAGGCACATAGCACCAAAAGTTGGATTAATAAAGGACAACATTTGCACTCCACTTGCATGATGTTTTGTCTGTTACACACTTACATTTACATTGGTTTGTGGGAGTTATAATTGATCAGTTCTTTATTCAGATGGTTACGTATCCTAGAGTTGACCAATGAAACAAAGTTATCTGAGAACGTGCATAATTACATATCGACAAGTGACTTTAGATAAAAGCAAATTTTACTGATACAACTTTAAATTATAATTTTATATCATGATTATTAACGTTAAATTTTGTTAAAATCGAATAACAATAATAATATATAATGGAGCCAAATTGTTCATATTTTAGTATATTTTTAAAAAATATTATATTTAAATTAATATAAAAGTTTGTATATATCATGTATAAAAACCAAACTTTCAACCTAATAGAGAATGATATCAATTAAAACTTATTAAATGGTGTCAATTAGTATATTTCATCTCTCTATACATGTTTCTTTTTTCTACCAAAATATTTCTACTTTTACTATACTAAGAAAGTAATTATTTATTTTCAACTTTACGGTTCCTCCTATATATTCTAAAATATTTCTACTTTTACTATACTAAGAATGTAATTATTTATTTTCAACTTTACGGTTCTCCTCCTATATATCACCTATATATCATGGGTATAAATATAGTTTTTTTTATAACATACGAAAGAAGTCTTTCTAACCAATGTCGAATAACACTTATTAAAGGCTTAAAAGGATAATTTTTTTCACTGAAAAAAAATATTGAAAGTGTATATATTGATGTAGTGAACTGTTTATAATTGTAGCTTTCGATGGTTGTATACGTTCACTAATTAAAAGGGTTGTCTTTTAGTTAAATATATTAGTAGATGTTTTGATAGTATAAATGTTTTATAACTCAGTAGAACATCTGTGAATGAATATATAGTATGAAGTATCCTATGTAACTGTTATGACTAACTATATGAGATAGTAATTCATCTATCAACGTTGCATTGTTTCTTTCCTTGTTCTTTGAGCTCGTTTCAGAACAAGGGTATAACAAAATCGAATCTATAAAAAAATAAGTCAAATATACATAATGTTAAATTGTGTATTATAAATTTTCATAATAGTTTTGGCAAGAATAACATTTAATATAACAGTCACACGAAGTTTTAGTTGATAGATTCAGTGTGAATATATATTTGTAAATCTTGTTTGAAAAGAAATCGTTGAAGTAGACAAGTCGTGCCAATCAATAGAATTTTGATAATAACAAAACAGTCATTCTACCAGACCAAAAGGTCTCTAGTTAGAAGTGAAACATCGTTAGACAGCTACGAGAAAACGTGTAATTAATATAATGAGTTATAGTGATTGACCAACACATTTTATCAAAATATGTATTCTGGATATGTATTTTCAGGTGTTTAATTGATAATATTCAAGAGTTAGTGTAATATGGAAATATGACAAATACAAAGCCAAGTCTTAACATTAGACGAGTTTAAGAAGTACAAAAGTCAATGTGTTAGATGAGGTCACCAAAGGTATCCCCAAGTATAAGCATTAGAGGACCCAAGTCGTTAGATGACCTAAGTTTCTAGAGAACACCTGATGTTAGACGACCCAAGGCTACTTAAGCCATTAAACGACTAAGGTATTAAACGACCTAAACAGTAAAACTCAGTTTTACTCTAAAGAAGTTAGAACACGCTTTAATATTTGGCTAAGTGTTTCGATCTTTGATTGCTCATGCAAATCAATATATAATATGAGTATTTGAAATATAGAATTAATTATATAAGCTACAACGTTCAAAAGAATTATCTCGTGATAATTTACCTTATGGAAGAAGAGAGTTTCTGAATCAAACGTTTAAATAAAATAAGCATAAGGAAGTAATTGATGAATGAACTATTTTATTGAGTGTGAAATATTACCGCTTTAACAATTTAAATGCAGAAGTATTTTGTACAAAGTTTCCTTAACAAGACAATTGTGATCGTTGAAGAAATGGAAAAATTCAAATCAACCATAAGCTCATTCAAGAAAGGAAAGAAAATATCCTAAAGATCATCAACAAATATGGAATTGAAGAATGTAGTTGAAGATTCTAGCTAAAGACTCAATTTAAAGAATCGATCAAGTCATTCCATATTGAGAAGATCATGATGAAGTGCTATTGTTCCAATTTTCAACCGTTATCAAATGCAACAACTATATAAAGGATTCAAAGCCATACGAGAAAAGTAACAAAAAGATTAAGAAAAAACAAAGTTATGTGAAACTATCATATCAATAGTATCTATAAAGATATTGGGTTAAGAGCTTGTATATTGCAAATCCCTCACCAAGTGAAATTATAGCCTATGAGCTTAATTGTGCACTCTTCTGGTGAGAATGTTTTTCTAATTATTCATTGTAATTGAGAGTTCTTGACTGGGGAGTGTTGAGCCTCATTCCATTCACAAAAACCCAGAATATTTGTTCATGATAGAGTGTTGAGTGGGGATTATCATCGTTGAGCGCCATTACTCTAACCCACTCTATTGCTGAGTGCTAAAGGGGGACCATTGAGTGGTAGGTTTGCGATAGGATTAACACTGAGTGCCACCTTTGAGCGTTAGTCATGTGTTGGTTTTGATGACTTTTCAAATGTTTTTCTTGTGGTTCTGATGATTGATATTATTGATACTCATGACTTTGGCGGTTTCTGTATTAATGTGAAAATATTGTTGTGGACATGTATAATGATGGAGTTTAAAGAATTTGTGGATATTACAAATTTCATTTGAAATTCTTGTTAGTAATAACTTTAGTGTATTTATTTTAAAACCATTTAATTTATTTATAAAATAAAGTTAAAACCATAAATATAACATTTTCCTCTATTTAATAATCTTGTTATAAAAAACATTAAAATGAAATTTGTAAAATTGATTTAAAAGACAATAATAACAATTCCATTGCCGGGACTTCAACCCAGATCTTGTGGGTGAGAGCCGAATATCCTCACCAACTACACTACAATGGATTATTAACATAAGGTGTTCTACATTCCTTTTTGAGTTAAAGATGTTAATTCGAAACAATAAATCGATGTATATGTTAGTTAGCCTTCCAAACTAATCATGCAAAATCAATTTTTATTATCCATTTTTATTCTATATTTATTTTATTTAATTTCATCATTTTCTTCTTCTCAAATATATAATTATTAAAGAATTTATGTGTAAAACCTTAGAAAAAGGCGTTTTAAAATTTTAAAATTGAGTCGCAATTATTTAATATTAAAATGTTTTAATATAAATAGAATTGTTATAAACAAGTTCTATTATTTTAAAACACATAATATCTCTAGAAACCACTTTTTTGGAGTTCTCTGACTTCTCTCTAAGAGTTATTCTTATCTACTAGTCTGTTTGAAGATCGGAGACTACCTAGGATAATTCTTTTGGCGAGCTCTTCCTTTCTATCCGATCAATTTCTTCATCCATGTAAGTTGAACTTTTGCTTTTTTCTTGTGGCTTTCATGCAATCTTTCTTTTGGTTGTGTGTGTTGTTTAAGTTATTAATATGACTCTTTGCTAATCAGTAATCATAAAGGTATATCTTGATCACCTTTGTGATGTGTCTATGTGTAGATAGAGCATCCTTTGGAGCTAAAGGTGTTGAGTTGTCTTAGGACTATTTGAGAAGTTTGGTCAGGTAAGGGAAGGTAGTTTGCATTACCTATGTGAGTGAGTTTGATAGAGATTGATATGGGTACGTTTGTGATTGATTGAGTTTGGTAATTATCATTAATTGTATGGGTGATTTTGGTAAGAAAATTGTTTAATGAATCTTGTATGATTGGTTGATTGATTGTGAAGGAATTTGGGAAATGTAGGATTTGAGTCATTGATTAAATTGGCACCAACTCCTAGGATTTAAAGATTGTTTTAGACCAATACTTAAATGAGGAGTGCCAATTTGAGCTATGAAACAAGTTTTGATTTCCCAAAAACCTTAAATTATATTACGAATATCTAATACAACGCTGAGCCTCACTATGGTAATGTTGAGCGTTGGCTTTTATTAGCCTCACCGTTGGGCGTCACTTTCTAGCACTAGGAGCTACCTAGTTTTTCTGCACTGAGTCCTTTTGGTACAATGAAGATTCCCGCTTCGTTAACCGTCATATTAAGTTGAAATTTTGTCAGCTGATCTTAGGCATGTGAATCTTCACTTTGACAAATTGGATCTTTTTCTTTTAAGTCTATGATTAGAGAAATGATTTTAACTGTTTGGATGTATTTTATGTATAACGTTATTTGCCCTATTTTCTTGTTTTTTTTTTTTTTTTTTTGTTTTTTTTTTTTTTGTTTTGGTTACTTTGGATGTTTTGTCTATATACTTGAACTTGATTTTATAGTCCTTATTGCTATAAATTGAGTTGAATATATGATTATGAGCATGAATTGTGCTGTTGAAGAAAGAATTTCAAGGAGAAATTCTAAGTGTGGTATTTTAATGTATCCAATGACATATTATTGGGAGGTATCCTTTCTCTAATAACTACTCACACTCAAGTAGAGTAGAGTAGGTTATGTTGAAGAGAAGAAGGAGGTCCTAGTCATTGGACTTGATCAAGTCTTAGGCGTGAAGTGGATTTACCTTGTGAGTGGTTGGGTAATAATCCCTCGAGGCCAAACTCTGCAAAGTTTGGGAACCACCACAGGTGCAGGCCACTAGGGAATTCAATGTCAATTTTATGTATCTGAATAATTGAGTTTAGTGTCAATTGCTTGTGTGAATATTTCTTTTATACACTAGCTTACCTTGTTGTGTGTTTTGTGTCTTCTTGTGTTGTTTGCCTCTTTTTTTTTTTTTTTGCGATGATACCTATTTTGTGGGAGTAGACGAAGTTACAGGTTTAGAAGCACCTCTGAAGCAGGAGGAGCTATCAATTAGAGTTATAGAAGGTCTCAGATAGTTTTAGTAAGTGAATAGTTTATGTATAGAGCTTGTTAGTTTTAGTTTAATTGTATAAATGATATATTTTATAGTCATTTCTTTTGTAAGACTATATGAATATATTTTGTATGCTGGATTATCTATTTTGAACACTATGATGAAACTTCCTATTTTATTAGTTTTAACTTACTATGATTGGGATGCGTGACATCCCATTTAATAGAAAATTCTAATAAATAAAACACCACATATTATAATAAAATCGAGCATGTGACATAAAGTATATGAGAATTTAACCATTACAGTTATCCCAAACTATACGTAAAACAGAAGTACCATGGGCACCAAACAATGCCATAATGTGTCTTAAAACATGAAACAATTTGGCAAAAGATTTGCTCAATAGAACAAGGAATTACATGATATAAGTTTTTCAAAAGATGCTCAAAAGAGCAATAACCAACACGGCTAAACTACACAAAAACATCTCCATTATCTCGATGATCATTAGGGGTCTCCACATCTGCTCACACCAACAGTTGGTGATCATTGCAAAAAGAAAAACATAACAAGGAACCAAACACAGAAAGAAAGAAGGGTAAGCTAGTGAAAATAATTTTAATAGGTAAATAAGTAGATCATGAGCAAGCAAGTTATTGAGCACAAACAACATGTGATAGCAACCAATAAAAGACCCTTTAACTCGATTTTCCGGATACATGTAATGAAATCAGATTCACTAGTTGCATGCACGTGTGGTGGCCTCTACTGCTCTACAGAGCCATTGCCAATGAGTTTTACCCTACCACACACAAGGTTGATCCATGATCATCTAAGACCATTATCCTGCCAAAGACTAGGACCTTTTACTACTCTCACCACATGAACCAGTCTACTCTATATGAGTCTGACTGATTCATTAGAGCGTCAGGATGCAGCCTTACTTGAATCCTTAAGTCACTACACACACTACTTTATCATCAAAAGGGATTTCTCTATGAAATTCTCACACCAAGTCCACATGTTATCTCAGAACATTATCATCTCATGCTAATCATATTGAATATAGTTCTAATACACCACACCATACATGCACAATATCATACATCATACTTTTGAGGAGTAAAACAACCAATCATATAAGAAATCAAGTAATAAACACATCCTTGCACCAGCCTCACTTAAGCTAGAAGTCTTCGTTTAAGCTAGGCATCCTCACTTGGGCGAGAGCTCGAACAGTGGGCACTATGAGTTTCTGCGAGTTCTCACTTAAGCGAGACCTTGTTGCTTGAGCAAGATTGCTCTTCGCTAAAAATTGAAGCTCCTTGCCTGAGCGACAATTCGAACAAAAGCCTGGGTGAGTTTTCTGTTATTCTCACATAGGAAAGGGCTGCTCGCTTAGGCGAGAACAGCAGGTTCCTCACCTGCTCACACATGCAAACCCATAAATCCAAACTAAAACAACACTCAATTCATTTTCACGCAATAATAAACATCAAACCAACATTTCAAGTACAATTCAAGACCAAAAACATGGAAGACTAAAAAAAAACTTTAAAACCCTAGCTTCCCTTACTTTGATAGATGCTAACCCAACAAAACCGAGCCCCAACAAAAGAGTACCATAGCACGACTGCAGCTTAAGGAGTTGACAACAAGAACACAGGGAGAAGAGAATGAGGCCCATGACCAAAAATTGAATCCGACTAGAACTTTGAAAGTAAAGAGAAAAAGGAAACAAAGGTTTAGAGTTCAACTTACACGGAGGGATGAAATGTATGGTTTGATCTTTGGGGAACTCCGCAACAATCTCAATTTCTACCTTTGTTTGAAGGAGTGGTAGCAACTGAGTTAGAGAGAATGGACAATAATAGCTATGAAGGGTAAAGAAAATTGGGAGAAGAAACTGGAGTGGGAAAACTAAAAGGTTTTTCTGAGATGAGAAATCAAGTGAACTGACTTGGACCTCTTTACTAAAGTTGGACCAGAATCCTAAAATAAAAGTAGGCCTTACAAGATGAACTATTCATCTTCTTTTCTAAATTTAGAATGTAAATTTTGTAAAAAACCATTTTATGAAATGAATGAGTTACTCTTTGTAGGTCTGAAAATAATATTTAAATTTATATGAACTAGAATATCGCTTTTAAATTTTTGGACGACTAAAATATATTTTAATATTTTGGGACTAAACATTTTATTTTTTCAATTTTAGGGACATAAAATTAATTTAAAATTTAAGAACTAAAATAAAATTTAACCTAAGTTAAAGAAATTAAAAATATATTTTAGATAAAAAAAAATTCTTCGAATCACTGTTTTAATTGCATATATTATTATTAATTCAGAAACAAAAATAATAATTTCAGTTTGGAAAATTTTAAAAAATTAATCTTAATTTAAAAATTGGAAAACGTATTTAATAAAAAAAGAAAAAAACTGGAAAAAAACTGGAAAGAAAATATCAATTGATTTTAATAAAATAAGAAAAATATGATATTTTTAATTTTAATAATCATCCTAATTATAATTTTTAACTTTTTATTATAAAAAGTAATAATATTTCTATTTTAATAATTACTATTATAATCGTTTATTTTTTATTATCATAAAGAAAAAGGAAAGAGTGTATATATTTTTTAATTTGTATTCTATGAAAAGGAAAAGATAATTCTATTATAAGATAGCTGATGTATGTGACTATTTTAAATATAATGATTATTTTAAGTTGATGAACAGTTTATTTTTACTATTTTTTTATTATTTAACATTAACAGAATAATTAATAACCACATATTATTTATATTAAAACAAGATAGCATCAATTTTGTTATTTAAATCCAAGAAATGCCAAAAATTTCCGTTGCCGGGACTTAAACCCGGGTCTTTCGGGTGAGAGCCGAATATCCTGACCAACTAGACTACAACAGATTAACGATGTTATATTGAACAAGGTTTTATCAAACGTATATTTTTAGTTTGGATAACAAATTAAAAATGGATACAAAAGTTTCCTTCCCTCCTTTATTTCAATTTTTGGCCTCTGAACCACGAAGCACGAAAGAAACCAAGCAGATGAAGAAGAAATGAAACCCTAGCAGTGAGTGAAAGAGTAAAGTTAGTGCGAAGATGAGGGAAGAAGAAATAAAGAAGCTCCGAGGTGTGGTGTGCGACTGCGTGAGCAAACAATTCTATTCCTCCGCCACCTTCTTCGCCGATAGAGTCGCCGCCTTCACCGCCGATAAAGTCGCCGCCTTCACCGCCGACATCTACATGCAGGCGCAGGCGCTCTTCTTGGCCAAATCTTAAAACCATAAAACCAAATCTTAATCAATAAGCATAAGTATTGGTCAAATATAAACAATTCATTTTGGAGTTATAAATAAATTCAAGAAAAACAAACACATACTCCTAAATTGAAGTCAATATGTAATTGATAATTTCACATAAAAAAAAAAACCAATTACATTTTAAGGACACTGCAACTTAACATTTAAAACCATAAAAACCAAATGTTAATCAATAAGCATAATAATAATTGAAAAAATCTATTCAACTCATTTTGGAGTTATGAATTAAAGCAAACAAATAATTCTAAATTCAATTCATCATGTAATTAAGAGTTTAAAAAAAATACACTTTAAAAACTTTGAAAATTTGAACATTTAAAACCATAAAGACCATATGTCAATCAATAAACTAAGAATCAAATAAGATGATATGATTAGAAATTTAGATATCCAAAAAAAAAATCAAGAGGAAAGAAGTAAATTGTTTGACTAAAAAGTATAGAGATTAAAAAGAAGAATTGATAGGAGGCTTCTGCCAAGCTATATGACTCAAGTCAAGTTGAAGGCTCTAAGAGTGATGTGGGTGCATGAAAGCTGTGAAAAGTGTGGTGTATGGCTCACTTTTAGTGAGTTTATGATGTAGATGGTGTGGTGTTTGGATGCTTTCAAGAGAGATTGAACCTACTATTAAGGAAGGGTGACTAGAGAAAACTTAGAAAGGGTGCTCTAGCCTTTGGTGACCTAAGTGATTAGTATTGCACAAAATTGACAACATAACTTTCATAAAATTGATAGCATAACTTTACTCAATTCAAAGATGGTTTTAACATGGGGGAGACACCTCTATTTGTAAGCTTAGGTAACCCTAAATGTGTCTTCAAAGTATAGAAGAAAAACCTTAATACTTTAACTTGGAGGCTAAGGCAAAAATCCTCTCCATTAGGAAAAGGACACATGGCCACTACTAAGGTGAAATCATCTCCATTAGGAGAGTGACACATGACCACTAATCCTCTCCATTAGGAGAGTGACACATGACCACTAATCATCTCCATTAGGAGCATGCCACGTGGCCACTACTCTCCCAAGGATGAAAGAACAAGAATCCTTCAACCTTGGAGATGTTATATGCATGTTGACTTGGTAGTCAACCACAAAACCATACACTACTTGGTCCAAATACAAGAACCAAATGAAAATCTTAAACTACTTGGCCCATTATACTAGGCCCAAAAGGAAAACCCTATACTACTAGAGCCATAATAAATGGCCAAAATAAACATACTCTACTAAGAACTCATTGATGACCTATGGTGATAAGAGTTTAGGCCCACCTTTCATAGATTACTCCAACTCTTCTTGAGTGTACTTGGTCATGGCTAGAGGGTATGTCATAAAAAATTAACCAAATAGAACTTGGAAATTATAAGAACTTGAATTAAGTGTTGAATTTGAAATATACTACAAAAAGTGGATGAAAGTTTCGATTGAACATAAAGAACTAGAGAAAACTAAGAATTTTAAAACTTGTACATTCTCTAAAATATGAAAACTAACTCTAACTAACTTTACAAGTTTCTATTTCTAATATACAATGCTTCAAAAGTCATACAAGGTCATCCTTTGTTGAGTGAGTTGCTAGTTTGCATTGTTATTTGAAAATTGGAGATTTCTTCAACAGATTAAAGCTATAACTAGAAATTTTCAAAAATTTAGAGCATTTTTGGCCATATTTGAGTCTTTATCAACATATCCAAAGAGATTAATCAATATTAATGAAAATATACATAATTAATACTATTTATAATTAATTCCTAATTTGTGGCTCATTTACCCAAAACTAAGCTAAGAATGTGTATTTATGCATTAAAGTAAGGATAAACAATCCAATTAACTATTGTAAACTTGTGAATACTTTATGTTCATCAAATATCCCATACTTAAGCTTTTGCATTTTCCATTAAAATCTAAAATTATAAAGCAATTAAAAGAACAAAACTGGATGTATTGAATTTCTAATGCAAGAAAATTAAAATCATCGGGGAATACGAGTCTCTAAAACTTGTACAAAACTTCTCATCTTGCTAACAACAACAAAGTTTAACTATAATACCCATTCATAAATGAATTTAAGTACTCAATGAAAAACTAATTCAACAATATTATCTATCAAAATACTAAAGCAAGGTAAGCTTCAACTTTAATTTTAACTATTAATCTATAAATCAAGCAAAAATCAAGTCATTGAATTAAAATTCTCAAAGAATAAATGCACTTAACCCTCTAGTGTGAACAAGGGCCTTTAAATGTCCAAGAACACAAAGGAAGTTTAAACACCCTCTAACCTTGTTGTTCACCCTACAATATACATCCAAACATCCAAAGAGGATGGAATAAAGTACCACAAGAAATGAGACCCAAAGTTAAAATATAACTTTTGTAATTTTGATTCTAAACTTTTATTGATTTTTATACTCGTTATATATATATATATATATATATATATATATATATATATATAATTAGGATTTTATTGAATTTTTTATTTGTTTTCTATAGTTTTTAAAATTAAAGACTTTTTATAAATCAGTATGTTAGACCTTAATAATGAACAAACCCAAAATTACAAAGAAGTTTATGTTATGTAGCTCTTATTTTATAATTGTTCAATTTTAATTTAAATAGTTTTCTTGAGTGAAAATTCTCCCTCTATTCTTAATTAGAACGTTATATATTTTATATTTGAATTTTTAATTCAAAATGATAAACCTTTTTTAATTCTTTAATTTCTTTTAATTGTGATATCAATCAAGGTTTTTATCGAGGATTTTGGTTTGATAGACTTTAAGTGAATCAAATAAATTCGATGTAGATTCTTTGTCAATTGGGCTAGCAAACTACTATTATTCAATCTATACATTTTTTTTGAGCTATTTGTATATAAGGATGAAATGGCATGTGTGGTGAACAAAAAGTATGAAGACGAAATGAATGTAGAAGAAGACGAAGATGGATTGAAGTGAACAACGGGAATTGTAAATGTCAAGAATCTAAATTGCAAGAAACTAAATTATCATGGATAAAATAAAAACTAGTAAAGAATATTTATGAAATTGGTGATCCAAATTGCTACATTCATCACTAGATTTATCATTTCTCTTGTTTTTGGCATTTACAGAATGTTTGAATTGTATCCACAATTTGTCACCCTTATTTTACATTTGAATGACCTATTAATTGAGCCTATGCTGAAATGATTAAAAGTAGTTTCAAGCGGTGCAGTTCATGAAACTTTAGGCCTTCGATGCAAGTTATTATTGGATGCAAATTATTATTGTAATTTCAATTTAGATGAATTAAATATTCAAGAACAATTCATGTGAAATGGTGGCGCTACATTAAAAATTTAATTCACGTATAATCGGTGATCACATGGCTCAATCATAAAAAAAAATGGAAGCAAACTATAATTTGTGATTAGATGCAAGTGGTCTTTTGCATTCAGTGATACAATTGGGAGGTGGTAGTATTTAATTTTCATATCTATGCACAAGAACCAAGTTCTTGACTCAGAATTATTGGGAAATGAGTTGGCACAATCGAAGCAAAGTGGTGCATAACATAAATGTCGTTATATTTAATTAATAGTTTGGTTCTCTTACATATTTGATTCTTTTAATTTTTTATATTTATTTTCTATTTAATTAAGTTTTTATTTTTGTAAAAAAGACTCGATATAATTTTTTTCGTTAATTTGACATTAATGTTATTTGGAAGTGCTACGTGCAAAATCTAGGTATGTCTCATGCCAAAATTTGGATAATCTCTTACAACCCTTTGATTTTGACATGTGGCACTATTATGATCCAGATATTAACATGTTGATGAAGGCTTGACCACACAAGATGTTATGAAAGTTCTCCCAATAAGGATCACTAGAAGCATGACTAAAAGGGAGACTTCTATTCCTTCTTCTTTATCTTTATTTAGTATTTTCTTATGTTGAAATTCTCTAAAGTTGGCTTGGTTAGATCAACCTTGGTTGACTTGTTGACCTGGACTAGTTGACTTGAGTGGACATGTTTGTCTTGTTTTCCTTGTAGGTTAAGCATGGTTAAGGTAAGATGATCACTAATGGAGATGGATTAGAGCACTCCCACATGGCAAAACATCATTGGACCACATGGAAAGCTGATGAGAGAGAAAAGGCAAAAGCATAAAGTAAAAGCATAAAACAACTTGTACCTTGGTGGTACAAGTGGACCATGGGGTGCCTCATTTCTCTCTTGGCTGAGAATCACCATTGAAGTACACAAACCATTCATTTATTTTCTCATTTTAACTACCTTCTAGAATGTAGGGTTTGGTAAGTACTATGTAATCCTTTTACACTTTTGTTTATTTCCTAAAGGCCCCTAGAACTATCTATATAAGGGGTGCTCTTTAACTTGTAAAAGGGTTGAATATTTTGAATTAAAACACTTAACCAAAATCATGAGGTCTTCTCCTCCAAGGAGTGAACTCTCCTTTGCCTTATCTTACTTGCAAGTGGCGGTTGCATCCCTCATCTCTAAGATTGGTTAGCCATATGGCCCCCTATGAGTGGCGTGCTCCATCTTCTTCCATAACCATCTTCGTTACTTCCATTTTCTAATTGTTTTCTCTTATTTCAATTTGGCATTTTCATTTCCATTGGTATCTTGTGTTGTTTTCTTATTTAGTTGGTTCCTTTCCTTCTCTTTGAGCTTTTTGAAGTGCACCTTCACATGTAGATAACTTGTTATCTTAATATCTAGTGGGATTCTTCACTAGGTATTTTTAAATAACTCATCACCATATTCAAAAATCTAAAATGAACCAAGTCAATCCTTTATCACATGTGAAGGTGAATCCATTTGGCCGTTTTTACTAGGTGTTATGCTACCAAATTTTATACTTGGATTTTGGGTGATATTGGCAAATTAGTTCCATGCTTTAACTTGGTTATGATCTTTCTTAGTGTATGCATGATTTGAGGTATAATCTTGGCTTGTTCAAATGCTTTCCATAGAGTCTTTAAAAGTGTTTTTCATTGCTTTAGTCTTGTTCAAGTTTTGTCTTTAAAACAAAATTTCCTTAGAAGTTAAACTTTCTTGT
>Ga0214545_1001378_pt1 | contig 45157 bp, 28 predicted proteins | sample CNSS4metaG_FD_160064 | JGI IMG/M metagenome (GOLD analysis project Ga0214545, IMG submission 160064) | Root nodule microbial communities from cowpea collected in UCLA plant growth center, Los Angeles, California, USA - CNSS4 | ecosystem: Host-associated > Plants > Roots > Nodule | place: USA... | reverse complement strand
CCTCCATTGCCTAGAGCTCTTCTTGCTCTTATCTTCATTTCTGCTGCATTTCATCTTCTTTTTGGTGTCTTCCATGGATCTCCTTCCTCTCCTACACCAAGGACGTCCATCAAGGAGCTAAACCTCTTTAATTGTTGAAGCAAAGATGTAATCCTTTGGAACTCCCTTGTATTGGTATTGTTACATTTATCAAAGTATGCTTTTATTACATGTTTTTGAATTGGTTTATGCTTGTTGTTGGATGAACTGACTACTCATATGATTTCACTAGCATGGAATTGAGTGGGAACTGGTTCCAAGTTGTTGTCCAACTAATTCTCCTCCTGCTTTTTTATGCTAGGAATAGATTTAAGGCTCTAGCTTGTTATAGAGTCCTTATCGGAATGCAGGAGATTCATTCAAGTAATCACTAAGGAATCATAGTGAAGTTTGATAATCTTAGGCCCTAGGTGTCAAGAATTAACTAGAGTTACATTTAAAGAGCATTCTCAAAACATGAATATTTGCATCTTTGTAAATGATGGTTGCATCGGTACAAAACAGGGACAAAGTAGTGAAATCTAGCTTTAACAATTCTTTATTATCTTAAAGTGAACCTTTTCCTCAAAATTATTTCATTACATCTTTATTGCTTTGAGACAACACTTTTTTACACATTGGATTTGTTTCCATACTTCTCGTGTATCCCAAACACTATTTTATTCGAATCAAACTAGTTTAAATTTTGTGTATTCTATCAAATCTGTGTGGATACAACACTTGTACTACAAATTACCCAGTATATTTGTTGAAAATTTTGATTGCATTGGAGCATCAACACTATGCTAAGATTTTTATAGCGAGTCTTTGATATGAAAAATGATCAACATAAAGATAAGAATCTTAGCAAGAAGGAAAACTATTCCTGTAGAGAACAAACAAGATAAGTTAGACACGAGCGTCACCTTACCTATGCATTCTGCTATCTCCTCAGTTGGCCTCTTCCCGGTTGGTACATGTCTGCTTGGACCCAGGAGGGGTTACTTGCAGAAGGGACTTCGAAGCTCAAGTCAGCTAAAGCTCTCAAAAAGTCAAATCAGGTGATTAATGGAGTAATGAATGCGTACCTTTAATTACTGGGGTCCACGTGTATTTATAAAGTATTAATTATGTCTGGTTATGCCATGGGCCGGGCCTTAGCTTGGGCCCTAGTTTGGGCTGTAAGTGGGCCTAGCCCTAACCCAGGCCCTTAGATTGATTACTATGGACTTATTGAATATAAGGGGGGTTTTGCTAAGTGTACTAAGGTAGTCAGCCTAAACCGATTGTTCCTGTAGAGAACAAACAAGATAAGTTAGGCACGAGCGTCACCTTACCTATGCAGTCCACTATCTCCTCAGTTGGCCTCTTCCCGGTTGGTACATGTCTGCTTGGACCCAAGAGGGGTTACCTGCAAAAGGGACTCCGAAGCTCAAGTCAGCTAAAGCTCTCAAAAATTCAAATCAGGTGATTAATGGAGTAATGAATGCATACCTTTAATTACTGGGGTCCACGTGTATTTATAGAGTATTAATTATGTCTGGTTATGCCATGGGCCGTGCCTTAGCTTGGGCCCTAGTTTGGGCTGTAAGTGGGCCTGGCCCTAACCTAGGCCCTTAGATTGATTATTGTGGACTTATTGAATATAAGGGGGGTTTTGCTAAGTGTACTAAGGTAGTCGGCCTAAACCGATTATTCCTGCAGAGAACAAACAAGATAAGTTAGGCACGAGCATCGCCTTACCTATGCAGTCCGTTATCTCCTCAGTTGGCCTCTTCCCGGTTGGTACATGTCTGCTTGGACCCAGGAGGGATTACTTGTAGAAGGGACTCCGAAGCTCAAGTGAGCTAAAGCTCTCAAAAAGTCAAATCATGTGATTAATGGAGTAATGAATGCGTACCTTTAATTACTGGGGTCCACGTGTATTTATAGAGTATTAATTATGTCTGGTTATGCCATGGGCCGAGCCTTAGCTTGGGCCCTAGTTTGGGCTGTAAGTGGGCCTGACCCTAACCCAAGCCCTTAGATTGATTACTGTGTACTTATTGAATATAAAATATAAGGGGGGTTTTGCTAAGTGTACTAAGGTAGTCGGCCTAAACCGATTGTTCCTGCAGAGAACAAACAAGATAAGTTAGGCACGAGCGTCACCTTACCTGTGGAGTCCGCTATCTCCTCAGTTGGCCTCTTCCCGGTTGGTACATGTCTGCTTGGACCCAGGAGGGGTTACCTACAGAAGGGACTCCGAAGCTCAAGTCAGCTAAAGCTCTCAAAAAGTCAAATCAGGTGATTAATGGAGTAATGAATGCGTACCTTTAATTACTGGGGTCCACGTGTATTTATAGAGTATTAATTATGTCTGGTTATGCCATGGGCTGGGCCTTAGCTTGGGCCGTGATTTGGGCTGTAAGTGGGCCTGGCCCTAACCCAGGCCCTTAGATTGATTACGGTGGACTTATTGAATATAAGGGGGTTTTGCTAAGTGTACTAAGGTAGTCGGCCTAAACCGACTACTTCCCTTGACAGTTTGTGTTGCTTATATGCTCTCTTAAGCAGGTTATTCCTCTGGATGTTTATGTTACCGGTTCCGGTCGGCTAGGCTTATATCAGCCCAGCCTAAGCTGGTTACTTGAATGTTTTGGTGTATAGGTATGGTGATTGTTTTATTATTATTTTGTTAAGTTGGCTTGGTGTGGTAAAAAAGAAAAAAAAAAGAAAATTTTAGAAATATTGTCTTTATAAAACAAAATTTGAGTAAAGAGTTTTTTATTTATAAACTTTCATATTTTAATAATACAATATTCAAACTGTATTTTTAAAAAATACCACTTTTTATTCTTGTTAGATATATTAGATATCTTAAATATTTTATCTTTATTTTCTATCTTTATTTTTTTGTTATTATTTTTTATCTTGTATATTAGGCTTAATTTATGTTTCCTTTATTTCTAAACCGATTTTTCACTCTATTGAATAATTCTTAATTATTTTCTAAACTCTTACATTATACAATTTAATTTAAATAAATTTATTTAGTAAAGTAGTTTTTCAACCTTTTATATTATAAATACATCTAATATAAATTATAAATATAAAGTCCAAGGAAAAGTGAAAATTGACAAATGGAATAACCATAAATATAATAATTTTAACAATATTTCTGAAATTGTAGTTATGGATGGCTAAGTTTTGGGTATTGCCTATACGTCACTCTGAATATATATATATATATATATATGAGCATATGGATACAAGTAGGTACTTTGTTTTCAGATAAAATACTAATTTTAAAGCATATTTCATATAAAATTACATAATAAAATATTAATATAAATTAAAAAAATATATTTAAAAACAGCTTTAATATTATAATTTGAAATAAAAATAAAAATAAAAATATACAACTTTTAAAAAATTATTATTTAATAATTAATATCTCTCCGTCAGCAACTTTATTTTCTTACAATGTCTATTAAAAGTTCATTGAGAATGAGCAGTTGACACTCGTACCCATTATTTATGAATAGGAAAAAGAAGAGAAAAAATAGGGAAAAAGAAAACCTCACTACAAAAAATTATTTTCAGAATGTATTTTATGTCTTCTATAAAGCCCTTTCTGGAACATATAAAACTCGTTTGAAAGATGTTATATGCATTATGAAAAGTTTTCTCTGAAAATTTCATTCTGGAAAAACTTGTTCCTAAATGCATTTCATACGTTTCATGAATTTAGTTTTGGAAATTTCATTTTGAAAATCTTGTTCGGAAATTATATTTCAAAAACCTTATTTTTCAAATTTCGGAAAACTTGTTTCGTAAAATTTCCGGAACTTGTAATCGGAAATTTTGAAATTTTGAGAGGTTGCGTGAAGAAATTCTGCGATGCTGAAAGTAAAAGCCCTACGTTCTTGCTTCGTACACCCCCATCAAATTTCTCCCTCCATCTCATAAAATAGCTCCCAGAAATTTCTTTCTGTGATTATTTTCTAAAAAAAAAAAATTCTGGAATTGGTTATAGTATTTCGGAAAACAAATCCGCAAGTGATAGGGTGCTGAAAGAAATATGATAGGGTGCAGGAAGCTTATATTTTGGGCTGACCCATAATATTAGAATGTCTGGCCCATGGGTTTAGAAGGAAAAAAAAAGACCGTACCCGATCCATAACCTTAGAAGTTTAAAAAAAATGTTTCTGCATCATTAATTCGAATCATGCCCCAAGCAGTAGCCGCTGGGAGAATGACTTCCTCTGAAACCTTTCGAAGTGTTGAAGAAGATGATTCTACTGCTAACAAAAAACGCGACGTGTTCTACGATGTTTATGGACCCGAAGTACATTTTCTTATCTTTATTTTCCTTTTCAATGTATCCTTTTCAAGTTTCCTTAACTTCTTGTTCAGGAGAATGTTTTCTTTTCGTTCCTCTCTTGTGTGTTATGTCCGAGCTTTTATAAAGAAAAGAAAAAAAAAATGTGGTTTTAATCACGTGTATGATTAAAGGAGTTGATTAATCGTTGTGCTTTTTGCAGGGTAAGGCAGATGTTGTTTTCAAGTCACCAGAAGATAATTCAGTTCTTGATCTAAAGGTAAGTCTTTGCAAGCATTGGTGAATTGAAATTTGAATCAAAAGTAGTCATGACCGAGGTGGTGAAGCAGGATATTCAAGGACTTGTAACTTGGGTGCTTGGTGAAGGATTTATGCCGTCATGGGTTTTTATCAAGGTATACTTGTCTTTTATTTCAACGGATACCTTTGTAAAAGGAAATATGATAGAAAAAATTATTTCTAGCTGTTTAGAACTTGTATTCCAAACTGCTTCCGTGGTTGTGGGAACCGTGTGAATTGTATCATGTTAATACTGTGGGATAGCAAGGTAAACAACCACTGTGCAGTGACAAACCTAGCACTCGCTGTTCAGATGGACACAGACAAAATGTACCACTGATCAGGACATGGGGGCACCTGGTCACATCAGCAGTGGCAAGCCTCAGTTGGTTTGGCAGTCTCGCCTTTGTGTAAAGGGTTGTGGGAGGTAAAATGCAACATGAAAGAGACATTTGTATATATGAGATAGACAATGGAAAAGGCAGGGTTTTAAATACTGTGCTATAGTGACACTATAACATAGCATCGTAATTGAGCAGTTTAGTTTAGTGGTAAATAGCAGCTGTTGCAGATTGGGGTAGCAGCATTATGTGATTCCAAAGAAAGCCATGTGAACAACATTAGATTTCAATTTCAAAGAATGAGATCTCCATCTGTAATTGTAGTGAGAATGATAAAGAAGACTTGATTTAGAAGATGTAGGATGTCGTGAATTTTATGTAGGCTTTCCAGAATTTGAGAATATATATATATATGCACACACATACTAAACTATGTTAAAATTTTCAGAATAGTCACTAGTGGTCACCATACGATATTTAAAACACTGGGCAAAGGAGAGAGAAAACAGACGAATGAAAACAAAAAAGAAAAAAGTGATTTTTACTTGCAAGTTTTAAATTTCATTTATGGGAGATTTTCATTGAAAAATTTCAATTATGGATGTGATAACAAAATAAATAAAACTTTATTCTTAATTTACACATTCAGTATAATATGCTTTAGGACATTCCTTTTATTGGAGGAATGTTGCCAAATGTTAATGTGATACATTATTGTTATTTTGGAGAGAAAGAGAATACCCGGAGGTTGCATAGCATCCAATTATTGCTTCTATAAATGCATTACTGGAAGATGCACTTGATTTTAGAAATTGAAAATAGGGATTAATACAAAATTGGTTAGGATCAAAGTATTTGCTTGAAAGGCTTAGTTTTTTATTCATGTTGCAAAACTATATCCTTTGGTATATATGACATGTAAATGCCACTTAAAATCACACCTGCTATTGGTGCATGACCTAATCATATATGGGGGGTATTCCCTCTCCCTTCCTACTAGATGATATTACTAATGATGGATATAGACGGTGAATATTTGTTACAACAGACTTTCTCTGTTTCACTGGAAGTGATCTGAATTTTCTTTGTTATTTGGCTATTCTTTGCGGTAAAATGTTGTACATCTTCATTTGTTTCTCTATGTTCAGCGAGTTATAGTCTATGCAGTTTAGTGGTTCTGCTTAACATTGATTTTCTGGGGCCTGTAACAGACTTTGAATGTTTAACACAGCAAGTTTTATGTTAGTTTAACAAAAAGATTATTTTTATCAATCTTTATGCTTGTTTAAGAAAGCATGTCATTGAATTTGGAAAAGGTTGTTAGACTACCCTAAAGAGCTTTAAGCTAAGAATAAATACATGTTGGCTGATCCAATAAATAAAAGAATTAGTTGATCACTCTTGTCGATTTAAAAATAGCTATACTTTTGAATTCTGGACCTTTGATTTGTACCTCATATAGCATATTACATTTTATTTCAACACGATCACTAATGTAGCACTCTCATTATTTGCAGAATAAACCTCTTATTCCCAAAGTGGTTATGCTCTATATGCCAGGCCTAGATGCAGCCTTGTTTTTGTCGCTGTCTAAAATGCTTCATAATTTAAAGAAAATCTGTGGTAAACCAAGGCCTGTCCTGGCTCTTAGGTATGTAGAAAATGTATTTACTTGTTTCCTTCAAAATGTTGTTTCTCTGCACTTAAACTTTTATATTTTCTCTCCCTGGCTAGCTGTGTGTCAGATAGTATGCAGACGATAGATGCACTCCTAACATGCAAGATGAAAAGAAAAAGGGATGAGAATAGACCTGCTCTGACATCACATCAAGGTTTTCATTATTCAAACCAATATATGCAAATGTCTCCTATTAGGGAAATGGGTGTTGAATTTGAGGGTCTTTAGATAAGTTATTGATACAAAAGTTCCTGGACTGGCATGGACTGGCAATTTCCTCAAATGTTATCTTGCTGGAACCTGAAGTCCTGAAATTGTTTATATGTATTTTGCCTGCTAATTAAATTCTTAAAGAGTTTGGTAACACAGCAAAAGGAAATAGCTTTAATCTGGAATCCTTTCTGCTTAATTATTGTGTATAATTGATGCATATTGACTGATGAAGTTGCAAAAGTAAGCTATTAAATCCAAAGGATGGCTAGTCTTTTGGATCATATATCTGTAATATTTGGGGGGTGGGGAATCGATAAAGGTCTTCAATGATGGTTTATGATATTTTCTTATAAATACTTTATAATATTTATGAATATATATTCACATGATTGTTAGTTATCAAGAATGGAAACCCTGTTAAATAAGCAAGGAAAAGTAGTCTCCTTGGCATTAGGAATTTTTCTGGCTTCTGATATATGTACTCAGACTGCTGATAATATACACACACACACACACACACACACACACACACATATATATATATATATATATATATATATATATATATATATTTACACACACATACATATATGTGTGTGAGTGTACACAGACCACCTATATATGTTTTGTAACTTTTCTCGTTGTTCATTCTCAATTATGGTGTAAGTTTGTGAGATTTCATATCTTAATTTTGAATTCGTTTTAAGATTACCACTATTCTATAAATTAAACAAAAAAGGTTTTTAATGACAATTCAAATTAAACCCTATAGTGTTGTTTTTCCATTTGGAGCAACTTTATTTTACCTGTTCTTTATGGCACAAACATTAATGCGTTGCAATCGCTATAAATTTGAATTACTTTATGAAATGTGAAATCTTGATGCAGAAGAAGGTTGTCATGATACAGACAGTCTAACATTTAAAGAGCTTACGAAAGACATACCTTTCCCTGTTACGTACTATACACTAACTGAGAAAGAGCTGGAAGAGAATGGATATTCTTTCAATCAACCAGGTGAATTTTACTCTGCTACCGATTATATATGTGAATCTTTATGAAGTTGTTCTTACTGGACAAGTTTTTTATCTGCCCGGTTGATTACAGGTTTTCTTTCTACTTTGCCTGCACCTCCAGGATCTTCTTTTTATGAGATGTTGGCACTTGATTGTGAGATGGTATGTTAATCAATACCAGTTTGGTTTAAAGCTAATGCTGTTTTTATCACCGAGAAATGAAGTTCTGGATGATGGTGATGATGATAAACTTGTCCAAACTTTTTGAATTCCTAGAACAAATTCATTTAACATGTGGTACTTGAACTGCCAGAATAGCTTAAAATTATACTGACAGTCGTTTTATTGGCATGCATGACCAAAAACTTCATTCTATATCGAGACAAATTAAACTAGTTATGTCCTTTTTTATTTATATCCTTGACATATGCAATTTTGATCAATCTATTTTTTACCATTTGCTTAGTGCATAACAAATGAAGGTTTTGAGCTGACAAGAATTACTCTAGTGGACATCAAAGGAAAGGTATTCGCTGATTTTTTTTTTTTTCCGAACTACTTGTTTGTTAAGCAAATGCATCTATTATCGATTTTAAGAGGAATGGTCATTATTTTTAAAATTTCATTAAATGTTCATCATTATTCTAATTTTCATATCTTGTGTTTGTTTCTGTAAGAATAACTGTTTCTGATATTATTCATAAAGGAGCAGCAATTGCCCTTAAATAGAATACAAAGACTTAATAACTGCAAATCCTAATTTATGATGGATATAATCTATCCTACAATTCAGGATCAATGATTCTGAGCAATAAATATAAAATATTATCAGTCTATTAATCCTCCTAATTATGGGATGTAATTAAATCTCCTAATTGTGTAATTAAAGCCGTACAAGGAAATATTAACTACAGCATAATTCATGAGTTTCTGACTGTTTCTATGTATCTATTTCCACTGAGATGTATACAAATTACCATCTCCTTCCCTTCCTGAAGCGTGTTGTTCTTGGAAGCAGTTATAAATCTCATTCTTGGGCGTAGTGACTGCCTCAAGACTGCTACAGTGGGATAGTACATGGCATGATGACCACTATTTTAAAGGACTACAAATACAATTAAACAATTTAACAGCACACATAAGTGCTCAAGTGGAAAAATTAGGTAAACAATATTATAATTAATATTCAAAACTCATAGGCTAGAGCTTAGTACGTAAGGGACATGAAAATCAAGGAACATGAGATCAACATAGACACCTCTTAAAAAACGTGGAGACGCATTATAACCTGTCTGAAAATAAAAATAATAAAACACGAGGCCCTGCCACTCCGAACTTGATATGGAAAGAAACAAAGATGCTATATAAAATTTAGAATTGGCCTGAAGTGATGCTTGAGTGAAGGTGCAGTGGCAGATATGGAGGTCTGCCATAGCCAAGTGTCTGGGTTGTATCACTCAAATACTAGCCAAGTGTGAAAGGTGTTATCCTAAATCAGATGTCAAACACGGGTGTACAAAAAAGATACCCCAAGAAAAATAGATTTGTTCTTGTGTTGTGAAAGAATAGCAGCTATAAAGTCTGGTTTTCCATGGTAGCAGCAATAAACTCCTTCAAAACAGTTTGACTGTAAATAAATAGCTTGACAAAGGTGCTCCCAGTGCTCCTCTACAGCAATGGCACTATAGTGTGCAGTACATCAATAGGAAGTGGTTTCCTTAGAATGCTTCATGACAAAACCCTTTATGTTATGTCGCTTGTAATTGCATTTTAACAACAATTCTGTGTTATTTTGGCCATTTTAGAAAAGAGCCTAGCTTTTTAATTGTTAATGAAGCTACCTATATATATATATATAAATATATATATATATATATATATATATATATATGTCTGTAAAAGACTAAATCCTATTGGTTAGAGATTCTGTTTTGCTTGTCTTTTATTCTGTTTCATTTACAATCTTTAAGAAATTGAAGTAACCAAGTTATATATTGAGACTCAGTCAGTTCTTTAAAATTCGGAACATTTAATTGCACAGTGATGGCTTAATTTCTAATATTTATCTTTTCAGGTTTTGATAGATAGATTGGTTAAACCCTCAAATGCTATCATTGACTACAACACAAGGTAGGGTTTTGTTTGAGTATCAGTCAATGTGCCTGAATAAGCTCAGTACTTAATATTGGAAATTAAAAATGCTATTGCTTAATAAATTCATGAGTTGATCTAATCAACACCCATATTATTTGAGTCCCTATTTTTCAATTTGAGGATATCTATACATATAATCTCAAATGATTTTTTTCATATTTTTTTAGAATTTGCTTGACCGTAGGAGAAAATATTAAACGAGGAGGATTTTTTTCCCTTCCATTCTATAAAATTGAACCAAACAGTAAAAGTTTATAAAAATCCCTCCCTCTTCCTTTCAGTTCCCTCCTATCGAAAATGGTGTTATTGCAAAGTTGGCTTGCGGGTTTGGTTTCCATTTTATATTTGATTGTCTTTTCTTTTATAAAAATGAATATAGATTAAATGGATGTTGTTAGCTACCCAAATGATCCTGGGAAAATACTGAGAGGAACGTATCAGGATGTTGTCAACTTCCTAGTGCTAGAAATCCTTGAATAGATTTAGAGTATTATATGTTGTTGTTTGGTCTTCGTGGAATACTCTTTGCAATTAAAATAAAGCTGTACAAAACCTGAAAATAAGTTTAAATCTAAAACAACAAAGTTGAAGCTTTTCTGTATGATCTATTTTTCTTCATTGGATTTGGAACAAAAGTGTCCGCATCAACTAAAAATTATGCTGTGCAGATTTAGTGGAATAACGCCTGAGATGTTAGATGGGGTGACAACAAGTCTGAGAGACATTCAGGTTCTATTACTTTAGTTGTCTTGGTTTTGGTCTTTTGTCTTATTTCAGCTAATAATAGGCTCAAACTTCTGGTGCTATGCTGAACCATTTAAGTTGAAACTATTTGTTTTGCTGATTGAATTTCATTTGCTTTGCATTTTCAGCAACTGTTCCTAAAGTTTGTTTACGAGGAGACTATCCTTGTTGGGCATTCTCTGGAAAATGATTTATTAGCATTGAAGATATCCCATGACTTGATCATAGACACGGCAGTGTTGTACAGACACCCCCGAGGAACATCTCATAAAAAAGCTCTACGGTTTCTTGCTAAGAAATTTCTTGCAAGGGAGATACAACAATCAGCGAATGGACATGACAGCATTGAAGATGCTAGAGCTACCCTGGAATTGGCACTATTGAAGATAAAAAATGGCAAGTAGTTCTTCTTCATGCATTATTGCTGCTGCTGCAATCTTTGTATTAGAAGTTTTGAATGCATTATAGTTTAAGTACATTTCCAGTTTCTGTATATAATCTGTAAAAGCGGATGATTTGCTTCACGTGTAGAGCTGTTACCCTTTTACGTGAGTGTGTAGGGTAGATGCAGCCACCATAGCAGCAAGGTAATAATATGTATAAAATATAGAATGTATATAATAATTTTGCAAGCACAATTGGGGAGGGGAAACAGAGAAGAATATACTTCAGTGTCAAATAAAGAAATTTTCTACCAACAAGCTTTTGGTTTGACATATACCTCTTGAAACAGGGCCTGACTTTGGTTCCCCTCCATCCTTTACAAGGAAAAAGTTCCTTTCTATTCTGAGTGAATCTGGCAAAACTTCGTCATTGATTGATGATATATCCATAGTAAAACGGTATGCCTCTGAGTCCTCTAATGCAATTCCAGTGATCTCTGATGATGAAGCACTTGCAAAGACCAAGAAGGAGGTACTCATGTCCTAAGCTGGTTATATTTCCTAGCTTTTTCCTTTCCGTTTAACATTTGTGACTACTTTATGGTCTTGTTTCATTCCTTGTGTTTTTTTTTTTTTTTTTTTGTTTTAGGTGAAGAATGACAAGGTACATTTTATCTGGACACAGTTTTCGGAGCTACACTCGTACCTGAAGAAGCAAGCTGAAGATTCTGATAGTTTGAATGAAAGACTTGCCGAGATGATGGCATTGCAAACGTGTCAGAACAATTCTGCTAAACAGAAAGGCTTCAAGTTGAAAGCACCTGCTGAACTGAAGGAAATTATGGCTCGCATGGATGCTAGAATTTATAATCTCTACTCGTCATTACCCACAAATGCTATGATGATAATTTTTACTGGTCACGGAGACACTGCTATTGTCCGCAGGTAGACATGCTTACCTTTTTCTATTCCAAGTATTCTATCTTTCTCTTTGTTTTAATTGCAATGCACTGGCCACTTAACAATAATGTTGGAATAAATTAAAATATGACCCTAGAATGATGCATTTTTTCGTACGAGTCCTCAATCCTCGTACACAATTTCCATAAAAGTTTCCAGTTGTCCAAATCTAGAAATTCCACCTACTCTAGTTAAATTTGAGAGCCAGATTCGCTCATATAACTTGTTCATTCCTCATGTGGTTAATGGACCTTGGATCACATTGAACTAACTGATTTGCATATGTGAATGCAATGGTGCTGTGTAGTTGTTGTGCCAACAAATTAAATGGCTGGAGTTCTATTTTATTACACGTTGATTGGAAAAGTATATGATAATTAGGCTAGAGATGAGCATGAACCAGCTCATCCCACCAATCTGGCCTGGTTCGAGGTTTGTTTTGACTGGTTTGAGTTTTGAAATTAGACATTTTAAGGATGAGTTGGGGTTATGTTTGGAGTCATTTTAACACAGTTTGTGTACTGTTCTCTTACAAAATATAAGTTTCTTGAACAATCGTGTAGTGTACAAATGACTCGGTGGAACTTTCGAGTCGGGTAGGGACACAGGTAAACTTGTCCCAACTTGCCCTTTTTCACCCTTGAATTAACCAAGAAAAAACTATTTTTTAGCATCTTTTTAGTGGAAACCCCTTAACTTTGGAACTATGATTTTCGAGCACATTTACTACTTTTGGTGAATTAACATTTTTTTTTTTGTTTATTCTGCATGTTATGTTTTTGTTTTTTATTATGTTTGACCCGCCACACCCCCTTTTGAAGGTTGAGGAGAATGCTTGCAGAGCAGAATGAAAGTAATTTATGTCGAGAAAAGATCGTGGAAATTTTGGCAGAATTTCAGGCCCACGCAGAAGTAGCATTGTGTTTTGTAGGCGTAAAGCATTGAGTATTGAGTATAATGAAAATGAACTTAAATTAATTTTTGATTGTGAACGTTGTAAATATAGTGGCAGAGGCCTTAGAGTAGTTATACGTGTATAATATTGAAATGCCCCAAATGTATTGAGTTAAATAGTTTTGCATCCGTTAAAATTACTTGGTCATTATTTATTCTTGTCCTCGTCTACATTCTTTCTTATATATAGTGTGTAACACCTCATTTAAATAATAATATAATTAAATAAAATCTTACACTGGATAATATAAAGAGTCAAGTTGCGGAGTATAAGTTGGATAACTAAGAGTCAAGTTGTGGAGTATAAATTGGATAACTTATATATCACTCCTTATATATCACTCCTTATATAGTTATATAGTTACCCAAGGTATTTAAAAGGGAATACTAAAGTTCATTACCATGCCTACAATAACTCAAAGGAGTAAGGGATAGCCAACATTCAAAAGAAAACCTTATGAACTTCGAATCAATACACTAATCTTGAGTTGCTCATCCTTGAGCTATGTATGTGTTAGAAGCATCCTGTTAGAGTTTATAGATGGGACACCACCATGGACATCCATTAACCCCATTTATCTAGAGAAGGAATTATGTACTGACCATAGACCAATCATAATCAAACAAGTAATGTATTCATCATGCATATATATCCCATGTCAACCTTTATAATCAACCTCTTTTATATTCCAGGTCAAACCTATACCAACTCCTCATACTCCATCCATGAATATAGAATTTTAGCTCATCTCATTACCATGCCACTTTCATAGCCAATCATCTCATGTTCATTATATGTCAAGAATTTATCCAGTTCCTTATTCATAACCCATACACCCTCCCATTCATGCATATTTATCCCTTTCATGACATTATTCAATAATCCAATCAATTTCATGCCAAAATCACATCAACACATCAATCCAATTTCATAACCACAGATTTCCATGCATTTTCCAAGCCTCATATTTTAAATCGCGTAGATCCATTAATCAAACAGTCCATAACTACCAAGCGAAGGAAAACAGCGTGACCTGCAGTGGGTCTCGCTCAAGCCAGACGTCCTCGCTTAGGCGAGAGGAGTACCCTCGCTCAAGCTGCAGACTCTCGCTTAGGCGAGACTACGACAGTGGCCTTGGGAGATTTTGCGGGCACTGGCTTAGGCAAGGCCATCTTGCCTGAACGAGATGGTTTTTCGCTCAAAAATCAGTTCACTCGCTTGAGCGAGTACTCACGCAATACTCCTGGGCGAGTTTCTGCAACTCTCGCCTGGGCGAGATGAGCTCGCTTGGGCAAGAACATCAGTTCGCCATCTCCTGTTTCACGTGACAGAGACATACACACATTCCCAACGATAACCAGTTCATTCTTATTTCAATACAAGCATTTTCCAGGCACAACAATCATAAAACAGAAGTGAAACAACCAACATACGACAAAAAGCAAAGATCCCTAGCATCCCTTACCTGGAATGAGCTAGTGCAAGGCCTCGACACCAACAATGGAGCACCACAACTCAAGGAACAAACTTAGAAGCTGGAAAATAGCGGAACAGTAAAGGAATGAGGTTACTGTGGAACCCTAACTGAAAGTACGAAAATATGACTTAGAGAGAATACGTAAAGAGCTTGAAAATCACTTACATGGAGTGGAAAATGAGATCGAGCTTGAGTAACCTTGACCAAGACTGGGGGTTAAACCCTAGCAGAGAGTTCGCATCTGCTTTAGGAGGGAATAAGGGGACTGTTTTTCTGAAAATGAGACGAATGAGTGGGTTAGAGCAGGTCTTGGGTCATTTAGCTCCCTATGCGCCAACCCTTAGGCCCATTAGACCTTGGGGCAACCCTTGAAGATTGAGGCTGAAATAAGAGGGCTTTACATTCTCCCAAACAACAAAATTTTCGTCCTCAAAAATTCATCGATGTGGTAGGAAGGAACTATGTTCTCCTTATATCTTCTAAGAACCACCACTCAAACACGACTGATATAACGACTCCAACACCCATAGTCACTAGAAACTTTGCCTTTGTGCTAAGCGATGTGTGTTCAACTGTGTAGATAAGTTTAGTCACTACTCACAAGCACTCCTAATCCTCCAGCTTTAAAATTGAAATGTTCCTCCATACCTGCCCCACTAACTTGTATCTGATATACTGATTCACTTACCATATGCTCTCCACTACCCCTCGTAGGTTTTTACCAAAACCTCAGATGCCTTCAAGTCTCAAACTAACGCATGTTAGTTATCACTCCACACCACCTTGTTCCCTCCTTGTAGCATCACTCCATTGACTTGATCGCCCTTGACTTATGGTCTATTGCCTCATATCAACACTCTTGGTCACCTTTATCCATGACGACTCATAACATCTTGCCTCCTTTACTAACTTAAACCAATGGTAACAAGGTCCTCAACCAAGTCATTCCATTTCCAAATCAAACTTTCATCTGTTTCAACCACCCAATTTATTTTAGTATCTTCCCTTCATTTCTGATCTACTAACTTGTAACCATCCTTCCACAAAAGCCTTAGAACCATGTCTTTCCTTGACTTGAAATTTTTAGTTTGATTTATACCTATCAACTCTAAGATACTTCTTAACTAAGATTTTTTTGAATTGCTTCTCCCTCAACCCTGTTGAGGGAATCACTAGTTCTAGTCGGATGACCCAACTAATGAAATCTCCTCACATATTCTCTTTCCAACCCAAACACTTATGTTTCTCAATCAACCCTTACTCTTAACTCGTCAAAACACGGATCTTGAATTCCATTCCCTGGCTATAACATATACTCTCACTTTCTCAATTTCAAGTTGGCACTCTAATTTGAAATCATAACTCAAACCATCTCCTACTACTCTTGCACAACTTTCTCCGAGTAACCCCAAAATTCCAACTCTAAATGATTCTCTGAACATCTTTAATTGATACTCATAAGAACGACACTTTTGCTATTCAACAAGAACTGGTTGTCGTAGTAATACTCTAGGTCATGAGTAAGATAGTTCTTTTCACACACCTCTTACCCTTCATAAGTATCACTTGTCGTCATCTCGTTGCACCACTCTGATCAACACACAAAGTCACTTATTTGTTTACTCAAAATGATGCTCCTTTCATGCCTGCCGTGATAAGGAATCAATCATCGCTGAGAAACCTTCCTCCAAAACTTCTATGGAACTTGCAAAACCCTTTTGACTCCCTTGTGTATAGCCTTAACATCCTATTTTCTCAACATCACATCCACCCTTTTTAAACCATATGTCTTACTAGTCACTCCGACCTTTGTCAATACTCCTCTTGAACATTCTAAGGACTCTCTTCACACTTGGAAAATTCGCCGCTAAACCTTGATGATATCGCTAACCTGTTTGAAATTTCTTACCTTCATCATGTTTCCACCCTTTAAACCATAGGCCAAGAAGTCTACCCCCCCTTATCCAACGTTTTCCTTTGAACAGTCTATCCTCCCATTACCTCTTCTTTAAGATTCACCAAGCTCACAATCATCCTTGTCGTTATATTTAGTATAAGCCACTACTCCTCCAACATCTCCCCCATTTCCGTATTTACTTCAAATTCTCAGTAGGAACCATTCAATTAGAAATTATTGGCACAAGTCCTCCTTCAGACACTAATGCAAAAGTGAACTCCACCACACCAAGGTTAAAATTCTAATACTTGCTTCAGAACACGTTTACAAACTCTTCTGCTATCGAGACCCTTTGTGTCTATTATTCACTTTCCTTTGTCAGATGACTCTGATTCATGTGACACTCTGCCCCCACTATTTAGTTTGATCCGTACTTCATACGCAATCACTAACTTATCCCTTTTTAATCAAAGAATCACCACCTTGTTAGTCGTCTCAGCTCATCGGAATGAGGTTGAGAAAATAACCAATTCACCCTCGAGACTATGTCCCAACTTTGCAAAGGAAACAATTCGAATTGGGTTTAAATTTAAACACTTTGATCACCACAAAGGCACCACACACCCGAGCAAATCTTCACTTGGCCGCTACTGTAGCAAAACCACAATATCAAACTCCACTCCTTCTTGCAGACAACCATGACTCCTTTACCATACTGGCGACATCAAAGAGTGCACGACCCTAAGCGAAGCCAAAACCCATAATCCAATCACCACCTCTGTAACATGTATCTTTTAAATTAGATCACCTGTGTTGACCACTTTAGTACCAATCATCGCAAACACTCTCATAGCTACTCAAAAATTTTGTTTTCCTTTCCTCTTTCCCTGTGTTGTGACATTACTAACTGTCCTTCCCTACAAGAACAAACTTAACTATGTGTTTCTCCTTCTGATACTTGAAATCGTCCATCTCCTATCTAATGTCAAACCTTCCTCTTTTGTGGGCCACTTTACTTAGAACATCCCTTCTACTCTTAACTTGGGTAACTACTATCGCTGAGAAGACTCAACTACTCCTTACTAAATTGATCTAGTATGTAATTCTAAATATACTTTCTTCTCCTATAACATCATCATACTTGGCTGATCTTCAAAGCTCTGCCTCCCATAAGCTCCCAACCACACATCTGCTTTCCTATAAACTTCATGGCCTCCACCCTTAACCTCAAACCTTCCACACTATTCCACTTCAAACCTCAAACATTGTCATGACGTAAAGCCAAGTTGATTCCTCAAACCTTGCTTCACGAGCACGCACCGATATCTTTTTATACTAATCTTTGAACTCAACTCTTCATTTAAAACTTATGGTATACGATCTTAGAACTCGATCTTGTAGCTCCTTCGGCCCAAAGCGTTGCTTCTTAACTTCCAACATCATTTCTCAGCCTTCTAAACCAAGACTCAACTTTCATCATCCATTGATATACAATCCTCTACATCTTCACATCTTTGGGACAAGAGATTTCCTCCTAGGCCCCACCAATCTTGGTAAGGGTGAGTAGGTCAAGTTTCCCTCATCACTACAGACACGAGACACAAAACACAGAGGCGTAATAGGACAAAATAGAACATACAAGACAACACTCCATCATCTACAGACATCCTTTGATCTAGTCATGAGTGTGCACCCCTATCACTTTATCACAACATTTTCTGTTCTTAAAACTTTTGGTTTCACTAACAACCTTGACTAGACTTGGCAACCTACGCCCACGAGGCATGACAAACCCACAACCTCAGGTCATCCTAATGACGAACTGCTTTGATACCATTAATGTAACACCCAATTTAAATAATAATATAATTAAATGAAATCTTACACCAGATAATATAAAGAGCCAAGTTGAGGAGTATAAGGTCACCCCTTACAGTTATCCAAGGTACTTAAAAGGGAATACTAAAGCTCACTACAATTCCTACAACCCAAAGGAGTAAGGGATAGTCAACATTCGAAAGAAAGCCTTAGGGGCAACACAATACACGGGCCTTAACCTAAAGAAAAGCCCGTGAAGTCCAGCCCAAGTAGACTATGCAACGGAATCATCTCTCCCCTATTGACTACGAGTACCACTCGCATCTGCTCCCATCAATAAATTGATGATCATCGCAAAGGTAGAAGAACAACATACAAGGCAATCAAACAAGAAAAGGGTAAGCTAGAGGCAAAAAGATTTTATCATGTAATCAGGTATATTTTCACAGTAAAATATACACACATCATCCAAGCATGTTATGACCTTCGAATCAATACACTAAGACTCGACTCGACTCATCCGGATACATATAACCTGGTCGGATTCAGCGGATGCTTGCACTTGTGGTGGATACCTCTGCTCACCCCCGAGCTATGTGTTACAAGTGTTACAATGAATCAATTCCCTCACACACAAGGTTAGCCCTTAATGAGTTTTAGGCCTCCTGCTACTCTCACCACAAGAGTTAGTCCGCTCTAAGTGAGACTAACTGACTCCTTAGAGTGTTAGGATGCAATCCTTACCTTGAATCCTTACCAAGTTATATAGATGGGGCACCACCATGGACACCCACTAACGGGGGCCATGGAATTACGTCCCGACCACTGAAGCACGACCCTGAAACCCCACCTAGAGATTTCAAGGAATTACGCACTGACCATGGACCAATCATAATCAAACAAGTAAGTAATGTATTCATCACGCATATATATATCCCATGTCAACCTTTATAATCAACCTCTTTTATATTCCAGGTCAAACGCATATCAACTCCTCAAACTCCATCCATGAATATAGAATTTTAGCTCATCTCATTACCATGCCACTTTCATAGCCAATCATCTCATGTTCATTATATGCCAAGAATTTATCCAGTTCCTCATTCATAACCCATACACCCTCTCACTCATGCATATTTATGCCTTTCATGACATTATTCAATAATCCAATCAATTTCATGCCAAAATCACATCAACACATCAATCCAATTTCATAACCACATATTTACATGCATTTTCCAAGCCTCATATTTTAAATCGGGTAGATCCACTAATCAAACAGTCCATAACTACCAAGCGAAGGAAAACAGCGTGACCTGCAGCGGGTCTCGCTCAAGCCAGACGTCCTCGCTTAGGCGAGAGGAGTACCCTCGCTCAAGCTGCAGACTCTTGCTTAGGCGAGACTGCGACAGTGGCCCTAGGAGATTTCGCGGGCACTTGCTTAGGCAAGGCCAACTCGCCTGAGCGAGATGGTTTTTCGCTCAAAAATCAGTTCACTCGCCTGAGCGAGTACTCGCGTAATACTCCTCGGCGAGTTTTTGCAACTCTCGCCTGGGCGAGAACATCAGTTCGCCTTCTCCTATTTCACGTGACAATGACATACACACATTCCCAACGATAACCAGTTCATTCTTATTTCAAGACAAGCATTTTCCAGGCACAACAATCATAAAACAGAAGTGAAACAACCAACATACGACAAAAAGCGAAGAACCCTAGCATCCCTTACCTGGAATGAGCTAGTGCAAGGCCTCGACACCAACAATGGAGCACCACAACTCAAGGAACAAACTTAGAAGCTGGAAAATAGCGGAACAGTAAAGGAATGGGGTTACTATGGAACCCTAACTGGAAGTACGAAAATATGACTTGGAGAGGATACGTAAAGAGCTTGAAAATCACTTACATGGAGCGGAAAATGAGATCGAGCTTGAGTAACCTTGACCAAGACTAGGGGTCAAACCCTAGTAGAGAGTTCGCAGCTACTCTATGAGGGAATAAGGGAACTGTTTTTCTGAAAATGAGATGAATGAGTGGGTTAGAGCAGGTCTTGGGTCATTTAGTTCCCTATGGGCCAACCCTTAGGCCCATTAGACCTTGCGATAGCCCTTAAAGATTAGGGCTGAAATAAGAGGGCTTTACACAGTATTTCTTAGTTAGTTTTGATGTTCAGGACTCGTTTTGAAGTTCAGAACTCATTTGAATAAACAGTTAGTTTCTTAAAGAATGTTATAGAATTGAACTTTTAAATTGTTAAGAGTGTTCACATTTCGGTATTTTATTAAATAAGTTATACTTTAATAATTATTTGTTGGAAATGTTTCGTTTTTTTTTCTCCACATACATGGAAGGTTGGAATGGTACTGAATATTTTTTTTTGGTTAAATATGCTTTTAGTCCCTTAACTTTCATTGAATTTTGGAATTAGTCCATTTTGAAACTTTGGACCAATTTAGTCCTTCATCTTTTGAAATACGTGGATTTAGTCCTTTTAATCAAATTTTGTTAAGTTTATATGATATTTCGTACGCATTTCAAAATTGTACTTGAATTGTTTATACTATTTGACATATTTTTGCTTTAATATTAAGTCAAATACTATTATGAAACGCGTTTAAAATGTCAAATAAACTTAACAAAATTTGATTAAAAGAACTAAATTTACGTATTTTGAAACATGAAGGACTAAATTGGTCCAAAATTTTGAAATGGACTAATTCCAAAATTCACTGAAAATTAAAAAGACAAAAATATAGTTAACCTTTTTTTCATTCGGTGGTTGAAAAAGTAAACAACAATTTGTTTAAATAAAAGTTGAAAAATAATAATTAGAAATTGTATGCAATTGTTATCCAAATAGAAAAAGTAAAAGTAGTACTTATTTGTTCCTGTATGTTGTTTTTTAAACAATATTTATATCACAGCATGTCATTATGTTTTAATTGATTTATAAAATTGTACATTAAAATATATAATAAAAAAAATAATTTCTTACCGTATGTTAAAATTAATGATGAAATAGTACCTTTACTAAATTTAAATTATACCGACATTTAAAATTGCATTAAGTTTTTTTTCTAAAGTTTAAAAGTTTTACCTTATATGTTTTAATTGATTTATAAAATTCTACATTAAAATATACTATAAAAATAATAATTTGTTAATGTAAGTTGAAATTAATTATAAAATATACTTTTTATACATATAAATTATACCAATATTTAAAGCAGCAGCATATAAACTTAACTTTATCATAGTTGAAAGTTTTGCGTACAAGAATATGTGCTATGTAAAAAAGGATTTTTTGATTTGAATATTATTGTTTTCTTTTTTAAAGTTTAAAAAGTTATGCCTTATAACCTATACGTTTTAATTGATTTATAAAATTGTATAAAAATAACATATAGAGTTAAAAATAATCTTTAAATTTATATGCAAAGTTGAAATTTGTATCTCAAAAGGTGTCTCAAACGTTAATATATTTTGGTATCTAAATTTTAAAAATGAATTGATATAGTTTTCTAAAAACTTTAATTTTTTTACATGTTAAACGTTTTTCATATTAACATTTAAGCTTGAAAATGATAAATTTGGTAAACAATTCAAATGTCAGGTTAGAATACCATTTAACATATAATAAAGGTTAACATAATTGAATTAAAATGATTATATTTATTCATTTTTAAATTTTGGAGATCAAAGTGTATCAAAATTTAGGATAAAGACGAATTTTATGTCTAAATATGGGAAGACCGAATCAAATATACGTTCAAGATATACAAAATAAAGTTCCAAACAAAAAGATAAACCACTCTAATGTAGGAGTATGTACATATTATGAAAAATAAAAATCTAAATTAATAACATAAGGCCCAATAAAATATCATTTAAAGTCCTCTCTATTCTTGATAATTAAATAAGTTAACTTATTCGCACAATAATTATTTACTCGAAAAATATAAGAAACCTTAAACTCCATTTCTTGAAAAACTTTTAAACACTTTCTCCACCTTCTTCTAAGAATCCAAGGAACCACCGAAAGTGAGGAAAAAACTTGGCATACCAAGAACGAGTAACAATCAATTCAAATCCTTCTAAATCTAGCAGTTCAAGAATATTCAATAGCATGTACAACTCTCATAACCTCAACATAGATAGAAGTTTAAACCCCAAAAGAGAAGAAAATCTACCAATATACTATCTTTAGCTACCTCTAAAAATACTTTGTCTGAATTTTCTATTAATATTTCAAGCTTATGTAACAATTATACTAAGAAAACCTCAATTTGGACTTAATGATTTTTATTGTTTAGTAATTTTCTCTTGGTAAGAATGGGCATGACAACATTGAAGATGCTAAAACTACCTTACAATTAGAATTATTGATGTTGCAATCTTTACTTGATGTTGTAGTCTTTAGTTCAAAAGTTTTACATGCATTGTAGTTTAAGTACATATTCAAATTTTTTACATAACCTCTTAAAGTAAATGATTCGCTTTGTCACATGTGGACAGGTTTGCTATCATAGCAATAAGGTAATAAAATATATAAAATATAGGATGCACATAGGAATTTAGTAGCATAAAATGCGGAGGGAGTAGAAGCATTAAAGACTATGTAAATATGAAGAAAATTTTTATCAACAAGTTTTCATCTTATGTTTTACTCATTTATATTTGCTTGGTTTGACATGTTGTTAATACAACTCTTGTGACCTTGACCTTTTTGAAATAGGCCTCGACTTGTAACATAAGTTTTGACCATTTTCATTTAAACTCGCGCCTACATAAGTCTGCATTGGAAAAAGCTTGTTTATGTAGCCCACATCGTAAATTGGCTTCAAGTTTTATAGATCACACCTACTCTCAAAAACCCACAAGTTATACAAACTTATCTACACCTACGAAAATATAACTAAAAATAATTTTAACAAATTATGCAAACAACACTATTAGAAGTGTTAATTGGGTTGAATTACCTAAATAACCCAATCCAACTCAATTACATTTGGTTAGATTTCATTTATAATTATGTAAAACTTGACCTAACCTAAACTAACATACGTTTATATGGGTTAAGTGATGGGTTTAGTATGGGTGACTTGAGACCTACTTTTATACTTGTCTCACACTCATTCATAGCTAGCTTAACCCTAAGCAAACCTAAAAATTTCATGATGATCTTGTGTCTTCCTTTGTTTTGTCTTCATCATTGACCTTTGTTACATTTTCATTATATATAAAAAAATCTAAACACTCTCTTGCTTCTTCTTCTTATCAATCCTGACATTTCACCTTTATCATTTCTCTCTACCATTTATCTACATCATTACACCTTAACCTTAACATTAAATAACTAAACCTGAACATTGTTGTATTGTGTTTTCTTTTATGCATAAACCTTGACATTCTTTCCTTTATTGTTCCCCTCCACCACTTTCCCCAGTTATTTGCCTACACCTTTCACCTCCACTTTTTGTCTCTATCTTTTACCTTTAGTGTTCAACTCACAAAATCTTGTCTTTGACTTGCATTCTTAGTGAAATATTTTGTACTTCAATTCTTCATTCTTTTAAATGAAAACATTGTCTTCCTTCTTCGTCACCCTTTATCTCCTTGACATTGCCCAATCTCTTCCTTGTAGATATAAAGCACATCAAACAATATGTGTTGCGTGATTCTTCTATGTTGTAAGCACTTGATTGGGTGGACGTAGTGGATTGGTGGTAATAATGTTAACATATAATTGTCTTTTGTTCATTATTATTGATAATTCGTATATGAAAAAAAAGTGTTGATTATTACTTAAATGTTTTGATAATTTGCAATTATTCCAATGTCCATGCAAATGGAAAATATTAGTTGCATTGGATCTACCACTAATATGGGAAGTATGAATGTCACAAGTCCTATGTCACTAGTGACACCTCTAACGATTCTACTCAATTTGCATAATTTGAAGTTCAATCACCATTAATGCCAAAAGTTCTCACACAATCAAAGTCATCTCAACCATGTTAAGAAATAAAAAGGAAACCTACAAAAGTTCCTTGAAGGTTGTGGTTCATTGCAATAGGGTAGACGATAATGTAGGTTCATTAGAGAAACATAAGACAATGCACTTCTTCTACAACTTTGTGCCATCCCCAAGCATGAAATTTTATTTATTATAATACATCATCCTCACTAGTAAGTTATATAATTAGGAATTAGGAATTTCAAAATGAAGCTCCCCTTCTTGGATCATAGGAGCAAGGGTTTACAGATTGAGGCATTATTAGAACTAGTATAGAAAAAGAATTGAATCGAAAATTTTTGAGTTTAAACAGAAACAAGTGGAACTAAATTCGACTAACAATATTGGCAAATAAAAAAAGGAGAGTGGGAGAAATGGATTGTGTGTGGTTCAAATTGTTGTGGCAAGAAAAACAGTCTTCGATATCAAAATTGAAGTCATATAACACATGTTGGAGAGTGAGTTAATTCTTTAAATTGGACGTAAACTTGAAAAAATCTCTTTTAAGATATGGAGGTGACAACAAAAAATAAACATGAAATTTGGATGTGAATCAAAGTGAAATAAGGAGGAGTATCAACTTCATTGTTAAACTTTTGATTGGTTATTTTAGTAACTCACAAAATTTTTTCCAAATACCTAACTTTATAGTTGGATGGGTGCTTGAATTCATAATTTGTATGTATCATTAATGTTATGATGATAGTTCTCAATGGTCATGGAGACACTAGTTTTGTCCACACAAAAATATGATACATTTTCTTAAAACAAGTATTCCATCTTTAGTTTTCCTTATTGTTTTACATTTTTCACCTTACGATAATGTAAGAAAAAAAATGATCTAGAGTGGTATATTTTTTCACACTGGTTGTAAGACCATGATACATTATAAATATTTTAGGTAAAGTAGAATGGCTAAGATAGACCAAATATTAAAACACAAGTCCGTCAGAGAATGGAATAAAAGCATCTATCTGAGTAAATTGTGATAGAAGCACACTTTTATTCAAGCAGCATTAGCCCTTATATAGGTGAGCCAATGTAACAGTACACATGGTTACAAACAAAAGACAGTTTTTAATAGAACAATTAACTAATTCTGACTTAATTTCCTACTTCCCTCCTTAAATTAGAAACAGACTTCACATTAACCACGCCAATAAGCTCTCTCAACAGCTTAAACCTGACATATTTCAGAACTTTTGTAAACAAGTCTACAAGTTGAATTTCAGACCTACAGTATTCCAATTTCAACTTTTCCAAATTCACTTGTTCACGCAGGAAATGAAACCTTGTTTTTATGTGCTTACTCTTCCCATGACACGTTGGATGCCTAGCCAAATCAATGGTTGTTTTTGTTATCAACCATTACCTTTGTTGTTCTATTATCTCCAATTTGAAATTCACTAATTAGACTCCTCAACCAGACTACTTGACATGTGGCATCTGATGCATCAATGTATTCTGCTTTGCAAGTGGAGAGAGCCACCATAGATTCCTTCTTTGAACTCTAGCTAATAACTGCTTCCCCAAAGAAAAACAAGTAGCCAACAGTGCTTTTTCTGTCATCCTTGACATCGCACCATTTGAATAAGAGTATCCTATAAGCTCTAACTCATATTCTGCATCCTCTCTTGGAAATAGAATTCTGAAACTCACTGTCCCTTGCACATAACGCAAAATTCTCTATGCAGCTACCAAGTGTGATTGTTTAGGTTCCTACATAAACCTACTTATGACTCTAACACTATAATTAAGGTCTGGTCTTGTGTGACACAATTACCTTAAACTTCCCACAATCTTCTTGTATGCAGTAGGCAGGGGCGGCTCGACGGTTTGAGAGGCCTAAAGCAAACTTAAAAAATGAGGCCTTTTATGTAAAATTTATTTTTTGAGCTTTTTTTATGTAAAATTATTTATTAAATTATCATAATTAGTTTCATTTAACATTTCTTTCTCAATAAATAATTGGACTAATGCATTTAACCTTTCTTAAGAGACATTGTTGATCTTAAATAAATTTTTATTATCTTTAACTTTGAGAAACTCATTTTGACTCAAACAACTAACACTTGAAATGTTAACATTATTCTATAAGTTATAAATGCATTTGGAAAAGAATTTATTCTATTTATATAATTAATAATGTCAAATTTGTTTATCATTTTCCAAACCTATAATTTCCCTTAAGATATTTAAGTATGAAATTAAATCCAATCCGTCAATATTCAACAAATTATCATGTTTTAAATATTTTTCAAGGTTTAAGCATTTATCTTTCAAAAAGGAAATATCTACACACAGTAATACACAAGATATTTGCTCTTTTTTGTTCATAGCTTCTTTTTGTTATGCAATTAAAGTCTCAATTCTTATTTTCTTTTACATTTTTGAATAGCCTGATTCAAATTTTCTAGTTGACATATCTATATATTTTTATATGAAATAAAAAATGATAATATATAAAATACTACTAAAGATAAATATATAAAATGAATGAATTAAAACAATAAAATACGATTGTTGTTGTCAAGAAAATCAACTAAACACTAGACTTGCAGTATCTTGAAGTCTCAAGTCTCTTTTGCATTCTTAAGTTTCAACTTTTTCACAAACTTGCAAAGTTTTTTATTTTAAGATTAATCATTAATAGAAATAATTAAAAAAAAAATATTGCTCTTCTAAACTCAATAGTAAGTCTTTTTTTTTCGAAACTTGAATTATCTTTCTACAGAAAATTTAACTTTGAATTATACTCCAATTAATCTATTATCCACCAAAAGGCTAAATCATAATCTAATTAATAGTTTTGTAAAAAAATTCAGTTACTCCTCAAGATATATGCAAAAGAAAAAAATTCTCAAAATCTGTAAATCTAAAAGGACAAAAAAACAAAAACTAGGCAAAGAAACACATTTCTAATTAATTTAATAGAGAAATATTTCTAGTAAAAAAATTGTTTTTGGAGGCCTTCGTATCTTTGAGGCCTAAAGCAAGTATTTTACTCGTTTTACCTTTAAGTCAACCCTGGCAGTAAGATCAATACACTTATTTGTAGAATTTTTCTCAAGTTTCAAACCAACTTCCCAAGGGGTCCTTGCTGAATTGCTTTGACTCATCTTAAATTTCTCAAGCAAGCCAGGTGCATATCTGGTTTGATGCATAAGGATACCTTCACGAGTCTTCTCAAACTCAATGCCAAGAAAATAGCTTAGCTGCCCGAGATCACTCATCTCAAATTGTGTTTTAAACTCATCAATTATCTTTTCACTACTCCTTATGATGAGCATGTCATCTATATATAAGCAGATAATGAGTTTTCCTTCACCACTCAGATTCTTGACATAAACCCCCAATTCATACGTGCATTTCAGGAACCCCATCTACCACAAAAATTCATCAATTGTCCTATTTCAAGCTCTTGGAGCTTGTTTTAGGCCATACAAAGCTTTATTGAGTTTGTAGACCTTGTGTACTTGCTCTTTAACTTTGAAACCAGGAGGTTGTAAGACATATACTTCTTCCTCAAGAAAGTCATTTAGGAATGCGAATTTAACAACTAACTGATGCATGCTCCAACCTTCTCGGTTTGCTATTGACACCACTAATCGAATTGTTTCTATGCATGCCACAGGACCATAGACTTCTCCATAATCCACTCCTTCCCTTTGCATACACCCTTTTGCAACCAAGTGAGCCTTTGGTCTCACTATTTCACCTTTCAGGTTCACCTTTGTCTTAAAATCCCATTTTAGCTCAATTGTCTTCTTATCAGCTGGTAAATCAGCTAACTTCCAAGTGTCATTCTTCTAAATCAATCTAATTTCTCCTGCATACCTTTCCACCATTTTGCATTTGTCTTTGCATCTTCAAAACTGAGTGGTTCTACTTCAGCAATAAAAGCAAAATGAATCAGATTACCCTCAGAGGAAACCACATAATCATGAAGGAGATCATAATCTTGCAGATGTGTTGATGGTTGCTTAACCTGAGATGAACGTCTTATTGCTTCCTAATCATTGTTGTCAGCCACATTTGACCCAGAATTATCTGCAAAGATCACCTTATATTGTACTTCACTAGTTGCAGACTATTGCATATTCCATTCTGCTGATTTGTCAATAACCACATCTCTGCTAATACTCACTTGATTCGTCTCTAAATCAAATAGCCTATAACCTCCCGTTAAATGATAACCAACTAGTACTTGTGGTACCCCTTTATCATCCAATTTCTGCCTCAGTTGATCAGGAATCCACTTCCAACACAGGGAGCCAAAAGCTATGAAGCTCCGACACGGTGTTGGAGCTGCGCTTCCCCGAGTCGGAAGCGCACCGGACACGGACACTCGTCGGAAGTGCGTACGACGCGGTGTCGAACACTGATATTTGGGTCGGACACGGTCTTCTTTCTGGGTGTTGATCTTACCGTTGTACTTGCCGTTGCAGAAAATAGGGTTATCAAAGAAAGAAAACATAATATAAATTTAATAATAGTTATTTTATTTAATCAATTTATTTTGATTTCACGGATTCTAAAGAATTCTCTTTCGTCACATCATCATCATTTAACATCTTTCTCAATATAATTATTTTATTTAAGGAAATTTTCATATGTTTAATTAGTATATAATATATTATATTATAATTAATTTTAATTTACGATATCTTTTATTTTTTATATTTAAATAATTTAATTTCTATTACATTAATTTATATATAATTATATAATTAATATATTTTATAATATATATGTGTCTCGTATTTTAAAGAGGATAATGTTGATAATGTACGAACAGTCAAAGAAACTTTATTGAATGATAATTGGTGGATGAAGGTTGACTATATACTTGCTTTTACTGTCCCTATTTATGATGTTCTTAAAAAACAGATACGGATATGACTACTCTTCATTTAGTGTATGAGATGTGGGATTCAATGATTGAAGATGTGAGGAAGATTATATACCAACATGAAGGAAAGGAAAGGCACAAGTTGAACATTCATCTATTTTTGAGGCAGTAAACTCAGTATTAATTGATCGTTGGACTAAAAGTATATATATATATATATCGTCGTATCCGTGTCCTACACTTTTTCAATTAGACGTTTCCTCGTGTCCGTGTCGTGTCCATATCCGTGTCCGTGTCTGAGCTTCATAGGCCAAAAGTCCTAAGGTGTGACACGCTCGGTTTCACACCTTTCCAAGCCTTCTCAGGTGTCAATTCCTGCAAACGCTTAGTGGGACACTTGTTCAACACATATGAAGTAGTGCTTACTACTTCTCCCCAAAGGAATTGAGGTAACTTCTTCCCATGTAACATGCACCTTACCATGTTCATCAAGCTCCTATTCTTCCTTTCGGCACAACCATTATGTTTTGGCGTATAAGGGGGATTGACTTCGTGCACCAAATCTTCTTCTTCACAGAAATCCATGAATTCATTGGAGGTATATTCTCCACCTCCATTCGTTTGTAACACCTTCACAGTCATCCCACTTTGCTTCTCTTCCATTTTCTTGAATCTTCTTAATGCATCAAACACTTTACTCTTCTATTTAACAAGATACACCCATGTCTTTCTTGTAGCATCATCAATAAAAGTACAAAAGTACTTGTTACCTCCAGGTGTTTCGACTTGTATGGGACCACAAACGTTAGAATAAACCAGCCCCAATTTCTTGGTGGTCTTCATGGGTAACCCTTTGTTGAAACTTCTACGAGTTTGTTTGCACTGCACACAATCTCTACACACCTCTTCTGGAACACTGATCTTGGGTAGACCATAAACAATTTGTTTGCTTTCTAACTGATGCAAATATCTAAAATTAAGATGGCAAAATCTTTGATGCCACAACCATTTCGCCTTAGCTTCTGTGGTAGAGAAACACTAATGTAAGTCTTCATCCCAATCTGAAAAGTCTGATTCTAGGACAGCTTGGCTTGAATTACTGTTCTTTTGTACTGATCGAACACATTCAAGCAATTGTCCTCCATCTTCATTGACAACCCTTTTTCAAGAAGTTGCCCAAGACTCATCAAATTTGTCTTCAAGCTTGGCACATATAACACATTTTCTACTATAATCTCCCTTCCATCAAGATCCCTCAAAACAACCTTTCCCACTCCTTCTGCTGTTAGGCTGCTATTATCAACAAACCTGATCCTCCCAGGTGAGGGTGGTTCTTGAATCTTCACAAACCAGTCCTTCCTCCCGGTCATATGAGTTTAGCAACCCGAATCCATATACCATAAAGACTCATTGTTACTCACTATCTCTGTTTGTGCCATCAGTGTCACTACTTCAGACGAACAACTCTTCTTCTTTAGCAAGATGCACCTGACTCTTATTGCCTTTCACTCCATCATCGTTGCGACATTCACGGGCAAAGTGTCCCATCTATTGAAACTTATAACACCGCACATTCTTCTTGTCAAACTTCCATTCCTTCTCATCATCGCTAGAGGATTTTTCCTTCTGATTGCCCTCTCTTGAATCAACTACTGACTTCCATTTCATCTTATTAGCCTCCATCTTTCTGCCAGTCTTCTGACCATCCTTTTTTACTCCTTTCTTTATAGCTAGTTCTTGCTTGAAGAGCTAGTTCTTGAATCTTTTTTCGCTCATTGATTCTACACTCGTGAGCTTCCAATAAATGCTACAAATCTTCTAAGTCCATTGAGTCAAGATCACGCGTTTCTTCAATGGTCACCACCAGATGATCAAATCGTTGAGGAAGCGTCCTCAAGATCTTGTCGACCACAGATTGATCTGTGATGCTCTCTTTACATGCCCTCATGGCATTAACCAACTCCTGAATCTTGTCAAAATATTCTACAATGGTCTCATTCTCTTCCATCGGAAGAAGCTCAAACTTTCTTCTTATCGTGTGTAGTTTCGCCTTTTTGTTCTTGTCATAATCTCCATACATTTGGACAAGAATCTCCCATGCCTCTTTAGCAGTCTTTGCCTTCGAGATCTTGTTAAAGATTCTAGAACTTACACACTTATACAACAAAAACTTGGCCTTATCATCAAGTTTCTGGCAATTCTTGAAAGCCTTCTTCTCCTCATCACTAGCCTTTCGCCCTGGATCTTCAATACCAACCAGAATCCCCTCTGACACATCCTGATACCCAAAGATTGGCCTTATCTTGATTCTCCAATCATCAAACAGTGTCTCGTCAAACACAGGTAGTGCCCCTTGGATGATGCTTCCATTACCAGCCATCTTTCTTTGTTTGCTGAATGAATCTTGCAGATCACACACTGTTCTTGATTCCAATAAACTCGATCTTGGACTATCAAGATAGCTCCCATTCACTACACAGGCCACTCATTCAAACCTTACTCTCAATACCATATTAAAACACAAGTCAGAGAATGGAACAAAAGCATATATCTGAGTAAACTATGATAAAAGCACACTTTTATTCAAGCAACATTATCCCTTATATAGGTAAGCCAATGTAACAGTACACACGGTTACAAATAGAAAATAGTTTTTAACAAAACAATTAACTAATTCTGACTTAATTTCCTACACCAAATAGATCACATGGAAGTCAATAAACAGATTTTGAACTACGTAGTGTCATTGGGCACAACCACCTTGGTGTTGAACGCTAGATGATATAAAATTTGGTGAGCATTACAATCTTGAACATTTGGTGCGGCTCACGTACAAATGGGAGCCAACAAAATTAAAATCTATAGAGCTTATGTATTGAGTTTTTGTTGGGCAAGTAGAGTTGTAGTGAATGGACATTGCGTGAGTTGGAAGTCTCATTGGGCACAAACAAGGGATTTTAAAAATGAAAATGCATTTTTTTTTCAGGGAATATGATAAGAGACATGAAATTTAGTAAAGAATTATCTAATTAAGAATATTATAAACATATTCCATAAAATGTATTCATTAAAAAAAGAGTATATTATTCAAATTTGGCCTAAGAATATAGGGCTCTAAACGATTTTCTTTGATTTGTTTTTCCCTTGAATCTTGGACAAGATAAACCAAACTTTGGGTTGAGGTTTCCCCTATAAATAGGCGAGTTGAAGGTACTGATGGGACATTCAAATCAAGCAATGCAATGGTCTAGTAGAAGCATGAGTAATTTTGAAGGAAAACAAAGGAGGAATGTGAGAGTGAAGTTTGAAGAGTTTAATTGAAACATTGGGTGTCCAAGTAAAGGTAAAAAATTAGTCTTTCTTTCATTTGTTGATAGGTAATTTGTGTTCATGTACTGTGATGTGGCAACACGCATGCTATATAACAGGTTTTATCCATGGTTTATGTGTTGAACTGCATTCATGATATTGCTATATGTTATTTAATGTCTTAACTGTGTGGTTTTAGTTCTGATAAGTTAAATTTTTACTGTGAAAGGTACTTCAGAGTTGGATTGTTGGTGGGATAATGGCATGATAGAGTATGGCACGTTAAGAAGGGGAGTTTTTGTGATTGATAAATGTGTTTATATGCACTGAGTGTGTAAGTTTGTGCTAAACCTAATTTAAATGAATTGTATTCTTATTTATGTTCACTAGTGTTTATGTGTTATAAATCGTTGTTGTTAAATATGGTTTTATGTGTATGTGAGGTAAGGTTATATGAATGACATGTTATGTGTCTCAACAAAAGGAGGGCTTTGTGTAAGCAACCTTGTGTGGGCAGTGATACCTTGTGGACTCTGTAAGTTTCCGTATGAGCAAGGGTGGAGTTTGTAAGTTTTTGTGTGAACATGAATTTTAGCTTTATTTGAGTGAATGGTTGGTAAGCTCTGCGTGAGTGCCATAGTTGGTAATCTTGTGTGGGTTGAGATATCTTTTAAGGTTTATGAAAAAACATGTTTGAAAGCCCTGTGTGAGTGAAGCACTGGATAACTCTGAGTGGATGAAAGGCTGAAAACTCTGAGTGTAACAATTGGCAGTTTCATATGAGCAAGATATTTGGTAGCTCTATATGAGCTCATAGTGGTTCTGTGTGAACCTATGACTCTATGCAAGTCTTTGTGTGAACATGAATTTTAGCTTTGTGTGAGTGAGTGGTTGGTAAGCTCTGTGTGAGTGTCATAGTCGGTAACCTTGTGTAGGTTGAGATATCTTTTAAGCTTTGTGAAAAAACATGTTTGGAAGCTTTATGTGAACGAAATAGTGGATAACTCCGAGTAGACGAAAGGCTGAAAACTATATGAGTGTAACAATTGACAATTTCATATGAGCAATTGATAGGTCTATGTGAGCTCATAGTGGTTCTATGTAAACCTATGATTCTATGTAGTATGAGACCTTAGGTTGAGACAATGTTCGCTAATGTATACGTATTACTGTGTGTATTGGAAACTTAGTAAATTATGTGGATAAATTGTGATAATAAAGTACTTGTAGTTTCAAATTGTACTTTATATATTTTTATATTAGCTTACTCTTTTGTTTGTTGTATTTGTGTTTGACTGTGATGGTTGTGATTTTTCACAAGAGCATATGATAGTATAGGTCGAGAAGACGCACAATATTGAGGATTGTTATGTGAGCAGTTCTTAGGAGAGAAGTTTTCCTTAGTTGTTTTAAGTATTTTTCAGAAAAAAAAAAAGTTTTTCTCATCCGTAAACATTTCTTTAAAATATTAGTTTTATATTTTTGAACAATGTATTTCTCATATTTCTTGGTGAATGAATTCATTGTTTTTATGTTTAAAGTATTTAACAATATGAATTTTAGTATCATCCTAGAAGTGTTACACCGATCTTTAATCATGAATCAAGTATCTCTTTCTTTATATCTATAAGTTCCTCCCACATTAGTTAAATTTGAGAACTAAATTTTGGTTGTTAACATAATGATAATGTTGACGAGATACTAAAAATTTAAGGTGAATTCAAAGTTTTATATTAAATAAAAATTAGTAAGAAGAACAAATTATAGATAAAAAGTTACACAAATATATTATCTTGAAATTTTAGATTAAATATAATATATTGATTTCTTATGAGTTTATTCCTAGCTCATTAATACTAAAATATATGGACTTTGGATCACATCAAATTGTTATATTTGAAATTATTCTAACCAAGTTTGATTTACTGTTTTCTCTTAAAAAGTATAACAGTTATTTGAACAATTGTGAAATAAAAATGATTTCGATAGCCACTTGATGATGTGAGAACAATCACACCATTTACTAGGGCTCAACATATGCTATCCTCAAGGGCAATGCTTCTTGCACCTCCATGATTTCAATTTGCACCTCCAAATGGATGATGAAATGTCCACTTTATTCTTAATGAAAAAAATAATATAGCCAAATTCTTTCATCTCCCCTAACTTCATCTTCTTCTTTCCCAGCTGTTGCGCAAACAAAAATCGTGACGAACTAAGAGTAACTTTAACAGGGTATCTAAAGTTGTAGACATCCTTAAAAAATAGTTCAGATTCTCTTGTTTCATTTGTATGCTGTAATCTTGTTAAATTACAAAAATTTTGCCAACAAGAAATCATGTGAATTCAAGCCTGAGCATTATGTGTGATATTACCCCCATTTACCTTCATCCATACATGCAGTATGACACATGAAAGTTTGTATCAGCATAAGTTGCAAGTTAGTAGTATACATGAGTTTGAACCAAACATAAACATATAGATACAGACTAAACAAACAAACAAATACTACATCAACACTACAATGAGTCTCAAGCAACAAAGAATTTATGTGGGTCACTTCCATGCTGAAGTAACAATCAAGTTTTTGTCTTCCCACCCAAAATGAAGTGCTCCCATTTCCTCCTTTATCTTGAACCTGTCACAGTACTGCTTAATAATGAGTTTCCTAATTGCTTCTCTAACATTTGTGCTGATTGGAGATGGAGTGAAGCCAGCCATGGTCAACCTTGCCCTCCATTTTCCGGCGACTTCGTACCGTTCTATCCGATCCTCGCCCTCGCAAGCCACAATGTTGACAATGTCCTTTGCCAAGCACTGCCTTTCAACATTCATCCTGTCCTGGCTCTCCCTAGGTAGAGTTGCATCAAGAGTGTCAAACACAGCAGAGTAGTAATTGTATGCTTCAACAAATCTTTGGAGAAAAGGGGAGGTGTTGGTGTTCATGTCCTGCTCCACAATTGTCACAAGTTTTGGATTCAAGCACTTCACCATGCGAAGAAGTTGGTCTCTCTCGTTCACTGTGGATACAGTTTCATCACGCATGTGATGAAGCTGGAATGCAAAGTTCACCACAAGTGCTTCCCCCGGACGACAATTGAGCATTGATGGTGAGACAATTGAGGTCTTTGAAGCCACTGCTCGAAACTCAAATGGCAATCCAAGTTCCTCTGCCAGCTTTTCAAGCCTTTTTCCTATGATGTTCATGCCGCCAACGGAGCGCTGCACAGTCTCAGGATCATCCACCCCGGTTAATCTCACATGAGGTCGCCTACCTGGCATTGCAGCAAGTGCTTGTATTAGAGTTATGTACTGAGTTCCTTGGCTGATGTCAAAGTCTATTATGTGAACCTTCTTTTCATCTCTGACGGCCTCAACTATCGCACCATTTGCAGCGATGAATCCGAATTTAAAACACGGGCAGATCTCAAATAGTATCTGCATAGCTGCCAGACGATCCGAAGAAGGAGGTTCTTTGCATCTCAATGCTTGATAGATGCATTTTCCGGATGAAGCAACGCGAGCTGCAAGCCCTTCCACCATGTAGGCTGCAATTCTTTGAGAAGGTTCCCCTTGAATCGAGACCATTTGCCTGAGATTGTTTATCATAGATGTGGCTTGCTCTTCATTTCCTTCTGAAAGCGCTCTAGCACATTCATAGAGTAATTGTTTGGGAGTCTGGGGTGAGTTCTGTGAAGTTTCTTTGGTGGTGCTACTTATGCTGCTAATATTGGAAGAATCTGAGGATGAGGACTCCTTGGGTGAGTCATGAAGTAGCATATCTTGAAGCGGATTGGCCCACTCGGCCATGTCAGGATCAATGTCCATGCTTTGGACAGTCTCAAATATGTCTTCCTCCTCCTCTTCTTCATCAGAAAACAAAGCCCTCTCCAATTCTTGTAGTTTTAATCTCATTTCACCATCAAAGTCAAGGCCATCAGGGCTCCTATTTTCCACAAAATCTGATTCAAAACTGGACTGATAGACATTGTTGTGACGCCTTGTAGACAGAATACGACTGTCAAATGGGTTATTAACAATCACAGAAGCTCCTGAACTAGCTCTAAGAAGGTAAGAAGAGGCACCATCAGGGTGAACTGAGTTTCCTGATATGCTGGAACTAGACGGTTCTATCAGTTCTTCTGATGGTGAATCACGGAAATACTTTTCATAACTCTCACTGGAGTAAGAATCTGTGATATACATGTTTCTGTGCTTATCTGGAACAAAATTGTGGGAGGACAGATCAGGTGTAACATCAGTTCCCTTTAGTGTGTAGAGCTTGGCATTCCTATATGATGCATCAGCCAACTCTGTAGACATAACCAATGACATAGTTCTCCTTTTATTCACTCAGCTCATACAAAATTTCAGTCTGCAACCAAAACATCACACAGATTAGTCAGGAAGATGCTATAAAATCAGCCATCAATTAAAACTAATAGGCTTTAGTTTTTCCTCCCTTTCCTACCTTGAGAAATAGTAAAACGAATGCTCACTGATGAAATCTTATTGAACCTTCTAGGATGTGTCTTCCCTGAGATTGGTTAAACAAGAACATTAGAAAACATTTTTCTTTAGAACACATAACCGATCTATAAACATATGAAGCAACTTATTAACAAAATTTAGTTATTGGCTTTGATCACATAAATTTATATGGCAGATAAAGCTTCACCCAGCATAGCAAAGAATTTCGTTCTTAAAATAGTGGTTTCACACAACATTTGGGAAAGCAACAACAATAACAACAACAAAAACCTTATCCTGCTAGATGAGGTCGACTACATGAATCACTCGATGCTATTCAGGTTGTTGAAAGACAAAATCTTGAGATTCATCAAGCAACACACAGTATTTGGAAGAGAAAAATAGATTTAGTTTACACCCATGTGTACAATCTGGTGAAATGACTGCAGATGTTAACTGGATTAAATCCAAACAACATAACCAAACGCATTCTTGAAATCAAATGAAAATACCCAGGAAACAAAAACTTTTGTATTAATCGATGGCTATTCAGACATTAATCTTATCTGACACAAAAAAAAAAAGGACTCCTACAGAAATTGACAACAAATTTTACATTTTAAAAATAACTAGAAAGCACAAGAAACGAGTATCTTGGTTGGAACAAAACTTTTGATTCAAAAAGTAAAAGACTTCCAAGAACACTTAGTCAACCGACCACTGTGTTTTTTATATGAGAAACTAAGGGGTTAACAAAACTCCCTTCCAAAATCCACCTTTGTTGCAAATGCAGAAACCAAAAAAAAAAAAAAGATGAAGGAGAGAAACAACTGGAGAACCAACCCATGATAGGAAAAGCTATATACTCCCTAGAAAAAACACTGAATTCAGAAACTAGAAAGCAAGGGCATTTTTTCTCCACTCTTGCTTTAATTCAACTTGCAATTAAACACAAGACTTGCAACCAATACCTCTTATTAGGAGCCACCCAGTTTACAAAAACTGAACCACAAAATCAATATTCTAGAGGTAGAAATCAAAGAAAGGATAAAGGGTACCTGGTGCAACTTCAGGCAGATGAGGATGATGATGATGATGACGATGATGCTCTTGGAGACAGAGACAGAAACTGGGGTAAGGCTTTTGACCAAGAAGCAGAGAAATTGAATATAGGCAACCCAAAGGGGCAAGCAAGACAACCTCTTGATGTCTCCTTAGTATATTAAAAAAAAAAATGTTTCCTTAGGAAGGTCAGATTGGTGGAATAGCAACAAAACAGATAAACAAAAGATGTATTGACAAGGTACTTGAGGATTGATTTGCACAACCAATAAAATCTAATAATAATAAATATAGATGTGGACAAAGGAAGAAAAAGATAACAAGACTTTTAAGCTTAAAGGTTCCAACGAATTAAGAATTGTGGTTAAGTTAGGAGCAATTGAGCAACCGTAGTAAGAAAATAATATGAATTTATGAACATATGGTATAGTCTAAAGATACCCATTTGTTTATTCATCTATATATGATAATCATGACGACAATTTTAGCTTCTGGAACCGAGTGAAAGTGGTATGCAAGTGGAAAATCAAATACAAACCCACCTAGAATTAACGAAACTTCTTGGAATTCACTGCAACTTGTCTGTCTATCTCAGCCGAAGACATTGGCCACACGAAACTATGATCAGACAATGACAAAGGTACCCATCATGGACGGTCCAAGCTGCAAAGAATGTCCACCGTAGGATTCACATATATCAGCAACCATTTTAGTGGCAATAGTGTCTTTTCACTCTTCCCTCAACTTCAGCCCTAATGTGAAACTGATGATGTACACACAAACTTATTTATATTAAATTATTGATTGAAAGGGTTGAATGATTCTACTACCTTGGCTCTGAAAGAGGGTGAGAATCCACGTCTTTTCAAAAAAAAAAATTGTTCTTTTGGGATTTGGAAATTTGAGTAAAATTATCTTTAAAATGTGTAAAAGTACAACATTTTATAACATAAATATACAAAAACATTCTAAGATTTTATAGTACTTAATTCCTATTTGGAAAAAAAAGGACCTTTTGAAATAGACGCGTTGCCAAATGAGTATTCATGCGTTTATACCCAATCCATTTTTTTGGTGAATTACCTTATCTATTATTTATGTTTTGGATAAATGTAACATCTTAAAGTATGTTTTATTTGATAAATCAGTAAATATCATTTTAATTTTAAATTTAAGTATAAAAACTTGACACAAGGATTAAATTAAATTTATAAATTCCATCTCAAGTAAAAGTAATTTTAAGTCTCAAATATTTAATTATGAAATAAAATTATCTAATTGCATATTACTTGTACCTCAGTGAGGATTTGAGTATGGGTTTAAGGATAGATACCAACTTTTACATACAATCATTTGAGGAGATCAAATAAAATTTTAATTATTATTTTTACTTTTTATGTAACATGAAGTTAATCTTGTTCACATATGAATTGATTCATTATGAGTTAGAAATAAAAACAAGTTAATTTAACTCTATTTTTTTTAAACTAAAAGTTTTGTAATAAACATAATCTATTTCGGATTGGCTGTTTAACCTAGTTTACTTAAGTACAGTTTTATTTTATTTATGTATTTTTTTTTCATATTTATTGTATATAATTAAAGTAAATTGACTTGATGAGGTATAATAATAAGGTGTTAACTTATTTCATCAAGCATTAAAGCATTAACTACAATCATGAAGTAATATAATATTAAGTCAAAATTAAAGTAACAAAATATATATATATATATATATATAAACAAATAAATTAAACATCTAAATTATTTAAATATTTTTGAACATTTTACTTTTGAAAGAGACCAAAATGTCAAATTACATAATTAAAAGTAATAGATAAATATAATTATAAAGAAAAATGACAATGAAGTGTTAATCGTGAATTATGGATCAACTCTCTTCCAACTCAACTTAAATGGATTTAACTTACAAGTTAAATGAATAAGTTTTGTTTGGTCCATAAATAAAAAACTATATTTTTCTAAACTCAACCTTCCTCAAACAAGTATGTGAGGAGTCCTTGCGCATCCCCTCCCATATTTTTTTCACTATATATAACTTAATATATAAATAAATTTTATTTCATTTTAGTATATTTTATATAAATGACATCCCGAAAATTACAATTTAGCACTTTAAAGTTATTTCTTAAAGACCCTCCGCTAATGGTGAATTAGGTTAGCTCACTAGTTCAAATCCATTTGACACTCCTAGTTTTATATGCAAATTATAAAGCATGTACCTATCCAAAATTTATAATAAAACAAAACTCAAATGAAACAAAATATTTTATTATACCTATAGAGTGAAACGACCAAAGAAATATAATTTTTTTTTTTGCATATATCAACAGGACCGATATTGACATCACAACAACATCAAAGACTTAAATATATGTCATATCGAGCCTAGGAGGCTAATGTACCATAAACACCCAAGATCATCTCGGCCAAGGCTTGGCAACAAAGGTTATTATAATTAAATTGAGGCAATGGCTAAAATGCATTAACAAAATGTTAGACAAATTAATCAAGGTTTTTAACCTTATGGTCGTGGGTTCAAGCTCCACGGTGGGCATCAAAATATTCTTACAAGACTGAATATACCATGCAAAGACTCCACAACTACTCTTCACCACATCTTACAACCTTCAAGTCAAGGTGTTCTCATCTAAGTTGTCGATCCAAACTGAGAAGTGGTGTGCCTGCAAAAGACTTGATGACCTATAAATATCAGCACTAATAAGGTGTTAACTTATTTTATCAAGCATTAAAGCATTAACTACGATCATGAAGTAATATTATAGGAATATTAAGTGAAAATCAAAGTAATAAATGATATATTTATATATTTGAACAAACAAATAAATTAAACATCTAAATTATTTAAACATTTTTTAATATGTTACTTTTAAAAGAGACCAAAATGTCAACCTACATAATTAAAAGTAATAGATAAGTATAACTATAAAGAAAAATGACAATGAATTGTTAATAATGAATTATGGGTCAACTCACTTCAAATTCAATTTAAACATGTTTAACTTAGAGGCTAAATGAATAAGTTTTGTTTGGTCCATAAATAAAAAAACAATATTTTTCTAAGCTCAACCTTACTCAAACATGTGTGTGAGGAGTCCTTGTGCCTCCCCTCCTCCTATTTTTTTCACTATATATAACTTACTATATAAATATTTTTTATTATTTTTATTATATTTTATATGAATAACATCCTAAAAATTTTTGTATATTTGCAAAAAAAGTTTGGCGCTCTAAAATTATTTCCTATAGACCCACCACTAATGGTGAATTAGGTTGGTTCACGAGTTCAAACTCATTTGACACTCTAGTTTTATATGCAAATTAGAAAGCATGTACCTATCCAACTATTTATTATAAAAACTAAACTCAAAGGAAACAAATTATGATATTATACCTATAGCGTGAAACAACCAAAGAAATACAAATTTTCTTTGCATATATCACCAAGATTGATACCAACATCACAGTAATACTTCGAAGCCTTAAATATATGTCATATCGAGCCTGGGAGGCTGATGTACTATACATACTCGAGATCACCTTGGTTAAGGCTTGACAACCAGGGGTAATTATAATTAAATTGAGGTAATGGATAAAACGCATTAACAGAGTATTAGACAAATTAATCAAGCCTTTTAACCTTGTGGTCGTGGATTCGAGCCCCACGGTAGGTGCCAAAATACTCTTACAAGACCGAATATACCATGCAAAGACTTTACAAAAGACTCTTCTCCACATCTTCCAACCTTTAAGCCAAGATGTCCTCGTCTAAGTTGTCGATCCAAATTGAGAAGTGGTCGGGTCGGTTTACCAAAATGATCTCAGGTGTGTACAATACATATATTATTAGGAAATTGATGTTAAAATGACACATATTTTTCTCTTATATGTTAGGATTGTGAAGTTTGGTTCCAGTCTCACGTCATATAATATTAAAAGATATTGCTTTTGCTATATTGTTATATAAACAACAAGTTGTAAAGATTTTAAGTACTTCAAAATAAAATGCTTCTATAAGGATTGTGTTAAACCATGTTAAATTGTGATGTTTCTTTTCTCTCTTACATTTTTTGTTATCGAGTTTAAGTGTCAAAGTCACAAATTCAATTTTTAATTAAACAATTGTTAAAGGAGATGTCATGTGAATTAAGTAACAATGGAAGAATTTGATTTTTGGAAGAGACAATTATTAAGGGTATAGATCGTTGTTGTATGTATCTATTTTATCAAATAAAAAAAACATAATTGAATTAAACAATAATGATTAGGTTATTCGGATCTTAATTTTAATGAATCACATTCTAATTATTCATTATAGCTTTTAAATCAGTGATAAGATACAATCTAACATATTTATGACTTATAATGCTATTAAATATAATTAACTAAAAACAAAATAAAATTAAAAATATTTAAAAACTGAAAGAATGGAAATTATGTAAAATAGGACCATAGTTACATTTAATTAAAAACTAAAAAAAATTAAAAAATAATAAAGCGAAACTAAAAATTAAGTGAAATACGGAAACCAAAATTATTAACTTTACTATTAATTCTATATATGCATTAAATTTGAGTTCAATATATTTGAAGACAAAAAGTCCACTTTGATAAGTAACCGTGTTTGTGTGTCAAAATTAATATATTTTATTGAAATATTATTTCTTTTTAGTCGTAATAATAATTATAGCTTACTATACCAATTTACAAGACACGTTGAGGTTTTCCATTCGTTTTACGAATAAAAGATAGAGTCATAATTATTTGCTCAGTCTTTTTTAAAATGTTGGAAACGCGCTAGAATCACACGAGTGGGACTACCCAACTTAGCATTGTAACACTTTTTCTTTTTTTCGTTTATATCTCATAATGTCGTGTAAAATTTCAATAGTACCTTCTGACGTAGAATCTTTCGTCATATCATTACCGCGTGACGTGTGCTTCACATCACACTCACTTTCCTTTTTATAATTTACATATTATTAGTATAACAAACCATTTATCACTTTTATTAATAAATTTAACACATAACTTTGGATAGTATCTCTCCGTCCAAATATGAAACTTTAGATTTAACAATTTTTTTCAGTTTCACTATCACACAAATGATAAAAAAACGTTATACAAATTAAAAGTTTTACATATCCAAATTAAAAATATTCAAAATAATTAAATAAAATTTAAAATATCATTATAATAATTGTTTCCATATTCTAATAATTATACATCATTTAAGAATTTAGACCATTCATAATTTAAATATATTTTCTTTCTTCAATCTTTTAAGACATGAGAAAATCATGAATTTTAAATTCTAAATAATACTTCATATATGAAAATAGACTATTACAATATTATCTCAATATATTTAAAGTTTAAACAGTTACAAAACTAAATATAGAGTTAAACCACAATTTTTTTTTCTTTATAAATTTAACTCGAATTGTTAACTTTTTCATTTTCTTTTCACTAGCCATCATGTTTACTTTTTGGATTGGATACACTACGGAAACGAAATTAACTGTGTCATGAATTTTTTGATTTTAACTTTTGAATAAAATAATTGAAAAAAGTTCCTCTATTTTAGGTTGAAGAATAGAATAAATTAATGAAAGCAGCAATGGGGAATCAACTTTTTAATACCTAAAATTCTGAGAGTGGAAAATAGAAAATAATAATTGAAGGTTTGGACCAAGTCAGAGGTGTGGAAACCTAACATTTTTCCTTAGTTCAAACCTTACTTGCCACCAACACCAACGTTGGTGGGCAATGTTGGACTATTTTCTTCCCTTTTTCTGCTACCGCGTGAGATCTTGAAAGCGAAAAGACGAAAAAGCCCTCATACCCTCTCTCATTATTCTTCACTAAAATCATGACACAATGTTTCAACAAAGGTGAAAGTAACATCTTCTTCGATAACCAAATTGCTTCCTTCTTGCAATTTTCAATTTCAACTTATCTTAATCTTATAAAATGTTTCATTAAACATAAACTAATATCAAATCAGTACTCTTTTAATTTTGGTTGCTATAACAATTTAATAACATATTTATCTTCTATCACTACAAGAAAATGCTTCATTAGTAATTCATTTTAGTGATCAAAAATTGTTAGTTACTATAATGACTAACTTAGATACAAGTTTATAAAGTAAAAAATTATTGGTTACTAAAATAGTTACTATTATAAATAAAAAATTATAATCGATCACTAAATTGAATTTTAAAATTAACTACCATAGTTTTGGCTACAAAAAAAAAATGGTCACTAAAAATTAGCTGCCTAAGTTTTGGCTACAAAAATAACTTAGTTACTAAATTGGTCTCTAATTAATTAGTGACAAATTCAGTGACCAATTATAATTTTTTATTTATATTAGTGACTATTTTAGTAATCAATAAATTTTAATTTTGTAAATTGGTCACTATAGTGACTAACAACTTTTAGTCACTAAAATTGGTTACTAATAAGACATTTTATTGTAGTGTATTAACTTATCATTTAATTTTTAAATAATAACATAAATTGCAGAAAAATAAAATATTTTATGAAGTCTTAATTTAATATTTATAGTTTTCACTACCTTACATTATTTGTAAACTTTGTTGGCAATTTCTTGATTTTTTTTATATTCTAATTAATGTTTCATTTAATTTTTCACATAAATATATAAGTTAAGATAAAAAATATATTTATTTTTATTCTTGTAATTTCAAATTTTAGAATTAACATATTTCTGTGAAAATATTTTATAAAATCAAGTTTCAAACTTATAATCATGTATAAAAATAATATTTAGATGTAAATTGTGTTTAATAGATATCTACTAGAACAAGTTTAGTCACACAATTAGATTTTTTTTTATGAAGAAGAGAAAAAGACTTCTTACTAAAAACTTAAGATGATCTAGTAATTATCTTAACGAATTTATGTTATTTCCTTAGTTTAGATTCTAAATATAAAGAACATTATAAACTTAGACGATATATTGTATTATGGTAAACTTTCTGGGTGTAAAACTTTTTATTGATACTAAAGTTTTTTTTTTTCAATTTTAATTTTTACATTTTTTGCTTGTTATAATTGAGAATTTATATATATATATATATGTATATATATATATATATATATATATATATATATATATAT
>Ga0214545_1001376_pt1 | contig 45171 bp, 21 predicted proteins | sample CNSS4metaG_FD_160064 | JGI IMG/M metagenome (GOLD analysis project Ga0214545, IMG submission 160064) | Root nodule microbial communities from cowpea collected in UCLA plant growth center, Los Angeles, California, USA - CNSS4 | ecosystem: Host-associated > Plants > Roots > Nodule | place: USA... | reverse complement strand
GAAGATTGATCTTGGATCAATTCTTGGAGCTTTTGGCTTGGTTTGAAGCTTGGAGAAAGTGGTTTGTGGTAGGATGGGTTGTGCTACCACTGAGGTTTGATCTTTCTCAAGCTTTGTGTGTGTGCCTAGTCGTTTTCCAGGTCTGCAAGAGGGTTCTTGCTGTGCTGGTGTGATTCTTGTGAGATTCAAGAGTCTTTTGTGGTGTTTTTGCATATTTTGGAAGTGTAAGGATGGATACTTTGTAAATCTTTTGAAATAGTGCAAAGTCAAGCTCAGGTTGTCTTGACAAACTGGATGTAGCTCAGGTTTGAGTGAACCAGTATAAAAATCTCGTGGTGTCCTCTCTTCTCTAACCTTTCTCTCTTGCATTTTCATTTTAAAGTTTAAAGAACTTGTACTTTAATCATCTTTTTCATGTTCTTGCATGTTTTCATAGTATCTGCAGCATTGAGCATGTTTACATAATCATTTGGAACCTGTCTTGATCAATCTTGTGCATTGTTACTGGTTTAAAATTCGAATTTGCATTTTTGCATTTTTCCTAGTATTTCAGTCGACTGTTTTGCTGTTTCAATCGATTGATTATACTAGAACAGAATCTGTTTAGTAAAATCAATCTGTTAACTCTATTTTTGATCGACTGAAAGTATAATGTCCAGCACCTTTTGCATCCTAACTTGTTGATCTATTTGATTCAATTAAATGTGGTTTTTAGCTTGCAAAGATAGCTTAAATTTTTAACTAGCCAATTCAACCCCTCTTCTTGGCTTTTCAACCATTTCAAAACTAACAACTACAATGTCCTAATTGGAATGTAAGTCCCATGACTATGCAGACCATTTAAGCTCAAATTTTCTTTCTTGTTGTCTTTAGTAGTCTAATTTCAGGTTTTAGAGTCAAATTTTGATTTCTTTCTTGTTTTGAGTAATTGACTTTATTTTAAACTTCATTTTACCATTTAAAACTTTGTTAGACACTTACTTTACATTTTTATTGACTACATTAATACAGTTCTTAGTTTTTGGCCTGATTTAGTTTTTAATTGTTCTAATTCTTAACATCTAGCTTAGTTGATAATTAGAGTCAGTTTTTATATATTGTAAGATGCCTTTATAGTTTTAAATCTGCATAGTTTTAGATAGATAACTTAAAGATACAGTGCAAACTACAATCAAAATGAAAGTGCAATTGAAAGTACAAAATTCAATTTTATATGTTTTTAACACAGGTTTATTAGTGCAACCATGTTTTTCTTTCTTCTTTTCCCTCACTTTATGGTGAATGGCTAACTTCTCTTTCTTTTAGGTGCAAATGTACACGATTGACACCCACTTCTCTCTTTCTTTCCCTATTAGACTTATCAACTAATATATTTTTAGGTGTTGGTTGTCTTTTACAAGAGTTTTTATTGTCTTGCAGTCTTTCACTTTGGTGTTTTCTTATACATTTAAGTGTTTTAGACCTTCAAGGACATTAGAATGGACTTGTACAATGTTGATTCAATGTAGAGGATTAACCAATTCTGCCAAATTCAAGATGTTGAAATGTAATGGAGCCAAGTGGAAATGTTGAAAGTTGACCGAAGTTTGACTTTTTGTTTTGAAGTTCACATACAAATGCAAGTGGATGGAGACTATTTAAGGCATTTAATCACATATGTTAAAGGAAAATTTGACCATTGGAATGGATCTAACTAGTTTCATAGTGTTCTAGGTGGAAAATCCTTAAGTCGGAGAAGTTTGTATGTAAGCTTTTTGTTCACGTTGGGGGCTAGTCCAACAAGGCATAACCAATTTATATTCTTTTCTTAATGGTGTTAAAACCTAGTAGCTTTTCCTAATGAATTTTGGAAGAACACTTGAATGTTAAAATTTGACATCATGGTTGACTTTTACATTTAAGGTCTTATTTGGTGATTTAAGAGTTTTAGACCTTCAAGTACATTAGAATGGACTTGTACAAAGTTGATTCAATGTAGAGGATTAACCAATTCTGCCAAATTGAACATCTGAACCAGTGGAGCCAAGTGGAAATGTTGAAATTTGACCAAAGTTTGACTTTTTGTTTTGAAGTTCAAATACAAATGCAAGTGGATGGAGACTATTTAAGGCACTTAATCACACGTGTTAAAGGCAAAATTGACCATTGGAATGGTTCTAACAAGTTTCATAGTGTTCTAGGTGGAAAAATCCTTTAGTTGGAGAAATTTTTATTTAAGCTTTTTATTCACGTTAGGGGTTGGTCCAACAAGGCATAACCAATTCATATTCTTTTCCTAATGGTTTGCCTTTAACATAATGCAAATAGGAATACACGAAGACAACAAGATCATTTCATAATCAACAACACCTTTTATACCATGACAATAGTAAAACAACACTTAAATCAGCAGCATGATAATACTTAGCCAGAATCACATCAGGTGGAAAGAACTTATACCTCACAAAAGGTACTAGGCAACCTTTTAGGAAAATCTTTCCTTGCTACTGTGATTTACCTCCAGATCCACCCTCACCCTCATCCTTTCCTCCCCTATCATAGTGCACAAATAAATATTATACTTCATGCAAATGAATATATCAAAATAAGGATAACATCTATCCAAATTTTACAACTTTAGAAATGCAAATAAACAAGCATAAGCAATAACATGTGTGTGTGTGTGTATTGAACAACATAGAAGTAATCTAGAAGGTGTTTCTGCTATTAGCAGAATCCTATGCTATTATTGAGTTCTGTTTTCTATTCTAACCCATTCCAGTTTTAAGATTTTTAATTTTGTGACGCATCTGTTCTATTTTCTATCATTCAATTGGCATGATTTTAAATCACTTTGCATATTCCATTCATGATTCAGTTCATCTCATTGCATGAATTCAGTTTTCTATATATTAACAACCTATAATACATAGTTTATTCTAGATTGAAATATGTTCCAATGGTTGGTTGAATCTCTTATACAATTTGCATTCATTTAGGCATTTTTATCAAACACCTACCTGCATTAGTATTTTCTCTTAGGCATTTCTGACCAGAATATAAGAACCATGTAGAAATAAAAGATAACATAATAAAAAAATTGAACTATTGTACGTAGGAATGCATCACAAAAAATTGAATTGATCTAGGTGGGATGAAGAAGGTCCTTGATGCAAAGCAAAGCAAAGGCAATGCTTGAGAGTGACAGTAGAAAGGCAGTGCAATTTTACCTCTCACTCAACACAAAGTTAATAAGATTCTAAAGCAAAAACTAATAAAGTTTGTAAGCCGAACTAAATACTAAAGATACCAAAATCAGAAAAGTTTGTCTCTCACAACTCAATACTAATCATGTATATGGTTATTCTATGATGAACTATATATTAAGATGCCATTGAAAAAATCTCAGCCACAAATTACCTCAACACAATTTTAGCAATATCATTCATTAAGCTTGGTAAAAACCAGTGCTGACAAAAGAAATCTGCAGCAATTTTGGTAAAGAAAGAAAATATTGACTTTTGGGTTGACTTATTGGAATTTAGGTTTTATACTTGATTCAACATTGGGAATTTACGTAGGAAGTCCAGTTACATTTTTTGGAAGCAAGAGAACCCTGGATGAGGGCTATAGGCTGGAGTCTTGGTCCAATTTCATGCTACCTTTGTGTATCTAAGTTTAGCATAGTTTAGCATAGTAAGGTATATTTTAGCAAATTGTGACTAGGATGTGGGAGGCTTTTACAGGTACATTTGGTGAATTGTTGAAAAACTTTAGAGCTGAAGTAGTGGTCTGAATCATACCAACTAGACCAAAGTGGAATGCAGCATAATTAAAGTGTATTTTAGCTTAGTTTTTGTCAATTTGGAGGGAATTTTAAGTAATTTTTACTCAGGAATTCAGTAGGTTAACTACTCATATTTAGTAGTTATATAAATAGAATCTGAACTAAGTGAAAACACACTATTTTTTCAGATCTCAAAACAATTCCAATTTAAGTTTCCTTTCTCAGGGGGTTTCTCTCTCCCTTCTTAGGATTGAGGTCTGATAACCTAATTGATATAGGCTCATACTATTCAAATTCTTGGCAGCTTTGAAACTCTATTCATTACCTTTAATGTAGTTCATATTTTTAGAATGAGATTATTATATGGGAACTAAAAAATGATCCTAAACTATTCTCATAAGACTTGACTTATAAAAAATGAAATTTGTGGCTTGATAGTATGAAAGTTGAGATTAATTCAATGGTGTCTAATCTAGTCTACAAGAAACTAGTAAGAAAATATATATAAAAAAACTTTAATCCTTGTTTAGAGTATTGGTGAAGATGGTCTCGGTGCAATGTACAAAGGACAACTACCATCACCCATCCCTGTGGCTATAAAGGATGTCCAATTTCACAGTTTTAGAAATAAGAACACAAATAAACTTGATACACAATTTGATTGACGAATTGGTTCAAAACTACACCAAATTTCTAATCAACCAACTCAATCAAACAAAAAACAGAACATATCACTCAATAAGGGATCGAGACAGTGAAAGGAGAAAATGGCACACACCTAGCAATGACTTAGGTCTCCAACAGACTCCTCACCACAACGCAATGTCAATGCAATCCACGTGACCATTGAACTAGGAAACACAACCCAACGAGAGTTACCACTACACTTACCACAAAACAGCGATGGAAGGTCACACACAAAGTTACCAATGACGAGTGAGATCAAGGGAGGACGGCGACAAAGACACCTTGCTCAGGCCACGAAAGCACAACAGTCATAACGGCCAACGACAACATCACAGTGCCAAGTTCAAAGGGGCAGTGCACTACAGAGAGAGGTATTCGTTTTTCGGCTTTCGTTATGGTAGGAAAAAGAAATTGGGGCTAGGAAAGTGAAATTTAATTCTGAATTCATCGAGGACTTTACCGAAGGATACGATCCGTTGGTCAAAAAAAAGTTCATCGTTAAATAAGTCAACAATTTGACATAGCATTTTACCGACGAATATTTTAGTCAGTAAATAACGACTACATATCCATCGGTTAGTTCGTCGGTAAGTGTGATTTACCGACGAATTGTATTCGTCGGTCTCTGTCGATAAATAATGAATACATATTCGTGTGTAATTTTGCGGTAAGTTTGATTTATCGATGAACATTGATCCGTTGGTTTTGGTCCGTCGGTAATTTACAATTTTCTTGTAGTGAACACTTGGTGCGCCTTTGTTACTTGGTGCATGTGTCGCAACCTCGGAAAAAATCACGACGGGACGGTGAACGTAAAAAAAAAAACATCTTTTTTAAGATATAAATTTAATAAAGGGAGTCGCCACCATAGTTTTTGGGAAAACAATGGAAAACCTTACGTGTGGTTAAGGTATTAACACCCTACACGTCCGTCGTAAGACCGTTCCTTTAATCAAGTGCAAAACTAATGTGATTTTAAAATATTTGTTTTTCCCAAAAATCAAACAAAACATACTACTATGATTGAAGAAACTATTTTTAAAATTTTATATTTGGACCTGACAAGGTTTTTGACCTTGCTCCTAAATATTCTCATAAAAATAAGAAATTAGGGTTACGTAGTTCTCTTTTCAAAACAAATTATTAAAAACTTTCAATTTGATTAATATCTCTTTTTATCATTATTACTTTTATTTTAAATTTTAATGTATAGGTATTATATATCAAGTGAATTCGAGACTCAACATGATAAAGATTTAACATCAAGCAAGTACGATAGTAGACATGCTGATTAAAATTTATTTAACAAAAATATTTATTTATCAAGCAAGTTCGAGACTAGATATGATAATCAAACTTCATTTAATAAAAAAACATTAATTACCAAACAAATTCGAGACTAGAAAAAATAATCAAATTTTATTTAAGAAAATGAGAATTATAATTAACAAATAAATCCGAGACTTATCATGATGATCAATAATCCCTTATATTAAAAAATAAATTGATTTAAAAGAGAAAAATTAATTTATATATAAGAAAGATAAGACCAAATGAAGCATAAAGCATGGGTGCGACAGCTAAAACACGGGTAGAGGCAGCATAAATTTCTAATTGATTATAGCGTGCGTAGGATATATGAAAATGGAGGTACAGAAAGAAACTTGGAATGATTCAGATTCCTACCAATTTTTCTTATGCTAAGGTTTTATTATTTAGTGATTTTTAGTTTTAGTTTTACCTATTATTGTTTTTATTCATTTTTGTTATTAAAACATTGTTAAAAACCCAATCCGAGGCTTGATACTCTTCCCCAATCACTCAACCCTAGCGTTCTTCTTCTCACCTCAACCCACTGTCACACCAAAGGTTTCATCCAAACCTCCGACCATGAAATCACTAAAATTAGAACACAACAACGGTCAATGAATTCACGCTCCATTGTAACTCAAACATGAAAACAAACTCAGAATTAACCCACGACAAAATCCCAAAAGTGCAAACAAGCAACATTATGAAAATTCATGTGATTGAATTATTTCACTGCACAACTCTATGTTATCATTCGAATATTAAAATATACATCATACATGGTTTGACAAATGCTGGGCCCATGGTTCAAGCTTCAGGAACAACAAGCATTTCAACCTAAAAAACATCATCAGACGTGAAAACTCAATGTGCTTCAAACATGATAACGAACATAGAATTAATCCACTACGAAAACCCTAAACCAACTCATAGAAGTATATGTTTCATCAAGCCAACAACAACAGCAATACTATTAAAATAGACCCGAAACTCATCAAAACAAAACCTCCGAAAGAAAACCCAAATTACATTTTATCGTCAATCGAAGGTCCCAACAAAATGCATCGACAATTTCTATAGCAAGACCAAACTGAAAACAACTCAAACCAGTATAACCTAATCATTCAAATAATTCAAACAAAGAATATGGAATTTAGCAAGAACCTTCACAGTCTTTTTCTTCTTTTCCAGCGCTCACCACCTTTCTGTTTCTCTCGCTTTCTCCACTTTTTCTTCTTTCTCCCCTTCCCACCTTTTCTCCTGCTTCCAAAAGACCAGAAAAAACTGCCTCTCTCGTTCCTTCCTAGTATTTGTATGTTCTCCTTCGAAACATCACGTGTGAGAGATGAAGATGAAATTCGAGGATCAAGAAGAAGAACCGTGGGGTGTTATTCTCCAAGCTACATCTCCATTTCATTTTATGCTACCTTTCTCATTTCATTTGGCCAACCATGATTCCTATAAATGGGGTCATTCTACTCTTGTATTTGGTTACTTTGGATTGGTGATAGACTAAGTGTTGAGAGTACTCCATCTATTGCCTCTGGAGTCACTTTGGTAGACTAATTTCTACCAAGAACTCCTCTAGCCTCCTTTCCTAGAATAAATTTCTCTTCTAGGTTTCCTCTCTATTTTACCTTCATTGCTTCAAGAGCCTTCAAGCTTGAATCCACTTCTCCATTTCACTCCATTTCCACTGTAGCCATGGACCTTCTCCTCTTCATTTTCGTGTTACAAGGTCCATCAAGTGGTATCTAGAGCCATCCAAGCCTTGGTGCATCCATTGTCTTGGTTTGGGTAAGGTTCTTGGTCCATACTTGTGTTTGTCTTCATTTTTCTGTGTTGTTCTCTTCTTCTCCATTGTTTTCTTCAAGTTTTCTTGTTTTCTACCGATTGTCATTGAGGCTACATGAATCTTGTTGATTCAAATTGTAGTACTCCTTGCTTCAATGGTGTAAATGTGTTTTTAGGTTCCATTTTTTTGTTTCCAACACTTGTTCTCTGATTCCTTACTATTTTTCTTCATTTTAATCGGTGCATCTTTTAAATTTCAGTTCATTATGTTGTTTAAAAACTTTGCACTTGTTTGATGAGAACCAAGTCCTACATCACACATTTGAGCTATGAACTTCAAGTGATGCTTGTGGATGTGTAAGGAAAATGTCTCACTGTTTTTCTTCCATTTCACCGATTGGATTATGCTTTTGAGTGTCCTAGATGTTCTTCTATGATTCATGCTTGATTTTATATTATAATCAAGTTCATTCATCTTGAATTTCATAGAACATCTTCAAATTTTCGTGAGCAACTCTACTCCAGTCTGTTTTTCAGTTACGCACACCTATTGTTTGTGATTTATTCTGAACACATGGATAGGCCAAATATTTTTCTGATTTTCGCCTCTTGAATCTAAGAGATAGACGAAAATAACAAAAAAAGAATCACATAAAAAATGTTTAATACAAAAAATAAGATAAATCTTTGAATCAGAGGCATAAAATCCCGTTTTATGGCCTTGCAGCTTCAGGATTTTCCAAATTTTTTGCGGTTTTTGGTGTGTTGGAAACTTCTAAAGTGCTCTTAGTTGTTATAATTGATTGCTTAATTGTGTACTTCATTTAACCTTCATTGCTTCAAGCGCCTCCAAGCTTGAATCCACTCCTCCATTTCACTCCATTTCCGCTGCAGCCATGAACCTTCTCCTCTTCATTTTCGTGCTACAAGGTCTATCAAATGAACTCTCATGCATTTACAAACTTATTTGAAGACTAAAATAGAAAGAGAGAAACGGGAACAAAAGTAGAATTTGAGGCTAAAAACAGTAAAAAAATTGAAAACAAAAAATAAATAATAAAATTAAAAACAGAAATAGAAAAATTTAACCAGAAAAATAGAAAGTAGCTACAAAAACATATACAAGAACCAAAACAACAATTACTCAACCTCCTACCCCCACACTTAAGAGACACATTGTCCTCAATGTGTGGAAGAGAAATGTGAGTTTCAAGATGCTTTATTTGTTTATTATATCATTTACTTGTTTAAAGGAAACTAATTTGTATTCATTTAACAAATACAAGACTAAGAAAGATACATCACTCAAATGCATCATTTGTTAAACATGCATAATATTTATGTGAATAAAATGTTAATATACATATAGGGGCTTGTAATAGAAGTTTGTGTATACTTTTACAACCAACTAAAGATACTTCTTAGTTTGAAATATATTACAAACAAGTTACACTATACCAGATGTAGCTTTAACAGAATCCAAAGTTACATGAAAAGTTAAGCTAGACAATCTTATTATTGCATGTTAAGTCTCCATTTTCTTCCTCTGAAATATAAAGAAAGTAAGGGTGAGTCTTTTCCTTAACTCTAAAACTTCATAACATTTCAAAACCTAGTTATTTGAATAAAATTGCAATTGAATGAAATAACTTCACAAAAGTTTAAATCTTCATAATATCATTAAAAGAATTCTTATTAAATCTCCAAGGATGGTTCATTGGTAAAAAGACACGATGATCCATATAGCACATCTTATGGATATGTTTTAGGTAGGATGAATTAGTGTCATAATTGCAATATGCACAAGCTAATCTTCCTTTTATGCCCCAACCAGACAACATAGCATATCCGGGGTAATCACTGATTGTCCATAGATGAGCTGCACGTATTTGAAATGTCTCATTTTTTGAAGCATCATAGGTTTGTACTCCCAACTCCTATAACTCTTTCAGCTCCTGGATCAGCGGTTGAAGGTACACATCAATATCATTTCCTATTTGATTGTGGTCTAGGAATCAACAATGATAACATTGTATATTCAGGTTTCATGCACAACCAAGGTGGAAGGTTGTACACGACCATCATGACAGGCCACGTGCTATGTGATATGCTCATGGTTCTAAATGGATTAAAGCCATCACTAGCCAAACCAAGTCTTACATTGCGCAAGTCAGTAGAAAAATTTTCATGAAGGCCATCAAAGCTCTTCCAAGCTTCACCATCAGCGGGATGTCTCATTTTCCCATCCTTTGCTCGTTCTTCTTCATGCCACCTCATTGACTCAGTAGTCTTCGAACATATAAATAGTCTTTGAAGTCTAGGAATCAATGGAAAGTCTAGCAATACTTTGGCAGGAACTCTATGCTGATATTTTGGGCCCTCAACCTCAGAATTGACTTCAGGAAATTCTTTCCATCGCGAAGATTTACAGATACTACAAGCATCTAAATTCTCACTCTCTTTCCAAAATAACATACAATCTTTTGGACATGCATGAATCTTTTTATAATCAAGACCTAAATCAGTAATCATACTCTTTGTTTTGTTAAAAGATTCAGGAATATTCAAGTTAGGCATGACCTCTTTTAGTAGTTGTAAGAGGTCAGTGAATGAAAAATTGCTCCAACCATGAAGACACTTTAATAAATATAGCCGAATGATGAAAGATAAAGTGGAAAAGCTTTCACATCTAGGGTAGAGTTCTTGATTTGTATCATTAATCAATTGATAGAACTTTCTAGCTTCATCGTTAGGACCCTCTTTGTCTTCTTTTGCTTCTACTACATTTCTAAATGTGTCATACAATAAGGCATTATTATCATCGTGTGAATCTTCATCATCTACCATGTCTTCATCTTTACTAGTAGGTGAAGGTATTTCTTCTCCATGGTGAACCCAAAGATCATACCCTTCTAGAAATCCACTGATAATTAAATGTTCGTAGATCACGTGTCGTCTAGCCCAAATACAATTTTTTACATTTAGTGCATGGGCATAAAATCTCATGTCCTTGAGGCCTTCCTCTTGTGTAAGTAAAATCAAGAAATGATTCAACACCCTTTATATACTCATTACTAATCCTTGGAAATTTACTCCACTCCTTATCCATCACCTTTAATGTAATACATAAGAAATTATAGTTTCATTAAGCAATTAATAATTGAAAATAGTATTACATGAATTAAAATTATAGTATTATTAAGTAATTAATAATCTATAAAATAGAAGTTAATCAATGGTACACTTATGACTTAAAACAAAATTAAGCTAAAATGTTTCTAGCCCATAAAGATTCATTAAAACTGCAACAAAAAATAACTAAATTAGAAAAGCATAAACTAAAACAAAGTTTTGGCTCATTTTCTTATCCAAAAGATAATAAGACTCGAGGTAATATATTTATACACGTAATTTTAAAAGATAAAACAATATTAGTAAGATTCAATTTAATCACTTCTAAAAAAGATGTCAAGTATAATTTTCGTTCGTCTAAATAGACTGGATAAATGATAAATAAATGGATTGTTACCTACTTTTCACCCCTCTTTAAAGAAAACAAAAAGAATAGAAGCAATAGTGAAAATGATGAAGCCGACTGAGGGTCTGCAAGCCTCCATCACCAACCTATCACTCTCATCCACTTTTTCCTCATACTTATCCCCTTTGCACTGTAAAAAAAATGTCAACCTCATTTCCTCTACCCTGCTAATGTTTATTTAGTAAATGACAAAAAATCTCCTATGGATATTCATTTTTATCTAACCCTGTGCTTCCATAGGTCTTTAATTCACAAAATTTTATTTTATTTCTACTCTAGTTTTCCAGGTCACCTCATATCATCTTATATTTCAAAATAATGACATTCTTTACTATATTTGAATCCACTTTTGCTTTCAAGATTGATGTAGAGTGCAACAAATAAAAGATGCATGACAAGCCAAAGCATGCTAAAGAGAGAACACCTAGATGTTAAAAGTTATTGTGACATACACTTGAAAATATCACCAGGAACCGTATCTCAGCCTTTCTAGAATTTAGGGCCTTCCCTACTTTTAGTATATAAGAACAATTTAATATAGAGTCTTTAATCAACAAAGACAAGTTAAGCTATGTTATGTATGCATTCAAATATTGGAGGAATGAGAACATCACCAATAACTAATAAAGAATTATCTGGCTTACGCGCCTCACTTAAACTTTACTATGAAATATGGAGACAAGCCAAACATAATGCAGCATCTTGGATACAAGCTGCAACTGATATAAAGAATTGGCCAAAAACATGATTATTAGTATATATATGTTTACCAAACAGACACATTAAAAAGTCAAAGCCAAGAAACAAGGATTGCAAACTAATTTTTTATTGATATATGTATGTTTAGTTATGTACATAAAAAGGTAAAAAGGAGATCGGAAGATAATTTAATGGATTTTCAAAGGAGGATGTGCAGGAACTAGAACCCTTAGAGTCTAAAGCTTGAGCTAGTGGTGTTTTAATTTTCACATAGTGATATCTAAGTCTAGTGGATTTTCTTGTTTATGCTAAAGTACACTAGTTATTACGATGTGATACTCAAATCAGAGCAAGTACACATACCAAACAAGCATAAAAGAATTAAAATGTGTAACAACAAATCAATATACAAAGAAACAAATAATGAAGATAGATAAAGTAAATCAAAACGAAAAATCTTTTTTCTGAAACACTAACCTCTAACAGGTGAAGAAAAGAAACGTCGGCAAAGTTTGAGACTAATGATGGCACAAAAAGGAGTGAAGGAGTTTGATAAAAAAAGGAATCGTCTACCAAACAACAAATAAAAAAGGAATCGTCTAAGAAATAAAACTCGATGTCACTGCAACCTCTTCCATGCGTTGAAAACAAAACGTACTTCGTCTCCAACCTCACTAACCTCACTGTCTCCGTGCTGAAATCAAAACCCTCCTAGAGTTCGCACTTCGTCGCCACAACGTACTTCACACTTTGTTGCCACAACGTACTTCTTCTCCAAGCTCTGACAGCCTTTGGTGCCTTCGATGCTAGCCTCCGATAGTTGATTCAAGAAGCAAGACGATTTGTGACAAAAGGAAATTTGAGAATTTGTTCAAATTTCGAAAAAGCACAAAACATGATCTGAGAATTTGGGAACGTATTTGTCATTGTAACGTTCACATAAGTTTTATTATTTAATTTATTAATTTTATTTCATATTTCTTTATATATATATATATATATATATATATATATATATATATATATATTACACAATAATATCAATAATTAATTGTTTTAATACTTATTATAATAATATTTAAATGAAAAAGAAAAATATTGTTTCAGTTAAAAGTTATTTATCATTTTAAAAGACATATATAATAAGTAAAATTTATAAATAAAAGATTAATAATAATAATAAAGTATATCTTATAATTTGTTAATATATATATATATAGTACTGGACTGTTTAACAAAAATAAATGTTAAACAGTATTTTTTTATGTGTAATGTTATGAATAAATATAAGACCACATTTTTATTCTTTTAGTTACACATCTTAAAAGCCACATTTTAAAAAGTACGGTATAAATAGACAACATTTCATAAAATGTGATTTTTGATAATTTTTAAACCATATTTGTAACCATATTTGTAAAAAAGTGTGGTCTTTTCTAATTTTTAAGTCACATTTGTAAAAAAGTGTAGTCATTGATATTTTTTAAACCATAGGTATAAATTTGTTCTCTTTTATGTGTTTAGGCAACACTTTTTTATGTATCGGTAAGTTCAGTGTTGCCTAAAGCAAAAAATGAAAAAATGTAGTGCAAACCCGTCCTTCTCAAATCCAGAATCAATTTCATTAGACAAAAATGTATCAAAATCTGAATTATACTTAACAAAGCAGGCTGTAAGTATTATGAATTTTTTCATGGCATATGCTGAATTAAAAAAAATTGGAATGCATAGGAATGACAATAATAGGATCCATGGCATATTCTATGGGTTCAGTTTTCAAAAGATCAAAAGCATTGAAATGTGTTTGAACCTCATGCAATTTAGTAGGTATCTCAAGTTCAGTGCATGTAATTTACCTGTTCATTAGAATCTGTTTCAACAAATGTATCCTAGGATCATTAGCAGCTATGAAATTACTATGCAAAACAAATTTATCATTCAAATCATTATGATTATCATCCACAAGTTCAACCATGCTCTTAAAACTATCAGTAGCAGCATCAAGAGAATTAATAGATATGAAATTTCTAAAAAATGCAGGCACTTCATTAAATTCATACTGATCTACATGTAAAAAATTAGATTCAAGATCATGCTCATTGCATTCAAATGCTGTTTAAGAAAAATTTACAAATGCATCAACACAAGTGAAATTAGTAATAAAAAACTCCAAACTAGAATGTGATTTAGTGAAGTATGAATCGGATTGTGTAGTGATATAATTGGTTGGATTTTTAGCAAACGCAAGGGAAGTTCATTGTTTATTGCCTCCTTCTCCTATTCAGCTCTCCTTTTCAAGTGATTCAGAGTAGCCACCAATTTAGCTACTTGATCAGTCATTCCTTGAAATTCTGATGATGGACTGCCTTGCTCCTTTGCTTCATACCACTGTGGCTGCCAAGACTAGGCTGGCTAGAAATTCTACTGCTCGGGTGCATTATACTGGTTCTATTGTAGTTCCCAAGGTTGCACTGGTTGGTTATCCTCTAGTTGAGCAAACTAAGGTGCAACATAGTGTTGCTGAAACTGGAAATTCATGTATTGCTTATACCCAACTGACTCCTCATAATAGGGCTACAATGACTCATAGCTTTGCTCATAGAAAGAATTAGCATAAACATATGCTTGAGCATTGTAAGATGTAGAATAAATGTTGTATAAAAATTGGTACTTCATGATAAAAATTGCACACCAAAAGGACACCAAAACTGACCAAGAAAAAAATTATAAAATTGCAAGAATAAATACAAGAGCTAAAAACTAAAATCGCCCTACAATGGAGCCATATTGTTAAACACAATTTAAGTTGTATTTAGAGTAACACAACCAAAATCCTGTAATGAAGTATACAGAAACCCTGGGTAAGGAAATAGTACTTATTAAGTCTAGCTTGCATAATTTGATTCTTACTAAAAATGAAATAAAAGGAAAGCAAAAAAAAGGGGGGAAATAGAACAAAAAGTAAAATTAAGAGTGTCTAATTATTTAAGTGACTCTAAATGCATGGTGGAAACTAAATTAAGACATGCATGAGTACAATACATGACTCCTAATGAGAGGATGAATTGAATCTAAAATGGAATGAGGAAGAATTAGAAAACTTGCATGAAATCTGACTATGATGTAGTTGGAAAACTAAAGGTTCTTAATTAGGCAAGAATGCATGAATTAATTAGCAACACCAACACGTAATAAGCAATATAATTTGTAACTCAAATTCTCAAAAAAAAAAAAAAGAACTGAAATAGAATAGTGAACTTTAAAGAACGAGGTTAAATATTTGAACACAATTGTGTTTTGTGGAGTTAACATGGACATGGTTCACTAGTATGGAATGCAAATGAAATGATTCAAACAGATAGACCATTGAAACTGCACTAGTAAGATGAATTCAATGCAGACCATGTTTTTACTATGAAAAAAATTTAGGATTCACAAATGCAAAGCCTTGAATAAATGTAAAATGATGGGAAAGGCTGAACAAGGTGTTTCTCTGCACTTTGATGCTTTAGACACTATGCAATCATTCTATATGCAATGGAAATGCTTCTAAGAAAGGACAAATGATTATAAATGAATACTAACTATATGCATGAAGACTAAAATCCAACAAAACCCAAAAATCAAATCCTGGACTTAGTTGGTTAGTTGAGTTAAGACCTATCTCAAGAAAACCTCTAGACACAAATAGACCCACTTGGAGGTACTAATGACTTCCACTTAGAAACCAACAGAAATACAGGCTTTCACAACTTGATTCCCAATTCATACAAGAACTTGATTTTGAATTTAAAGCACAAAAAATAAAGAACAAAAAACAACAATTACCTTTAAATGCGAATCAATAAGAGAAACAAAATGTGATGTAACATAACTAAAACCCATATGGCAGTAGAGTAATCAGATGGGCATAACATTAAACTAACACATTACATCCACCACGTACTTATACAGATTCACATGAGAATGCAAAACAAATACAAAAAATGTAAATATGAGTGAAATGATGCAAATGAAAGCTAGAAAATAAAGATCTCTCTACAACTACTACTATAACTCATGGTTAAAAGCTAACAACTAATTTCAGTAAATTAAAGCCAAGACAAAAATTAACAGTGTATGCAATTAATGAGCAAGGATTCACGTACACTCAAGAAGACATCTCGATAAAGTATGTCCACTTTTGGGTCACATGATTTCTAAGAGGAAACATAACTATGTGCAGTTTATAAACCCAAGCTCAATACACTGACTCAATAATGCAAAACTGAAATGAAAAGCGAAAATTAATAAAGAAATATAGAAATGTAAACTTATTAAGAATTTAAAGGCGGAAAACACGAAATGTAATCAAAGCTTTATAATAACTAGAACTTGAAATTTGTAAACCATAATAAAAAAGGAAACATTATATTCATTTCAAATCAGAGAAAAAATACACGAGACAGAGAACGTTCTGAAATGATATGGTGAAAGACACTCACTTAGCAAAATCCTGGCCACTATGTGCTCGTGATTGACTATGTGGGACTAACTAACACATTGAAGGAAACCCAATCCCGTCGACCGCTTTATGCTAATCGAAAAAGAGGAAACCCCCTCACAATTAACTCTCTTATCCTCGCCACAACACTCTCGAACCCTAGCTCCCAACAATTTCTCTCTACTCGCACAACCGAGGCTCCCTTTGCCAAACCTAATATTTTACCCTTATATATTAAACAAAAACCAGAAAAAAAAAAAAAAAACCTTTAAAAAGCACAAACCAGATCGAACCCCAGAGCCACATGATGCACCTCTAACCTAGCTAGGATCATTCATGCACGCACACCATCGAGCCACTCTTCAATCTTCATAAAGCATAAGCTTTACGTTCCTCCGCAAAATCCTGTTATATGGGGTAGTTATTCCATGCGAGATATGCAACTTGTGGCCTTTTCATGGTAATGAATGTAGTGTTGTTAAGGGCTTTCTTAGTGGTCACGTGTAGGGATTCCAAGTCAACATGGGGTACATAGATATACTCATAATGTTAATTTTTACCGTTATTTAAGTCTTATTTCATTAAAAAAATTAACTCTTCCATAACTTTTAACCTACTTAATCCTCAATTTTACCTTGCTTTTATAAATAAATATATTTTGGGTTACATTGATCTAATTTTACAATTAATCCCCATTTTTTGTGTCTATTTATAGATTGAAAGTTTTGTTCCAAAAAAACCCAAACAAGTGAGTGCTCTTTTGTAGAAAGAAGAAGTTCAAAAACATGAAAATATGGAAGAACTAGCACTGTCGGGTGACACAAGGCCAACATCATGCGCCAACGCAATTCTAGGGACTACAAGGCCAACATCATGCGCCAACGCAATTCTAGGGACTGGGTACCTAGCAGACCATGTCTAGTGCCAGGCGCTAACCATTCGAAGGCCTCACGCCTAGCAACACCTAGAGACCGCTAGGCGGCTCACGCAACAGTTCTCTTCTTCCAGGTGCCACTTTCGCTAATGTGGCCAGTTGGCCCTATTTCTTATGGTTTTCGCGCGGGAAACTCATCTTGGACATTTTGGAGCATAAAATACACGTCTTGGAGTGCTTGGAGGTCTACTAGGGCTTGTGGGAACTATCCCTTCTTCCTCTTTGTTTCTCCTCCTTCTTTCACCTTCATTTTATAAACTTGTGCTCTCCATGACAATGGATAGTGTAAGACCCACTAAATTTAAATAATTAAATAAATAATTATTTAGTAAATGCGGGTAGAAGAAGTCTTTATGGCATTAAATGCTAACTTTCATGATGTGAAAAAGTACTAGCTCAAATGGTTAAGAGTACTTGATTGTGTGAGAGGACTTAGGTTCAAGTCCTGTGTAAGCCAATTTTATGTAAAGTGATTATTTTTATTTTTTTGATAATATGCTTGGTAATGTGGAACGGTAATATAATCATAAATTATGCTTGGTAATGTGGAACGGTAATATAATCATAAAATTATATTAGTCATCATGAAATGTGATTTTGTTGAGTTAGTTGTACACTTGAATTGCAATTGAATAGTCATAGGTTCAAACCTTGGTAGAGCCAAATTAAGTTCTTTTTTTTGCTAATGTTACTTTTGGCATGAATGTGAAAGGGCATAGAAACCCTAGCTGGCCAAAGGAGCAGCCAAGGGAGAGGTTGGAAAATAGCCCATAATGTATCTTGAATACCATTAACACAACCATAAGAGGAGAATTAAGGTGAAAAATAGAGGGCAATATGAAGGGTTTTGGAGAGCATAAGAATCACAATTAGAGTGGTGGATGGCTATTGTGAAAGCAAGTCGTTGGTGGTCAAAGGAAAGCTCTAAAATTATCAATCTTAAAGCGAGGAATCCAGGTTAGGGGAGTTCTTATTGTGTGTTTTAATTCTACTATCGTATGAAAATTTGCTCTGGATCATGCTTGAAGTGTAGAACCTTTTCATTCTCGCTTTGTTCGCGTTTTCTGGATTTTTCCAGAAACCACCTGGCGGCGCCGCCAAGCGCCACATCCGTTTGCACCCAGTTTTCTGTTTCCCTATGAATCGCTTGGCGGCTGAGGGTGGCCCGCCAGGCGACGCATATTGCGCAACCCAGTTTTCTTATTTTTGGTTGGTTTGTGAGTGGTGTGTTGGTGTTAAATTGGGTTTCTACTGGAAGCATACTCTTTTCGTGATGAATCATTACTTACAATTATCAGTTGGGGGAAATTGCATGAATTCTTGATTGAATTTGGGAATTAGGGTTCCTGTTGGGGCTGGGATAGATAAGCATGAGTGTTGCCATTGATTGATGCACTGATTCTATAGAAAAGATGTTTGTATGAACAAAGCATGAACATGTATGATATGTGCGTGATCAAATTATGGTGTCTGGGGCGTTAGGGGAATCACGAAGGGTGCAGGAAGAACCTGTCAAAACTAGATTGCTAATCACCACCTGGTGGAGCCTAGACTGCCGCCAGGCGACATCTCAGTGCAGCTGGGTAATTGGAGTCTCCTCGAGTGTTTCACTGCATGTGATAAGATATAATTTATAATTGTATGCTAATTTGGTAATAGTAAGATTGATTCATGTGATATGGTAGGTATGTTGCATTTGGTTCTAGGTATGATCTTTGTGGTGGTGGTTCGTTATTAAAGAACATGTGCTATATTGACCAAATTTAGGGTGGTATGAGTTCATATAAATATGGCACTGGAATTAATTGAAATTGGTAATTAGGATACTATGTGATGTTGGTTAGAGGATTACGAATTGGTTAATTAATAATATGATGAATGTGAAGTACGATGTGTAATACAACTGTTGTAAATATGCTTGGATGAATGAGAATGATACTTGGAGAAGGTTTAGATTGTATGTTGTGTGTTTTCACTGTTTGTGTCATTTTAAGAAGTGTGTGCAACATTGGCAAATACTATTAGCATGATTAATTGGGTGCCTTGTAACCTAGTTATGGAATTGTGACTGGAGTGCAACAATTGTGCCACAAGTTTTGTGTGTTGTATGATTGAGGTCTATTGGGATATGTTTTAAGTGCCAAAAACCAGTAGCATTGCGCTAGTGGTATGGCGCTTGGCAATGCCGAGTAAGCCGTCAGGCGGTAGGGTCTCAAAATAGTGGCAGTGGTCACTGCCTATGCGAGGCGCCTAGCGACAAGTTGGAGTCCGCCAGGCGGTGAAAGAACAGAGAGGATTCTGTTGGCACTTGGCGCTTGGCGCTTGGCAGTGTGAGATGCACGCCACGCGGTCTGGAACCAGATTCCGCTTAGCGGCGTGAGATGCGCGCCAGGCGGTTTTGGTGCAATGCTGGTGCGTGAGGAGGATTTCTACACAACTTTAGGTGATGTTCATGATGCGATGCTTTGGCTGGAGGCCCAGTTACGAGTGCAACTTTATTGGGGAACACATGGCCACTCTAGGTTGTAGCCTGGTGGTTTAGGAAGTCCAGTGGAGTGTGCGAGTTGTGGCTCGTACAGTGAGGTTTCAGATGATTGCCCTCTTCAGTGTATCTGATAGAGTTTTTGGTAGTCAGGGAACAACTACGAACTTAGGTTCATTTTGGGGAATTTCACTTGGTGTCGCGGTGAGATGTTGTGGCAAAGTTATTCCCACGTGTGGACTATCAGGTGGTGGCTTGCAGTCGGTAGGGCGAGTAGACACTCGTGCAGCAAAGATTGATCATTGATCTCACCTAAAGGGTATAGAAATGATAGACGTCTAATGCAAGTGTTGGAAGTGAGGAACTAAGGAAAAAGGGAAAAATACTAACCCAGGTTATAATATTGAGACGATGTATTTATTATGATATTTGTTTGGTTTATTTAAATGAGCTCCCCCTATCTGTGTGTGTTTGGCGATGATCATGTAACTTGTTACATGAGAGCAGATGTTGATGTAGGTGAGCATGCAGATGCGTAGAGACAAAGTGAGGGTCACTATGGGACAATTTACTAAATTTTTGTTATTGGTTTTCTTTTGTAACAATTTGTTTGGATGATGTGGTTTTGTAATGACTAAACACTGCGATTTTAATTACTATTGAAGCAACGTTTGAAATTTTAATTTTCCCACGTTTTGGAAAATTGTTGATAATAAATGAGGTTGTTTTATTAAATTTATTTTGTTTCATTTTTTTAATAAGTAATTTCCGGCTAGGACATTACAGATAGTTAAACCCATTTTGTTAGGATTAGATGTAGCCACTAAACTCTTGTGTATTTGCAAATGTTTTGAATATATAAATGCTTCTTCCATTAATTGCTAGTATCTTTGTTTCATTACAATATCAATCTGTTGCATTTCTAGTCTTTTCTATATTATAAGAGTTTCAAATATGCAAGTTCACCTTTTACTTGTTTATGCAATATTGAATTTCATGAACAAAAACTTGATTTATGGATTTATTCTTTAGTTTAAATTGGTTATTAAATGCATGATTATTTAGTATACACAAGTCTCTTAGGAAACAATATCCCAATCTTACCGGTTACAACTTGTGCAACTTGGTACACTTGCCAAAGTCTTAACATATACGTCATATATGTATAGATCATATGGAACGTTTTTTATGGCATGTGTAAATTTCTATAGCTTGTGTTAGTGTTTAGGATGCTTGTACGCATTAGTGTGATAATGGTTTCTTGGTTTCATGGTATGCATGGGGTTTGGGTCATCATGTTACAGTGCAGTTACATTCTATAGATAAAAGCCATACCTCTTAATGCTTTGTGTACTTGAAGCATCAGTGGGATGTGGTAGGTTGGGGTCACATTACTTTCTTTTCCCTCTTCTTTTGAAACCTTGTGTCAGGCCTTTTGGTTGGAAGAAAGTTCATTCAACCATTTTCTTTTCCTTCCGGGATCGAGGCGTGAGAAATTTCCTCACTTATCAGTTTAGGGATAATTATGTCCCTTTTTCATTTCACGTGTTGGTTGATTGGTAGAAGACATGGTCCCACACATAAATTCATTTTTTCTCTCCTTAGATTTTGGGTGCATATCACGTTATTCTTTTTGGTTTATGTACCTAGTTTAATGGTTTAAAATAACCATAAATTTGGTAAGTTTTTGGTGTAGCAATCTACACGCCTCATGTAGTATGGTGCATGGCCGACATGGGCCTAGGTTTTTTTATGCTAGAATACCTAATATATGTATGGTACATGCTTGTCTTTCTTCTGTCGGCCTTTGCATCACTTGACCATAATTGAAAGAAAAAGCCTTTCCACTAATTCTCTCTCTTCTGGATCACGTGATTGTTAAGTGTGGTGGTAAGCCCAAGGGTCGATCTGATCATTGGTGGAACATGGACTGAATTATCAAGCCTCACACTTCTTAAAGCTAAGGCTTGGGGGGTTGTGTGGTGGTAGGCCCAACACCCAATCTGATCATTGAAAGGCATAATACTCGAATCTCACTAATAAGCCGAATGGATAGCTTGCCCGGTAATAGGTCTAATGAATGATTGAACCGTTGAGAGGACTTTAAGGCTATTTATGGAAAGTAAAGGCAAGAGACATTGGGCAACTAGGGAGACAGGAGAAAGGATAATTAAAAAGGGGACGAGGGAGAAGGAAAAGGACAGATTCACTGGATGCTTCTATATGTTTGGTTTTCACTTCATAAGTCTTTATGCATGGTGTACGCATTCCAATGCATTCCTCCTATGATTAGTTCAGGCGTGCCCAATTTTGCATGGGTTGCATCTTAGTGGTTTGGTATGGGTTGCATGATTAGACCCCGTCGCAACTGAAACGCGATGGGACGACAAACCAAACATTAAAATATTAAAAAAAAGAGGTTTGGAGTCGCCACCATAGTTATTTTAGGAAATAATGGAAAACCATAAAAAAAGAACAAGGTCTACGAAAATAGATTTTGGATACAAGAGTTGGTTACGCGTAGGGAAGGTGTTAGCACTCTACAACACCCGTCCTAAGACAATACCTTTAATTAAAATATAAATGGATGTGGTCTCCTTTAAATGTTTATTTTCCAAAATAATAAAAAGCGAAAATTCAAAAGAAACAAAAAATGAGTTTTGTTTTTTGGGCCCGACAAGGATTACACCTTGCTCCTACGTATCTCCATTCATAATGGAGAATCAAGGTCACAGTTCTTTATGAAAAAGCTTTTTGAAAAAAACAATTGTTCAAAGATGTTGATATCACTTTTTTTTTATATTTGAAAATTTTGTACTTTTTTTAGTAATCTTATAAAAGAGAGAAGGTATTAAGTACTTAGACGAGTTGAATGGTAACACGAGCACTTATAAAGGGTACTTAAATTATTTATTTATTATTATTTTTTTAAAAGAAAATACTTCCGAAATAAGATATGATACCCAAAAAAATGCGACTATTATATATCCATAATTTATGAAAACATTAGGAAAATAAATAAATAAATAAAAGATTAGGAAATAACATTTAGGATTAAACATATTATTTTATCATTTGTAAAATGTTAAATAAAGAGTTCAAAAAACTTAATATATAAAAACGAAATCATGGCATATAAAGAAAAAGAAAAGTGGGACCAACAAAAAAAAGTATTAGAAAATAGGACTCATGCAAACATGGAATTTTAAAACATGAGATCTCTCACTTATTTATGCAACAATGCTAGCAACCCATGCAATTAACAAGCATTAATTATTAAAACTAATGAACCCAAAATGCATGACAATAATGTTTTTTCCACCGAGAAAGACATGGTGAAAACATCAAATTCAACCAAGATCATAACCAATTCTCAACAAAAATTGCATAATACAACAAGAATTAATTTTTGTAAACCTGAACGGGATATTGGATTTGCACAACTAATTGAGCAGACGAATAGTTGCGTTGGAACACTAAGAAGCACGTGACGGTGGTGATCGAAGGTGAGTGGGTTTTTTATATGTGAGGGTTAAAAGAAATTGTGAGCTTAGGGTAAGAGAGAGGTCTCCCGAGTCGTCCATTTATTCTTTTGCTTGATGGGTTTATATACACAAAATTATAAATCTATTGTAATCTCTTAATAAAGTCAGTGTTGATTATAAAGAAAATTAAAAGGCAATAATTGGTCTTAATATTATCACATTATGGGGATCAAATCATAGAAAAAATAAAAGCACAAAATAAAACGTGATCAGGAAAAATGATTCTAATTAGTAAAAGAGATATTGCTTAGAATCATATTACTACTTTCTTTATTTGGAAAAAAGGGGTCATAAAATCAAAGTACAAAATTAATTATCCTTGGGAAAAAATGATTCTAAAAATTAAAACAAATTTTGCTTCTAAATATTAGAATCCCATCATTAGCTTCTTAATTTGGGAGAAATGACAAAGCATAGAGTTAGGGTGAGAATATAAAACTTTGGGCTACTGTTAGTTGCAAGAAAATGTGGTGTGGATGGATAAAGTGTTTTGGTCTAAAATAAAAATAAGACATTAAAAGAAAACACATAAAAGATTAAAATAGTCTTTTTCTTTTTATTTATTCTTATTATTATCATATTATTATTTAGAAAAAGAAAAAAATATTCCAAAGAAAAAACCTTACTTATTTTTATTTTTTTATTTGTTATTACTTTTTTATTATGCCGGATGAAATTGGGTGTTGACAAACCCTTTACGTGTTTTGTGTTTGTGGAAAACACATTGTTTGCATGAATATATGTTTCTTCATTCCAATGCTGCCTCATGTTATATATACAACATATCCTCTCATGTGTTTAATGTAGTAACGTGATCGAAGGACTAGCCACCTAACATAGTGGTTGGTGGCCAATGGTGGAATGGTTTTGTTGTTTCGTAAGTTTTGTGTCCTTAGAAGAATTTTAGGTGACGTTGGTGTGTAAACGACTAACTCAGGAGTGTGGTAGGTGCGCATGAGAACTATTATGTAGCCAAGGCTGGGGCATTTGTAATTGCGTTGAAATTCTATGTTGTTGCGGGGTTTTCTGTCATAACTAGAAGCCAAGTGGTGACTCTTTCGCTTGTGTGAGGCAGTGGAAAAGGGTCCTCTTTGCCTGTCTGAGGCAGTGGAAGACAATGGGTTCGAGTGTCGTACTCTCTCTCGCCTATATGAGGTAGTGGAGAGAGGAAAAATGTTTCACCTTAGTTCCGACTCATTACTAAGTATAGTGCTTGGTGTGTGATTCACTAAGTTGTTACTCGAATATCCTCAACAGTAGGGGAGACTGGTCTAGTGATGCAATGGTAGGACGATTAGAGCCATTTGGTTTTAGGAAACTAGGACAATTCTCTCCAAGTTTTGTTTTTGAAGAAATCATATTTTTTTAAAATTAATATAAGTGGAGACATTACTAATAATTTATATGTGTTGAATCTTGGATTGTCTGGTTGGACAGTTTAAAAAGATTAATCACCTTTTAGTACTTTATCACACACACACACACACACACACACACACACACACATATATATATATATATATACATATCGTAAGATTCATGAATATTTGTCAAATGTGTTTTGTATAGATCTTTCGATGCATAGTTAATTATGGTTGATAATCACTTTTCATTTTGTCTAACCTGAAGAACAATGCGAAATGCTGGCAAAATTTCGTGAAATTAAGGTTTTTAAAATTAATACATACCAATAAAATAAAATAAAATAAAAAGTGAATCTTCTTGAATTGGATAGGGTCACACCTTAAAGACAAAAGTGACGTGATTATTCATTCAAAGACTATTGAAAGTCTTCATGCAATTTTAGTCTATATACGTATAAATCGATATTGGATTAATTCACCACGCATCAGTTCTAAGTATGAGAAAAGAGTAAAAGAATTTATACAATTTACAAAACGTAATAAGGCTAGAAGTGAAGATGAGGTGAAGTTTAGATGTACTTGTGTCAACTATTTGAATGGGAGAAAGTTGAATGCAACTGAAGTTAAGGAACATCTTATTTGCGACGGCTTGCTTAGAAGTTATAGAACATGGACATGGCATAACAACTGGAAGATGATAAATTAGAAGACATGATCCAGGATGTGGCAGAGAAGCTGTAGTGCAAGCACATGTGTATGAGACAATGTTTACTGATGCGAAGACTCCTTTGTATGTTGGTTCAACTGAGTTCACACGATTGTCAGCGGTGTTAAGGCTTACGCATTTTAAAATAACCAATGGGTAGACAGATAAGAGTTTCAAAAAATTGCTAGTGCTCTTAAATGAAATGTTTCCATATGGAAATACATTATCCACTCGTAATTATTATGCCAAGAAAATTCTTTCTCCGATGGGTATGGAGTATAAAAGGATACATGTATGTCCTAATGATTGCATATTGTATAAGAAAGAACGTCATTGGTAGTTGCTTGTGGTTTCCATGAAGGACAATATTGTGTGGATTTTCTCCTTTCACAACTCTCCCCCTATCTCAAACAAGTAATAGATGGTAAGAAACTCAATATTAAGAACATTCTTTGTTATATAAACACATTCCATTTATCATAGTTTAATTGTAGGACATAACATGTTGTAAGCGAGATCAACTGCTAAGGCAATAAATCTTACATGGTTGTCCCTCTAGATTTCGTCTTTTGGTCCTTATATTTATAATTGTTTGATTTGGATTTCTTCCTTAATTATTTATAATTGTGTTGATATATTATAGTGTAATAAACAATTGACTCATATTAGTGCGGTTGTAAGACCGAGGAAAAGTAATTAATATTGGAAAGAGGTAGGTTTAGCGTTGAAAGATTAATTAAACAAATAAATGGTAATTTAAATAAAGTTGAAGTGTAGCATAGTTGGTTGGAGTTTTGTTATGAGTTAAGGGTCATATGTTGAATTCTTGTTATGTGCATTTGATGTATTATTTATTTTCTTATTTTTTTCACGTGACATATGTGTATGATTTATGTTTGTAATGATTATTGTGAAATTGTATGTCAAGATAAATGTGATAGATTGCTTGGTATGGAGTGTTATTTAGAACTTGGTGATTTATGTTTGATTAGAATTTATGTTCATGAAAGTATGAATTTGATATTGGAATGAATAAAGCATCAATTGATTTTTTTTCCTCTTAGTGTTGAATTTATATTGGTCTACAATGATTAATGTTATTATGGTTCAGGGTATGTAGTGGTTGTGATGAAATTTAAATTGTAAAAGAACTGTTATTTTTATGTTGTTAACCTCTTTGGAAAATGATGTTCGCCAAATTGGGTCAGAAATATTTCAATGTAGAAAATTGGTGTATGATTTGTGTGTTTCTGCAAAGGAAAAAATATTTTTTTTAAGTGGCATGATGATTAGTAACTGTAAAATTTCATTTTGGTCAGATGTATTAATATGTGTAAGGTGATTTGTTTTAGGTTAGTTAAATGAAGTTTATGCGTAATGAATTAATTGGTTTCAATTGGAGAAGTAAAGAGGTAAGAATTAAGTTTATGGTGCAATGTTACTTGAAATGTTTGTGCATTGTTGAGTATATTTTCATGTAGTACATGTATTTGGATGTTGTTTCAAGATTGGATGCTTTGAATTTCATGGAAAAAAAATGTAGAAAATGTTGTTTTTCACATTCTGGCAAGTGTGCTTTTTCAGTCAGCGTAGTTATGGTAAAATTGAGGGGGAGTTTTCTCTTAAACTTTTTTCAAATGATAAAAACAGGGGGAAAAATTTTAAATAAACAGTGAAACTAACGAATCTACTTGTAAGACTTTTGATTGCAAATACTTTAAACATATTTTTTGATCATCATCAAAAAGTGGGAGATTGTTGGCAAAAGTTGAAGACAAGTTAATGTTGAAGCAAGATTTTGATGATGATAAAGAAACTTAAAAGCCATCTGGAGGACAATATGAAGACAAGTGTTTTATGTTTAAAGTTATCTTGTAAATTGTTTTAAAGTGCTTATAATAGCTTAGAATCAACAACTAGATCGTAATCTTTCTGATTATTTTATTTTTCTAAAAATCAATGTGATAATCGATTATCACTTAGGATAATCGATTATCCTAAGCTAAGTTCATTTTTCAGAAACTCACTAGAATAATCGATTATCACCATAGATAATCGATTATCTGCTCAAAGTTTTGTTTTTAGAAAACGCACTGGAATAATCGATTATCACTAGTGATAATCGATTTCCCTGGTAGTTTGAACATCACTGTTCAGTTTTTGACCTAATTTTTGAAACCCCTATTCAAGGAACTGCAATGCTACTTCGAACTTACCTTTTTGAGAGCCAAAGTCTTAGTGTTGTATTTGCAAAGAAGTTCTTTGAGTGTTTTTAAAAGAGCTTTGAAAAGCTTAGTGTGGGTAGAACGATAACTTTTCTTAAGAGGGTTTCCAGGAGATTGAGTGCTTCTATGTTGCTAGGAAAGCTAGGTCAAGTTCTCTATGTGATTCCGAGAAAGTTCTTTCATCTATTGTGTCTTCAACAGATGTGTTTTCTTTTCCCTATTCTTTTGTTATCTGATTGTAATCTGATATTTTTAGTGTTTGACTTAATCTCTTTGTTTAAAGAGATTAACAACTGGATGTAGGATCTTTTGATTTGAACTAGTATAAATACCTGTGTTAAATCTTCTTCCCTATCTCTTTATTTTATCTACTATTGCATTTAAAGGAATTGAGATTTAAATTAAACGGTAAAATTTTGGAAAAATTTTAAAGTATTAATTTTAATATTGAAAACCAATTCACTCGCCTCTTGGTTTTTTTTTCCAAACGCATAAACATTTCGCTGCGCGATACCAACAATTGATATCAAAGCTTGCTTTGATAGTTTTTCAAAAATTTTTGAAAATGGTTGGGCAAAACAAAACTTTTGCTGAGGGTGCGTCTATAAATAGACCTCATCTTTTTACTGGTGAAAATTATCCTTTCTAGAAACTTAAGATGGAAAATTTTTTGGAATCAGTTGATAGTGGTATTTGGGATGTTGTGTTAAATGGTCCATTTGTGCTTGTTAATGTTGTTAATGAAGTGCAAGAACCAAAGCCATTTTGACAATGGAATGTAGATGAAAATAGACGGGCTCAATACGATGTTAAAGCTAGAAATATTATTTCATCTGCTTTGATCCTTGATGAGTTTTACAGGATTTAAGTCGGCACCAGTGCACGTGAGATGTGGGAAATTTTGCAAGTGACTCATGAAGGAACAAAAGATGTAAAAAATACACGCAAGAACTCCCAGATTCAAGAATACAAAATGTTTTGTATGCATCAAGGAGAAACCATCTATGATGTGTAGAAAAGATTCACACATATCATCAATCATCTCATGGGTCTAGGTAAAAATTTTGACACTAATGAATTAAATATAAAAATTCTTAAATCTTTGAACAGAACTTGGCAGCCAAAGGTGACGACCATCACACAGTCACAAAATCTTGCAACGATGACAATGGCGGCTCTATTTGGAAAGCTAAGGGAGCATGAGCTTGAACTGGGTAGATTAAATGAAGAAGAATATCTTGGAAGAAAGAAAAATATTGCCTTTAAGTTTGAGGTCATCAAAGGCAAAAAGCACAAAGAAGAAGAAGATTTTGATGATGATGATGAGAATCTAAGTCTGATGATTAAAAAATTTACAAAATTCATGAAGGCTAAAGGTAAAAATCAGTTTAAGAGTAATAAGAAGGAGAATCAAGGATCATCCTCAAACTTCAAGTGCTATGGATGTGGGGAAACTGGATATGTCAAAGAAGATTGCCCAAATTCAAAGAAAAGTGAAGAAAGGAAGGGCATACAATTTTTTAAGAAAAAGGCATACATAGCATGGGAAGATAATGTCTCAAGTACATCAAACTCTAGTGATTCTGATGAGGAAGAAGCAAAGTTTTGTTTGATGGCTGATCATGATGTCTTTGACAGCGAGGTAAGTTCTACTTGCAATGAAAATGATTATAAGGATCTTTATGATGCATTTCAACAATTGCTTTTTAAATATAGTAAATTAGATACTGCTCACAAGAAGTTAAAATCTGAGTTTAAAGAATTACAAAATAAACTTAAAAAATCTCTTGAGGAAGAAGAAATTTAAAAAAATAAAATTTCAACTTTAGAAAACAAAGAAAAAGAAATTGTTCAATGTGCTTAATGTAAAACTTACATGTTTGATATATGTATTTTGGAAAAACATCTTAAAGATGCATTAGAAAATAAAAATTCAGAAAATCTTTCTCTTAAGAAAAATTCAAATAGAAACAGGTATGCTTCTAATTATAATAAGAAAAATAAAACTAAAAGAACTCGTAGAGTCTGAGTAGAAAAAGGAACTGCTTACTCTATGAATGCATGTGCTGCTACTTGTTTTTATTGCATGAAAAAGGGTCATACTTCAAATAAATGCAACATTAAACATTTTGGTTCTGTTTAATTTTGTGTAGAATCTCTAGTGAATTATATGTTAAAATCCTGAAGTGAAAAGAAATAATGCTTGGGTTATGATATGATGATCGGGTATGGTTGATCATAGGATGATGTTATAAGCATGTATGTCTGGTTGTGGTGATGGTGTATGGATTCTCTTGTAACCGTAAAACTAGGTTGGTTCTTTTACCCGGAGGGCTTTAGTGAGTCAGGTAAAAGAGTTTATTTCAGCCATAAAGCTTTGGCATGAATTTAGCAAGAATGCTTTTACCTAAGGATTTGGTGAATAGGTAGAGTTATTGCTTGTATGTAATATGGAAAGTAGGGGAAAGACCTTTTCCAAGAGGTGTTTGTGTGTAGGAAAGGTAAATTGTTGGTTAGGAGAGAATGTCATACTGTTTGATATTACTTGGTGCTAATATGGCTCAGTTGAATGTATGAACTTGTGTGAACATGCTAGATAAGTTTTATGTTGGAATTATATTTGTTATGTGTTGCATTATCTGGTTAGGTATAACTTGTGTTATACGGGAGTAAATGTTGATGCAAATGTAGTTGGAGAAACATAGTTGTTAGGAGACTCATTAGGGAAATCTTTTGGGAGTTTTTGGAAAGCAAATGGTGTTGTCTTTTGAATAAGATGTAATAATTTACTTTAGTAGAAGTATATTTTGAATTGGAAGGATTTGTAATGTTTCCTTTAATGACTTACATTGGTATGGTTGATTTTAAATGTTGATTTTACGTTGGAGAAATAAAGTATTTTTGAATTTTTCACTTTCAAGTGATGGGTATCATATATTTGCATTGAAACAAATACTTCGCAACTTTGTCTTTCTATATACTAATTGAAATTAATGTCTTTTTTTTTTTCATAGATTCAACAGTAGTGCACCAATTTTTGATAAGTGCATAAAGTATGGTAGGATAACTTGCGCAAAATTTATAAACAAATGTGCATAAAGTATGATAGTCCACTAATTTACTATGTTGTAAGAGAAGACTTATAATGGTATTTGGATTATTTTTGGTTTGATAAAATGTATTCTAATGTTTTTTGTTCTAGTTTGAAAATATATGCAAGTTTAAAATGTTCGAACAAACTAAAAAAAAAAAAATTTAAAAAAGCCCACACTTGGCTTCGGTTGTTGCCTCAACCGAAGCATAAATATGACATTTGGCTTTGGTTATTGACTCAACCGAAGTCAAATATCCTTCTATATTTAAATAAATTGTTTAGTATAACTACATATGGCCTCAGTTTATGCGACAATCGAAGCCGAATATTCTTTTTAATTTAAATTAATTATTTAATTTTAATGCCATATGGCCTTGGTTTCTTGAGCAACCGAATCCAAATAACCTTCTTAATTTAAAATATTTACTTAATGTAAAGGTTTAGGCTTTGATTATCTTTTGAACCGAAGTAGAATGTCTAATTTTTCATTTTTGGTTGACAATCGAGGCCAAAAGACCACCTATTTTACATCGTCTAAATACGCATGGGTTGAAGAATTGAAGACCAATGTCAAAAATAATTCCTGCCAAAACCCTTTCTCGCATTGGTGACACAGAAAAAGCTTTCCTACACAAAGAAATTTTAGTAGTAGAGGAAAAGGTGTTTAGCAAAATCATAAACATACTCTAAAAAAGTACAGACACAAGGAAAGGATTTGTGTTCATATTCTAGTAATAATACAAGATATTTAAATAGAAGTTTTCTCATGTAAAAATGATTATTGAATCTAATTTTTTTCTATGTAATTTATTATTTTACATGCAAAAGTTTTAGTAGAGCTTCTTAGTTTAAGAGTAATAAAGTGACTTTTCTTTATTAAATTTTTTGTTACATAAATTGATGTTTATAGCAACAAGTGTTTATAGATCATATCCTCTTTACCAAAAACTTTTATTGTACTCTCTTAACAATCAACTTCTATTATAAGTTAGGAATGATAAATATAAAATATTCAAAAAATCTACTAATTGTTTAGTGTAAAAAATAACTATAGGAAAATTGCATATTATTATTAATAGCCAATATGTGTAGGTATTCATAACATTCGTCGATAATACTTTTTTTATAGATTTCCTACATTAAATTTTTGTTGATAATTTCGTTGTTAATTTCATTATTCGTCACTATGAAATTTATCTCTAAAATTTGTTGAAAAGATCCATTAGTAAATTACAATTTTTATTATTGATAGATATTTTTTTGTAACTTATCATTACAATTATCGATGACAACAGTCGTCCGAATTGTTTGTCGATAAATTCCAATTCTTATTATTGATGGCTATTTTCATTTGTACCTTATCATCACATTTACCAACGGTCTCATTCTTTCGATAAATTCGTTGACACTTTGAGCAACAAATATCTCACCTAATTTGATGAAATATATATATATATATATATATATATATATATATATATATATATATATATATATATATATATATATATATATATATATATTATATATATATATATATATATATATATATATATATGTATATATATATATATATATGTATATATATATATGTATATATATATATATATATTTATGATTAAAATAATTGTTATTATAATAATAAAAGCAAATATAAATAATTTATACAATTTTAATATAAAAATAGATAAATTTTAAAAGTATTAAATAAAAATATAAATTTTAAAAAGTGATCAGTTACGAAGTAATTATTTTATTTATAAAAAATAATTATTTAAAAGATAAAAATGAAGAATAAATACGTACACCAAAACTAAAATTATGAATCATTTATATAATAGTCTCAATATGTAAAATTGACTGATTATGTTTTATTATATCAATAAAGAGAATACTAAGTTTATATGTGATTGTTTATGCATTCTTTCTTTAAACTGTATTTTAAAATATTTATTATGTAATTTCATTCGGTAACTGTTATTTATAATCATTTTATACACTACATTATTTTACATGATTTTAGATATATGAGCATAAAATTAGGATGCCTTAATATTATTGTACTGTTGATTTTTCATTACATTTTTAAATAGTCTATTTTTAGATATTCAAAAAAATCCTATTTTCATGTGTTGTAAAACTTTAATAACTCATTAAATAAACAATATAAATTTAGTAAATGATAATAAATAATTCTTAATTAATTTGTAAAACTTTTAATCTTAATGTTGACTAAAAGTTTTACTCATTAAATAAATAATGAAAGTTTAATTAATGATAACAAAATAATTATTAATTAGTTTATATAGAAACCTTTAATTTAATGTTGACTAAAAGTTTCGTTGACCGCCATCATAACTATTAAAACATTTTTTAATACACATACCAATAAATCTAATTACCTTATCAGATCAGACTTGTTTTTACTAATCTTATACTCTTGCTAATACATATTGTTCTACTTACTTAATTGTAATACACTTATGATTTTTAAAAGTACGACAATTAAAAGGAAATAATATACAAAGTTTACCAATATGCTGAAAAGATGAGGAGTCCAATAACTAGAATAATTCATTAATTACTAACTTTTAGTTCAATTCTTTCTATTTTTAACTACATATAAAAGACATAAAAGAAGAACAATTAAATATATTAGAACTTTAAAATATTTTTGTCAAATTTACTAAAAAAAGAATGACTCATATCATGGACTAGAGAATATTTAAATTCATTATATTGTAATTTTCTTCTATAAATTGGTATTTTTTTTTCTTGAAACACAAAAACAGATTTTAGAGAGCTATACAAAATAAAATGATGAAGATTATTGGAGTTATGATTATGATGATGGTTATCTTGGGTTGCACACAAGCCATTCCCATTACACCTGAGAAAACATCTACTTTCAGTGAAACAGGTATTCAATTTTTTATAACATCAATCTCTTATACATATATATTATGTTAGTTAGTATTTTGTGATATTTTATTATGTAATGTTATATGATATCATAGATATGAGAGTTATTAGTTTGATTTTATATAGATTTGAGAGTTATTAATTTGATTTGATTAATGCGAGAATATTTTTTTTATATTATTAATTTGGGTTCAACTCTTGAAATATTATAGATATGATTTAAATCACTAATATCAGTGGAGACTTCTTCGTATCGAGTTTTTCTTGGAACTTATAACAAGATTTAACATATGCACAAAATTCTAAGATAGTTTTAGAAATGGAAAGAAAAGTAATGACAAATAGAAGATGCAAAGTATTTGAGTTGTGATTATGATGATGATGATTATGTTGGGTTGCACAGGAACTCCGGACAAAGTATGTAGTGTGAAATGTTTCTTTGAATGTATAACATCAAAAGATCTATCATGTTATCATGATTGCAAGGAAAAATGTAATCATAGGTCTCTTCCCGGTGTTTACTATGAATGCATTAATGGATGCGGCATGACCAAATCTACAATAGGTATTTACTTTCTTACAACATTATTCTTTATTTTAATCTTTTATATGTATTATTTATGATTCAATTTTGTTACATGTTTACATCGTTTTAATAACTTACTTTTGTGTATCAGGTGATCGAGCTGTTGTGACCGCTGATATAAACTCTTGTTTACAAAAATGTCGCAGCAAGATATAATTTTTTTAAACAATGTATGAAAATAAAGTTGTTAGAAATAATATATAAATAAATATGAGTTGTGCGCATTTTTTCTTCTTTATTTCTTCAAAAATCTTTGTCCTCTTATTTTCTTTACATTTTTGTAAAATGTTATATATAGATTAAGAAACACTTACACATTTAAAATATAAGTTTTTTATTTAATGAAATATTAACATTTTCCTACATTAGAATAATAACTCATTATTTTACTTTTTTTATTTTTAAGACAGTCAAGATATCTAAAAGTTGGTCTAAAAGAGTTTAGGAATTGAGCCTAAATACATCTTATATTTAGTTTAAACCTTATTAAGAAAATGATAGATTTTATATATAGTTATAAGGAAGATTAGATATGTATGCATTATCTTTGTATCTTTATTTTCTGTTATTATCTTTGTAATTTTTATTTTAATCTTTATATTTTATTATTAGTCTTGTAATCAAAATATTTTACTATTTTTTAAAATAAAAAAGATTTGTAATTATTTTATTTATAATAAATAAAATACTAACTTTCACGATTAAGGAAAATAATTATTTTGGTTTTAGTGTTATTTCGTTACTAAAATTTTTTATATTTTATGAAGATTTTGCTATCATTTTTCTTACTAATAATACTTTCGTGAGTACTTACTTACTGTGAAATTTAAAAAATTTTAAGAAAATTATTCATAGCATTTTTTCTTATAAAAAATTTACAACAACTTTTATGTGAAAATATAAATTTAAAAAACAACATATACTTTTAACTGCAAATTTAAATTTTCGCAAATAATTTTCTTGTATATTTTAAATTCATAAATAAGTTTTTGAAAAAATATCGTAAGTAGTTTTTCCTATGAAAATGAATTTATAAATATATTTTTTTCTACTAATAATTTTGCATGAAATTTTACAAAAAAATTTTATTAATAAATTTTATAAAATATATAAATACTTTTCGAGGCCTTGTTTTTATTTAAATTTTTACATACTTTTAAATATAATTTTATCTAGTTTTAAATTCGATATATCTTGATAAATTATATATCTTAACATTTTAATTAAATAAACTATTTCTTAGTGATACTTTAAATGATTACGGCAAATTTTTAATTTAATAAACTATTTTTCTCCATGCTTGAAACCTAAAAATTAGAAAATCATAAATTTAAAAAAATTAAAATAAAATAAAATATATAAATCAACTGACACGTAACATGCATGGTTAATTTTTTAAATGTAGTTAACAAAAAAAATCAAATTGATCAAAATAAAAATCTAATTAAATATAAAACGAAAATGAAGATCAAATTAAATAAATATTATAATGAAAATATGGACCAAATGTTTATTCAAGTTAAGTTAATTATGTTTGATTCACATATATATATATATATATATATATATATATATATAAAGAAGATTTTCTTTTTATGTCAACATTTCAAAATATCAATTTTATCTTTTAAATATAATAATTTATTAAAATTTTGAAAATTGATCATTACTTAATTTTAATTTATATATTAACTTAATAACATTACAATATTATCACCTACTAATATAATAACACACATATTTAAAAAATGTATACGCACAAACGCGATAGCGCCTTTGTTTACGCTAGTATATATATATATATATATATATATATATATATTGATAGTTGATTTTTAAAGTTAATGATAATTATAAAAGTTTCATACGAATTTATAGTTATGTAGTGTTTAAATATATTACAATTGAGAGTTTGGTACAGACATAAATTTAACCACCAATTATACTAAAATAATGAAAACATTATATTAGTTTAACCAATTGGTTAAAAATAAATAAATGTCAAAAGCGAAGATGGAGATGTAAGTATGTACCGAATAGAGGTATGGCTTGTCATTTTTTTATTTACCTTTTATAATTCTCTTTCTCGCATCAAAAACAGAATGAGTATTAAAAAAAATACTAAATATCTACTTGAAAAAAGATATTAAGACTCTTATTTTTTTTAATTTTATCTTTAAATTTAAATCTTTGACATAATTTAATGTAAATCATTAATTTTTAAAAAAAAAGACAATGCTACATTAGTTAATAGTCTACATTAAATTTTACATAGAAAAAATAAAAGATGAGAATATATATAATAAGATTCATAATATTATTTTCATACTAAGATAATAACGAAAAGAGTAATAAAGTGTATTGCAAGATAAGATATTAAGAATATGGATAATGATACTTTAATCCACTTTTTTTGACTCACTCTTAATCCACTACTCTCATTACTTTTAGATCATCACATCACATCACTACAAAAAATTAAAATAAATGATCTAAGGGTGATAAGAATGGTGAGTTAAAAGTGGATAAAAAAAGTAGGTTAAAATATCATTTTTCTAAGAATATTATCAGAAAAATACTCTAAAGTGATAATTGAGACAAAAATATTTTTAAAAATATAAATCAAATAAGATAAATAAGTATTTGAGCTTGATTTGCCGTGAAGAAAACTGAGTCTTCTAATTTCATGTAATGACTTCAAGCGACTGAGTAAATCGTTTGATTTCCTGACAGCAGAAATTGACTATATCTTTAGGAAAAAAGAGAAATTAGGAAAATTCATGACTCCATGTGCTGGTTCGGAGGAGGAAACATCCTTCTTTCTCTGCAATCTGCAGCAGTGGTTGATTATCTTATCAGTCATTCTGGCCGACATACTTGTTTAGAATCAGTTTCATTAATGATTTCCAAGAAAAAAATTGGAGTTTTTAACCAAACAACTTTGTATCTATTTGGAGTAAGTAAAATTATTTAGAATCAAATTGAGTTTTGTTGGGTAAGTTTTGATGAACCTACCTCCAAAACCCCTGAGCTGAAGTTCACGCCATTCTTGAACCATTGCACAACAGCAACACATTAGATGTGTCAAGTAGTCATCACACAGACCTCCCTACGAAAAAAACAAAAACGGTTAATAATGAAATGAAACTTAAGTGGACAGGGTGAAATGGAAACCAACCTCAATGTTAAATTTGCTACGCAATTTCCCTCTTATGCAACAGGAATAACAGCAGCAAACACAGAACATGGAGTAAGCCATAAGATTAGTCATTGCACGTGTTCGAGCTGTAACAATTTCAAGTCAGAGAGTTTGGACTATTGTGTACCAGTTAGAGTTGATTTCAGAACTTCATGATGCATGTTATCGTCAACTGTTTAGGTAAATCATATCCATTAAAATCGCATTACTCACAATTTACTTACAAGTTTCTCCCCCGGTAACCACATTAACTATCCAAGAAAATGTTCCGCATGGGAAGAAGCAGGTCTTTAGGCCTGTAATGAACAATACTATTATTTTCTTAAAAGGAAATCGTAAACAAGAAACACCCTTGCATCTTACACAAAAAAAGTAGGAAGAAAAATTTCCTCATAGACTTTAAGAAAAATTCATACACTTCGAAGTTCTAATACTTGTTGCTTCTCGCTCCATACATTTTTGTATGAACCAAGCACCTTTATTTATCGAGGTCTTGCATGTGTTGCATTATATGCAGCTATCATTTGATTGAAAAGGTTTTACTAGACAAGTAAAAGAACAGGGGTAATGATTGTTGAATTGCAGTTTGCATGCCACCACTGAACAAGTTTACCATTTACCTTTTTTGAAAAATGTATGTAGAATCTATACGAGGGGTTCAGATATTTACATAAGCAAGGCTCACTGAAGCAACCAAAGAGATCAGTCTCCCATTCTGATTGACTTTTATCTCCAGATTCCAACTCGAGGTCCTCGAATGCTATTGCATTGTTAGTTATATTCCTAGACCAAGATATATGTATAAATAATTAACAATTCAGTAATAAGATGGTTACCTGATAAAATCATTTAATGGTATCATAAAACTACCTTGATATCAAATCAGTTGGTTCGTTGAAAATAACTTTTGCAACCTTTTCGTTAGGTGTCACGCTGACAACATTTTCTGTGACTTCAATAAGATGTTCAATTACCCTGCATTGGTCTGGGTCATTATTGGTTCTTGATCTATGTAGTTCAATATGCAGTTTTTCTTTCTCCTCTTTGAGGGCCTCGTGGAACCCCAGATCAGGGTACCTACGAGATAAGGATTTCTCCAATATACCTGCATCCTTCTTAGATCGATTAGTCTTTAGTATCACATTTTGGGTCTCCATTTCTTCTTCATCCAGGGTGTATTCCGTTTGATCCTCTTCTCCGAGATGCTGCATTTCAAATACCGAATCTTGTCAGAGGTAGATGCGTTTCAATGGAATGGGAAAGATAGATGACAAAAATCTATTGATTGAAATTGAAACAAATAATTAAACTTGATTAATTACTTGTTCATGAATTTGGAAGTGTAACATTTAATATCTAAGGGTTGGGCTATACATGTAACTCAAGAAAATCTTAGAAAACTAAGAAATCAAATTAAGTTTTCTTTTTTTCTCTTCATTTTACGTCCAAATCTATCGTGACTAAAAACATTGCAAATAATATATAGCTCTGTGACTAACTGCTCTGTGACTTCTGAAAGGCATCACTCTTAAACTACATACGTAACTTAAATGTGTATTAAACTTTACCGCTTAGCTTAAGGGTTGATAATTGATGCACTGAAAAAGTATTAAGAACAACACAGTGTATGTGTGGAGTTCTTATGTTTGGAATTTTGGAAGCTTCTTAACTCGCAAGAGTCAAAAGTGACTTGTTTCATCGTACTTGTCTTTTTTAATTTGAAATGTATTTTACACAGGAAAATTTCCTCTAAAAACAGGAAAGATTTGCTACTATTTAAAAGAATGTTCTTATACACATATCCACCCATGTCTCAAAGGCGACAAGGTCATTTTTTTAACAACAAAGTTCAATATATTTTTTTTCTAAATTATTAATTATCAATTAATAATATTTGTATAACTTTAAAAATTAATTAATATACCCCAATAATAGCTCAAAGTTGCCACCGTTTTCGGGAGGAGATCCATGTTATTCCCGGTGGTAGCCCAGAACACAGAGAAGAGTACAGAGCAATTTACATTACACTCCTTACTCTAGACTCTAGAGTCTTCGTTTTCGTCCACCTTTTCAAAAAGTTAACAGTAAAGTCTGACATTTTATAACTTTTGAAAATTTTGACCAAATTTAATAGAGAAAAAAAAAAAAAAATAATAATAATAATAATAATAAATGACGTGGTAAAACAAAACAACAGAAAACAGTGGATGTTAATTACGTTCATTCATTAATTAATAAAAAGTAGAAATACTGGTATTGATATTATACTTTATCTCCACCGACAATCTTTTCACCAAATGTGAGGAAAACACAGTATTGTTCGAGCTGATTTTATTTTTAAAACCGTTGAAGCTAGCTAAGATCAAAATAAAAATAAATGAAAAAAGAGAATCGAGAAATGATTTTCTCCAATAAATTTTATTAAAGATCTAAAGTGAACAATAAGCATGTTAGGCGCGAACGATATCATCTTAAAAAATAAATTAGGCGATGAAAATGTAAATCAAATGCAAGGATAATTATTAATTTAACAAGTATGTCTAGTGAACTTTCCTAACGAAGCAAGTGTAACTGAACGCAAGAGAAATATAAAAAAAAATGATTAATAGTGTGATGTGATTAATTATAATAAATCTAAAAATATAGAAATAATAATAGAAAAAACTGTTAACCAGTGAAGAACCTGCATACGAAAATCGTGAACAGCGGAGATGAGGGGCACGAGTTGGAGGTGGCGATCGATCTGCGTCTGAACGTGGCGGAACTGATTCACTACGCTCCAACCCATAGCAAGCATGTAAAGGTAACTCTTGTCTTTGCAACTTTCCACCAACTCCAACGCTTTCCGCAGAGCCTCTTGAAGACCGTCCAACGGTTCCTTTGTCGCCGGCAGCCGCGCCACCTCCGTCGATTCCAGCGTCACCAGCAGGTTCCCTATCATCCTCACCTGCTCCACCATGCGCTCGCAGTTCCGGCGGTGCGCACTGGCGTTATGCGCCGCTGATATCACCGCGCTCGCCACCCTCGTCGCGCTCAACCCTAGAACCTGCGCTAGGTCCTCCATCTTGAATTCTTTGTTTGTTCTTCTTGTTTCTGTTTGTCTACAGTGGAGAATAGATAGAGGGAAACAATGTGTGAGATCTAAACTTTTATTTTCTTTGGGTTCTGCTATAGCATATGGGATTTTGAAGTGTGTGAAAGCGACGCGTTCATTCAAGCTTGGACTGTTACACGGAAATGGTGCCTACTAGTGCATTGGAGGGTATCGTTTTAGAAGAGTCCCACGCACATAAGTTACCTTACTAACAAATTACGGTGAGATTAATAATGTTATATTTTAATATCTCAGGTAACAATATCTAAATAATAACAGTTTTTTTTTTTAAATCATTTTTTTTTTCTAGTAATGGCGAACTATTTTCCTGTAATAAGTTGGATCATGTTTCAGTTTCACGGAGGAGCTCCGTTACGGCTCATAGTTTTAGCAGCACCTGACATGTCGAAAGAAGAAGAAGGTGTGAGACATGTCGAAGGAGAAGTTGTGAAAAAAAAAAAACAATAATTCAGTATTTTGTCTATTATCTAACATGTCTTGTTTTTAGGAAATGAACGACTTTTAATTCATTATTTTAATTAATTTTAAATTTTTTATTTTTATTTTTATTTTTTGACAATATGATGTAATAATTTAAAAGTAATTAGAGTGATGGATTAAGAATGGGTCAAAAAATTATTGTCTCTCACTTTATTTATCTTTATAAGGACTTCTACAAAAATTTTGTGATTTTTTCAAAACATTGAGACTTTATATATCTAATTAATTAAGTTTCTAAATGTTTTATTCGATATCTTTTTTCTTTAGAATTACGTATTTCTTTTAAATAAGTTTTCTTTCTATTTATTGGTGTGCGTGTGTGTGTTTTTTTTCTTCTTAATTTCACCTTTTATTGCTGACTATGGTACAATTGTGGTAATTCTTTTTATCGTAAATAATTGATTTACAATCTAGAAAATTTAAATTCACTTTTTTTGACAATAAGAAGGAAGGTGCGGATGGTAGAAGAAGGTCTCTAACTAGAGGATACGTGACAAAATGATGGTGACAAAAAATGAGTTTGGAATAGAGGATAAAAAGAATGGTCAATTAATCTAATAAAAACAATATGTTTTATATGTACATTATAATTAGAGTAAGAACAAAAATAAGAGGATAAAATAAATAGATTATAAGTATCTAAAAATAAATAAACTATGATTCATGAACATGTTTTTTTTTTTTTTTATATATACTTCAATCATTAGTTTCTAATATACTGTGAAGGTTTGAAACGGGTTACAGAATACACTTCTATTTTATTTTATTTTATTTCATCAAACTAACAGGTTTTAATTTTGTGACAAGGAAACCAAAATGATATAACAATATACCAAATACTTAATTTTTACTTTTAAGTACACATTTCCTGAAATATGTATTTTATTCTCAATATATATATATATATATATATATATATATATATATATATATATATATATATCATTGTTATTATTATTTATAACATGTTTTGTCCGATCCATTGAATAGGAAATATATGAAATTGCAAGTTCTAAGATCCCCTTTTTCTTTTTCTAAAAATTTGGGTTCTGAAAGTTTAAACCTTGTTTTTCAAATTCCATTGTATCTGTAATTTCCTTTTGATTTTGAGGTTAGTGTTGTCTATTATTGAAGTCAAAGGCTAAATGTACAAGTTTTACAGCGTATTCATTGCACTAATTAATGTTGGTTTTATTTATCAATTTTGCTAACCTATGCACCATTATGGAGATGTCTGTAGTTTTCGAACTTGTTCGTAGAAAATAACTTGAGATACAAATAATGCAACCTTATTACTCGATTCAATAACATTTTCCTTTCCACTTGCATGATAACTTTTCCCATCTTGAACAACATCATGGAGGATGCAACGTCACAAAATAGGGCAGGCTAGCTCGCTCATTGCGGGTCGGGTTCAAGCTTCTAACTCATTTTCGAATGTTAGGTTGACTCGATCTGACCGAATTTTGATGAATCAAAAATAGGTCGAGTTTAAGCGAACGAGTATAACCTATTTTGACATTCATATTCATTTATCCTAAAATTTAATGGTCGTGTTATGGACGAGCTAAACATTTCCTTTGATCTTTTTATTACTAGAGAGAAATTTGTTATACACATAATAATGTGTAATATTATTTGGAAAGCCATTGAGCCCGTCTAGCTCAGTTGGTAGAGCGCAAGGCTCTTAACCTTGTGGTCGTGGGTTCGAGCCCCACGGTGGGCGTTTTTGTTTTTCTCTTAAAACACTTTTTACTTGATTCATGTCTAGGTTTGTTGGGTTGCACATCAAATTTTCATCTAGCCCGTCTAGCTCAGTTGGTAGAGCGCAAGGCTCTTAACCTTGTGGTCGTGGGTTCGAGCCCCACGGTGGGCGTTTGTTTTGCCACTTAGATGAATTGTGGTATAACTATGATAAATTCAAAAAACTACACTTACCATGTTCACATATGCTTGCTGCATGCAAATATGCACACCACAATTCCTAAGTTAAGTAGGATAAGAACAAAGATGGACATAAGGGAACAACATGGTCGATCAATAAAATGTTCATACTATTAAACATCAGGACATAAAATGTTCTCACCATTGATTTATGTTTTATTTAGAAAAATGTATTCCATGTACCTTTACTTAATGTATTTAATGCATGCATGTTCATAAATAACTTTATCATATTTTTTGTATTCATCTTCAACTTATACTTTATCATATTTTTGTCTAAAATAACTTTTTTTGACAATTTTTATACTTTCTCTATTTTTTTAAAATTCTATTAAAAATTTCTATATTTAAAATATATAAAAAATATTTTTTTACTATATATATTTAAATTTTTATTGTTGTTGTAAATATTTTTTTATAAATAAACCTATATGTTTTACATATTTATATACCTAATTTTTACTCTACATTAATTTTCTTTTTAAATAATTTTACTTACAATAATATTATTATTTTATTTTATTTTTCTAACTCATTACACCAAATTTTTATTACATAAATTATTTTAATCAAATAAATATACATCTCTCACATTTAATTTTACATAAAACAACCATCATTATAATATATTATTATCATAATTTTACTATTATCATAATTACCATATATATATATATATTTAAATTATCTTAATTATTATTTTTATTCTTTAATTTATTTATTCCTTACTTATTTATAAAAATCAAAATAAATATATCTTTTTAATTTCAAATACACATCAAACTAACAAAATTTTAAATGTATAATAAACTATTTTTAATAAATCAAAATTTTTTAATTTTTAATAAAAAAAGAGTTCTTAAAAATTATTTAATTTTTTCTTTTAAAAAAACACCTTTTTAGAATTCGTCTTCTAAGGGAACCTGAATCCTAAGAGGGGTTTTGCAAAACAGAAATAAAAAAACACCTTGCATTTTGGTTTGCCAGGGAAACGAATCCCTTTCATGTAGAATAAAATGGTCTTTATGGATAAATAATATTTATGGAGGTATATTAAAGTTAATAAAATAAAAAAATGTCTACTTTTGTCAAAAATTCACCGTAGTCCTGCATTATAAGTTTTTTCAGGTGTTGTTATGAAATACTCTTTCATAATGTTAATAGTGCCTCAAATTGCCTACTTGCAATTATTCCACTAAGTTGTCTCATAACGTTCATGTTGATGAAGCAATACTAGAGAAGCTAAGAAAATATGACAAGGAAAAGTACGAAACAGAGAAAGATCAAAGATTATACCTCATAAACAGTGGTAGTCCCGAATTTTTCACTAACTATTACTATCAAAAGAAAACTAAACAGGGTCAATACAATAAAAAAGTTCATGATTGAAGTTTAGTTTCTTGTTTTGGACATGGCAACAGTTTGCAATGGAATGAAAAATAAAAGAAGTACTGAATGAATGAACGCGGAGTTTAGTGTTGTGTAGGATGGTGATAAGAAAAACAGGAGGAAGAAATTTCCTGAGACAGTAGTACCCAACGCTATTATATATATACAGTGCCATTTTTGTGGATTGAAAATGAAGCAAAGGTAATTCACAGGTATCCAAAGTTCTCCAAAGTTTTAATTTTTAACCTGAATCATCTTCATTTCACGTATGATTTCTACTTCCTGGCCATGAATACTGCGAGCGAGAGGTTTGTTACGTTCCTCTGTTTCTTTCTGCTTCTCTTCATGACAACGTTGTCAAACTCCCAACCAGACCGTTTCATGAGACCCCTTCGTGGGAGTAACAGTGAATACTTCGAGGTGGGTTACCCGCCGCCGTCACACGAACCCACTCCGTCCTGCAGCCACCGTGTCCTCCACCACTCCTTCGCCCACACCATCGACTCTCCTCCGTACACCACCTCCTACAGCCCTCCCCCGCGCTGCCCCGCCCCGTGGTCCCGCGTCGTGCTCCATTTCCACGCCCGCTGCAAGGGCGAGCAGTACGACCGCATCGCCGCCATCTGGATCTCCGGCGCCGAGATCCTCCGCACCAGCACCGCCGAGCCCACCGCCGACGGCATCTTCTGGAACGTCCGCAAGGACGTCACGAGATACTCCTCCCTCTTCGCCAAATCCAACCTCGACCTTACCATGATGCTAGAAAACATCGTGAACACAGAGTTCACAGGCGTCTACCACGTTACCGTCACTCTCCTCTACTACAACGAGTACGCCGTTAAGGCCCCCGTCAGGGTTCCGTTTGTCCCCTGCCCCGAGGAGCTTACTTTCAATCCAATTTCTCTGCC
>Ga0214545_1001373_pt1 | contig 45196 bp, 14 predicted proteins | sample CNSS4metaG_FD_160064 | JGI IMG/M metagenome (GOLD analysis project Ga0214545, IMG submission 160064) | Root nodule microbial communities from cowpea collected in UCLA plant growth center, Los Angeles, California, USA - CNSS4 | ecosystem: Host-associated > Plants > Roots > Nodule | place: USA... | reverse complement strand
AAGGAAAAAAAAAAAAAAAGAGAGAGAAAGAAGTGAAAAGTAATAGGTAGGGAAACTGACATATTTGCTCTCTTTCTTACCTTCTTGTTTATACGTATGTACGATAAGCTGGGATAAATTATGGTTATTTTTTGTTTAATTATTATCTTTTTAAGCTAAATGAGTTTTTATTTCAAATATCTCGATATATTTGAGAAATTGATAATTAATTTGGGGTATAGGGTTTTAAAGGATGTTTTTGAGGAATGATATTTTGATGAAAGAATATTTTTTTTATTTATTTTATAAGTTTCATTGGTGTAAGGGTATCTAGAGTTGTGAAGGAAAGTAAATAAATTATGATTTCTTTTTAGTTTTGTACATTAATTGTTTTTTAGGATAAAAATGTGTTTTTGGTGAAGGTGTTGAAATTTCAATGTCATCATCCTTGACAACTCGTCTGTATTATTCAAGGTGAAATTTATCATCAACATGACCAGACCTACCAATCCAAACACCCTTGACCCAGAACGTGAGTGGTGTTTTAATTCAATACTTACAATTAAATCATTACAAGTGGTGGCTATCCTTAATCTCCTCTAATTTGTTTACAGGAAACTGTCTTCGAAAAGAAAACCATCTCTTTCACCACAAACGAAAGGGATTTATAAACGCATTAATTAGAACCACCAAAGAAATGAACTTCAATTACATATAACATCAAGTTGCAGGTAGGATTTTTCACCCTCAAACTACAATTTAGATACACAGTTTGGAAAAGATAGAATCAAGATTACAAAACATCATGATAAAATAACGGGCCTTGCACTTTGACGCACCAAATCCAGATCCACCGTTTCAAGGGTCGCAGGAGAGACAAGTATTGAGGGAATCTTCGGTTACAGCTTTCCTAAAATTCACGATTGTACAGAAGTGAGTGTAAGCTATAATCATAATGAAATACTAGAAACTTCTTCCTTATCACACGTTTAAAATGTTCATCGTGACGACGCTCATGAACATCTAAACTAAAAAACGTAATTCACGAGTTCAGGTCAAGAGCTACCAATTCAGAGCATAAAATATTAACACAAGATCATAGTGGTGAAGATCTTATAATGGTAGATACGTACCGGGGGTTAAATTTAGCCATAATCGATGCTCCAGTGCCGGTTTTTACCAATGCGATCCATTTGCTCCACAAATTCAGGTTGCATTAGAAGGGACAACAAGAAATTTAAGGTTCGTCAGATGTTGACTGCGTTTGCTCTTCAAGTCATACCATCTAATCGTGTGGAAGAAATTTAGAAAGAAAGTGGCTATGCTTTCATGGTGTAAAACAATTTTAAGTAGTTTTACATTATCATACAACAACAAACTAACCCAAGTCATTCATTGACACTGTTAAAGATTTTGCACTGAAAAAAGTTATAAGATACAAATTATTCCTCTGGCTTCTCAACTATGAAAAAGTTTTTGGTTCACTTTCAGAAGATTAGAAAACTTTGTTGACATTGTTTACTTTCACAAACAGCCAACAATGTTTACTTACATGGTAGTGTTACAACAAATACAATGGATAAATCAGGTAAGATGCATAAACTATAATAACAAGATGCGTATATGCATTCGTTTTGTGAAAAGCTTTGGCAACTTGGAGAATTAGAATTTCTGGGAATAAAAGAACTGAAATGAGAAAACTATTAGGCGATTTGTTTAGAATGAAAAATCTAGGGTACAACGATTTTACCTATTATAAGATCAATACAAGCAGATACAAAAGAATCGCAGTTCCACGACAAGGGTTGGATGATCACAGCTTGGAACAAAAACAAAGAATTTCTTGGAATACACAAAAAGAATGGTGGCATTTAGGAATGTCCTTTGATCCAAGTAGGATCTTAATGCCAGACAAAAAAATACTTGGAGTTTGATCTGATTCCTTTTTTTCAAATGCTAATAATACTAATACTAACAACAGGTAAGTTAGTAATGATCCTGATATATTGCTCCAAATTCAGCTCTCCAAGCCTGATCATCGTATGTGTAAGAGGAGGCTGCATTGTGTGCCACATCAGAGTCCTCTCTATTATACAGTGGTTGCAGTGCAGACTCAGGTAATTTGCTCTCTGTAATGTACTGCTTCATGGTATTAATCTCTGTCTTGTGTTTTCTTTTCAGCTTTTCAATTTGCATCTTCAAATTTTCATTGTCTTCTTGCACATTTGCAAAGTTCTCCTGTATTTCAAGAAATGAATTAAAATTATGGTAAGACAGAACATATACTGAATCTTCACAAAGAACATTCTGTGTTTTCTCTTTTAACAAAAATAGATTGACAGAAATGTAATTCCTTTTCTCTTTCCGTGTTAATTTGGTAATTAGTGAGCTAAAAGTAAAAAAAAAAACACCATCCCAAAAGAACTTCAGAATTAACTCCCTAAAATATGATGCGTTGATTCTCGAACCCATAATGAGATAGAATTGTACCTCTGCAAAAGCTGCTGCATGTTCAGCTTCTCTTAGTCTAACAAGTAGCTCTCCTGCAGCCTGAACAGCTTCAGCAGTATCTCGAAGTTGAGTCTTCAAGCTCTGGTTCTCCTTTTTCAACAATTTTGATTCCCTTTCTCTTTCCACCCTCAATGCAGAAAGCTCAGCGGAAAGAGATTTGGCAAAGCGGGCGTGACCTTTTTTCGAGGCTTTCGCTGCTGCCTTCTTCACTTCTGCTATCCCTTCCATTATGGCATCGTGTTTCATAACCAAATCATCGTATTTTTCTTGTAGGTCAGCATAGTGTTCCACCATTCTAGCGTGTCCCATAACTGCTCTCTTTAGGGCATCATCTATCTCGGCTGTGCACTTCTTCTCTGACGTTAGTTCCATCTCCAACCTCTCAGTACGTTGGCGGTATGAATCAAGATCAGCTCTAAGTTCATCAGTAAGACAGATCCACTCACTTTCCATTTCTGTCCATCTCTGTCTTTCATTCTCTAGCTCTTCGTTGCCATTATCATAAGAAAATACCCCGCTCTTTTGCAGTTGTATGGATCTTGACATCAAAGAAGACCTTAGTTTGTCAGTAGATTTTTTAACTGGTGCATCACTACATAATTGCAGCTTGCTCCTTAGATTCTGAATTTCCTTAAGAAGTGACTCCTTCTCAGTTGAATCAAAAGTGAAGTTCTTTTCGGCTAACTCTTCCTGAACTTCTTTAATTTCACATTTTTCTTCTATAATGCATGGCAAATGACCATTTGAGGAAAATTCCCTTAGAAGCTGCAAATGATATCAACCGGACCGGAACAAAAGAAAACTAATTATCAACTGGATAAACTTTATAATTATAAACCGTAAATTCTAATCCATTCAACTGACCTTTTCGTCATCTTTCATCGAGTTATACATAGTAATGGAGTTCAGTTCTCTCTCTCCTTTCAATTTCTCCACCTGGTAATATGCGACATGCCATTAAATTAAAATCAAAACCACAGTTCATAAAGGAAAATAGGAGGATATTAATACCAACTGATTTAGTTGCTCAATTCTAGCTGCTTGCTCCTTACAAACATTCTCGAGCTCCTCTTTTGTGATGTTTTTGCCATGACATTCTCCAAATGCTACCTAAATTGTCAAAAAATGGATAAATGAGGTCAAGACATAGAAAGAAGGTATTTAAAAAAGATACTTGATAAAATTAAGACAAAACATACTTGGACCAAACTGGAATCCTGACAAGATATTTTGGTCCGGCAAGATGCACAAAGGAAAGAAGCTACTTCATCACTGGAAGCTTTATGTGGTATTGTTTGGTCACAAGATTCAGCCTTGTCAATGTCTAGAGAAGGTGTCAAAGTTAAGTGCTCAAAGGAGAAGGACGATGAAGATTTGTTCAATGCTGAATTATGCTGATGATAGTCAATCATCTGTAGTCCCTTCTGAAGGCTTGCTGCCAAGGACTCAACCTTGCTGGACTGTACTGAGGATTGCACGTGCTCGCCCTGTTTAAATGGTTTTTCCAACACATTGTTGCTGAAAGTTGAACTCTCTGCCACATTGTTCCAACTTCCAAGATAACTTGAAGAAATAGCCAAACTTTTCCTTTGAGTTTTGCTGAATTTTGGAGATTCGGACAACTGTGGTCCAGCAAGTACTGGAAATTGATTACATGAATTGACTGAAATGCTCAGTGTTTTTCCGCAGCATACCTCATCCTTTTCAATTTCATCAACGCTGGTGGTGTCTGCATCACAATTTTCCTCAACAGAATAAAACTGGACACAATTTTCATTGACAGACATATCCTTTGGATTTCCTTCAGATGAGCTATCCAATTCATCAATTTGCTGGCGTAATTGCTGTATGTCATCCTTGCTGACATTTACACGCTCACCAGTATCACGATCTATGTTGGATAGGAGAAGAGAACGGTTTAAGCTGACTCTCATCTGATTCAGGCTTTCCCGTGCATTTGGTCCTTGGAAGTATCCGTCTTTACTCCCAACTGAGCTGTACACATCGTACTTTGCTCTAATAAGTTCTTCCTGAACCATATAACACATTGTAATTCAAAGATTTGCATTAGTTTGATCTTTCAGTAACAACTACCTAAATGAGTACAGAAATATACCTTTAAGTGTTTGATGTTATTGCTCAAATCAACATCAGCCTCCTTTATTACATTGATAACTGGCTCATTTCTGATCGATCTTGCTTGCTCACCAAATCTGAGTGTGCGCAGGGTTTTACCATTACTCCTACAACCAACAAGTTCAATCTTTATTTCTAGAACTCAAAAATACCGTCCCACTACACTCTATATATGAACAAATTATGGTCTTCAGTCTAGGTTAATACTTGTTATTAGGGGAGATGAAACATATTACTGAGAGTTTCGCATTTCCACCAAGTGGTTCTTGCAGTAATCGTGTTATGCAGGACTCGCTGTGTGGAATGTCACCATTTTTCCCAGACTGAGATTTCTTACTCAGAGCATCCACTAATTGCCTACAACAAAGAAATATAACAGTGGTTACAAATAGAAAGCAATCATAGTCATTAAATAGCAATAAAAGCAAAGTGTTCTTTCTCCATTTCGAATCAGACTATAGAAATTACGATAAGAAAAAACTAAGGTCTGCGTGGAAGAGAACTTGTTAGCAACTTACTTAGGCTTATCTTATGACATGAGCCTTTTTCCAAGTATTGGGAAAAACTTATGAAAATAACGTATGACATGTCCATAATTTATTTTCACCTTAGTTCAATTATAAGGTATGTCAATAACTCATCTTCACCTTATTTCAATTATAAGGTCTCCAAGTAGGTTACAAAACAACCTACAACTTATAATAAACTTGTTTAACCCTGTTTTTTTTTTACATAGAAACAACTCATACATAAGCACTTGCATGATAAGCACTTCTTCAAAAAAAGTACTTAATTAAGTTATTAACCCAAACACACCCTAAGAAGTAATTTTGTTACGGGATCTTACTCGAGCTGAGATAATGATTTCTCAACATGTCTGTTTTCCCTTGTACATTGGCTACCTACATCCCCAACTTCATGGCTGTCCACTCCAGCGAGATCAATAAGGCTGATTCTGCTAACTTTTGAGCTACTGAATAAGCCCTTTGTGGTTCCCTGCAACATCATTTTATGAAAATCATAATCGAAAAAACTAATGAAGAAAATTAACAATATAAGTCTGCCTTCAACCTTAGTAATAATCATACAAAACTGATGGTAATGTTAGGTAGAATTACAAAATTTCACAGTACCTTGCAAAAAGATTCAATGACAAATGTGAAAATTATGTGTGATCCAGAGCTATTAGAATTTAAGTTGGGGGCTCCTTTTTTCCTCCTTGAAAGGCCCTGTAGCATGCATAAAAGAATGAACTTAACCGATAAAGATTAAAACAGAACCCATGCCATTAATGAACAAATGCATACAATAGTTAGAGCAAAAGTATAAGCTAACAAAAACAAAGCTTTCAGCTTCTCATAAATTGCATATAGATTTCAACATGTAGACCTTCATGATTCCCTACCTTAATCAAAATTTCTGCCACATCTTCATAGTTAGTGACGTATTCCTCAATCAGATTTTCAATATAAGGAGCATTTCTTGAATCATCCTTCATCTGCAATAATTTTTATCAAGGTAGCAAGTATGTAGCAGCAACTAGAAACAGAAGAAACGAGAAGCAATACATTCATGAAAAATTGTATCAAAATGACGGAAGCATATATGCCTACCTCAAGGTTCTTCTGGATAGGATCGAGTAAATTGCCAATTCGTTCGTTGTATATCTGTTTTAAAACACAACCAAATAAAAGGAAGGAACACATTACCAACACTAAGCGACCAACTCATTGCTGTTTTGGGAATCTTTATAAAGGAAACTTAAGCTCTGATTTACCTCAAGAAATGAACAACGACATTGATAGTTGAACTGCTGCTCATTAGAAGTAAGCCTCTCCTAATATTGTAATCCAAACTCAATCATTCAAATTTAAAAGAAGAAATATATATATATATATATATATATATATATATATATATATATATATATATATATATAGATAGATAGACACACACATATACATATATATGCAAAAAATTGGCAATTTAAGTAGAAGATAGAGCATACTCTCTCTAGCTCAGAAAGTAACATTCTGAAGATTCGAGGAACAACTCCCAATTGACTAGAACACGAGGACTCATCAACCATGGCACTTGGGGGACCCCACATTGTGTAAGTCTTTCCACTCCCAGACTAGTAAAGAAGCACAACACATGTGAGAAAGGAAAAAGAATCCTCACTATTGCATCAAAAAGTGACACTCGTTTTGTCACTAAGAAAGTTTAAAACCTAGCAAGCAACCGTATGTACCTGGCCAAATGACAGAATTGTAGTGTTGTAACCAGCTAAGGCGTTTCTAACCAAGGGAACACCCACTGACTGAAAAACATCTTCCTGAACATACAACAACTCATAAATCAAATTCAAGATTGATCTTCCCCTAAAAGCAAACCAGGCAGCAAGAACATGGAATAGATAAAGGCCAATTCTCCATTCCCTCATTATTACAGCAAACTGATGTAATTTCAAATTACTTTTTTTAAGATTTAAAACAAGAATCCCAATCACACAATGATGTTAAGTTCCTACCTGATTGGAATTGACATCAAAAACTTCATCAAACATGAACTTTATGTCCCCAATACACAGGGCTTTAGGAGAAACCTTAATTTCCCAATCTTCCTCTTTTCCATTGATATTTTCAGGCTTAATTCTCACAACAACCTGCTCCAAAATACACAACATATAATTAGCAAAAAACAATATTTGTTTACACAATAGTTTCTGATGCTAAAGATTACATCTTGAAAGTTGAAATGTGACCCAAAAGGATGCAAATTTTTTGAACTTGCCTTCACATGTGGGTTGTTGTGGGAAAAAGGGTCTTGGGGCTTCAATTGTTGATGGTGATTGAGGGAAATGTTTGGATGGGCAGGGGGGGTGTTTTCAACGTCGGAATTGAGGAATTTGTGTTTTTTAAAGGAAGAAGAACTGGGTTTGCGATTAGAAGAAGAGATTGATCTGAGAAAATTAGAAGAAATGCTTCCCAAGAACCCACTAGAATCTGTGTTGTTGAACTTTTGCCTCATTTTTTTTTTCAAGAATGAAAAATTCAGGAGAGGGAGAGAGAAAGAGAGAGAGTTTAGATTCAAATGTTGGATGGAGAGTGAAGGGAAGATGAAGAGTGTTTGAATTGGAATAACTCAAAGAGGAAAGAAAGATGACCGTTATGAATATTGCAAACTGAAATCCCTAAATTGTCCTTTTTTTGTTTATGGAGAAATGATTGCTTTTAAATAAAAATATAAGGTTAAAATAGAATGGTCGTGTTAAGTAAAGGTTAAAGATATGATTTACATTATTAATCTAACATTTTTCAGACAGTATTATTTTCTTTCTCTTTATTTCTTTTTTCGAAGACAAATACATCCAGTTATGTTGTTTAGTTTTGTAATAATTTAAATTATTCATACGCATTGTAAATTAGTTTATTAAAAATTATTGAGAATACATTAAATTAGATTTTATACATACATATTTTTGTCAGAAAATAACTGACATGCATTCTTACTTTTAATATATTTTGAATATTCGTCTCCATTTTGAAAATGCATGATTTTAAATCAAATTACAATACACAATGCGACGTGTTACTTGAAAGATCAAGATAAAAATAATAATAATAATAATAATAATAATAATAATAATTATATATATATATATATATATATATATATATATATATATAAATAAGAATGTAGGAAATATACAGAGAAAGTTAGGTCAATGTTTAAAATTAAGTGGTTATTAGGTTTATCAATAAATAAACTAACCATGTTGCTCATACATTTGTTAGGACCTCACAACTTTATGTTAGTCACATTTTTTTATTTCATTTCATTATGTATTGATGTTCTTATTTTGAATTAAATATCAGATAAGCATTTTGCAATAGAAAAACCAAACTAACACACTAATCATTTGTTTTTGCTCCAATCCAATTTGTTTCTTTTGTCAACAACTTCAAATTTTTATAAGTTCATAAAAAAAGTTAACAAATATAGAAAATTATTATTTTCATTATCATTTAATAATCATATATCAACATGTAGAATATATTTATCAATGTTTCAATATTGTATAAAACAAATCTATTTAAGAAAACGCTCCTCCAAGATGGTGACACAATGAGGGACAAAATTGTCCATTTGGAAACTATATTCAAAATAAGTAGTCGTTGAGGGCGGTGGTGGGAGAGAATGACTTGACTTCCGTTTCCGAAATTAATTATTACTTATTCAGAACCAAAATGATTATTTTATTATAATTTTATCACAATAGTAATAATAACAATGACAGGAATTTATTAATGTATGAAAAATGAAGTGAATTATGACAAAGCATAAAAGTTGTTCAAGAAACTTTTATAAGGTTTAATTATTTTAATTTGCTTTAACAATAATTTTAGTTAAATATAACCAATCTTGAAAAGAGATCCTCTTCGTTAGAATATGTTGTAATAAATATATCATTTAGCGACATTATTTAAGTAGATAAGTGTGTAAGATAATTGTCACATCATATAATCATGCTGTTAGTAAAATCTAACAACATAGGCTTAATTAAAAAAAAATAAATTATAAGAACTCAATAGACCAATAAAATTTGATAGAAACTCAATGAAAAATTTTAAAATTTATTATGAAATCAGAACACAATTAAACCTTTTATAATTTGATTTCTAAAAGTTTATATAAATCTTATTTATATTTCCAAATTTCCTTTTACTTGTATAGATTTAATTCTTTTTGTAATATTTTCATTAATCAAAATCAATCCAATACCACATAACAGTTGTTGTAATATCTAATATTCAACAAGAATTAACTATCTTTTTAATCCTGAACTTTGACGTATCTTTATTCAAAATTTGATATATTTTAAATCTCGAACTTTAAAAATAAATAAATATAATTTTTAGTTTAATTATGTTAAAAAATTTTAACGTGTCAAATGCATTTTTCAATATACATCAAAGCGAAAATATGTTGATTAATATAAATAACTTAATATTAGCATGACACGTTTAACATATCAAAAGAGTTAGAACGATAATATTCATTTATTTTTAAAATTTAAAAACTAAAATATTTGAATGATTACAAATAATTTTAACGTGTCAAATACGTTTTTCAGTATACATCAAAACAAAAATGTATAAATTGATGTAAACAAGTTAATGTTTAGCATAACCCGTTTGACATATTAAAAGAGTATATCAAAAGAGTTAGAACGATTATATTTCTTTATTTTTAAAATTTAAAAATCAAAATATTTGAATGATTACAAATTATTACGTTCATTTATTTTTAAAGTTTGAGAATAAAATATATTAAAACTTTGATGGTAACAAATTTTAATTTTAAATTAAAATTTAATGAGTAAAAACATGCTTAATCAATTCAACAATAATTAAATTCGAAATAGTTTGTCTTACCTGATTCTGTTTGTCTCACAAACAATAAAAGAATTTAAATTACATCAAACTTCAAAGGACTTAAGAGAACACGGTCAAATCAATTAGAAAACACTCATTATCTAAAAAATTAAACTATTCAAGATTTTTTTTTTTTGTATTTTACAATTATATTCTTGAATATTTTTTTCATACTTTATCAATCCATTATGTTTAATAATCACTTAAAGTATGAACTAATAGTCATTTATCTCAACAAAATAATATTAAAAGTTTGAGTTAAAAATTTCACATTACATAAAAAAGAAAAAGTTAAGTAACATTTATAAAGGAAAAAAACTTACAAATACTTCTTACATTATTTACATATGATTCATTAACGTATAAAAAAAAATCCAACAATGAAAACATGTATAATTTTATTATGATTAAAACAACCTATTTGATGAAAGACACATACTTAAGAGGTGACGTGTGATTAACAAATCCTGAAAAGATTATGAATACGTTTTATAGTCTAAGTGTGTTGTCACTGACACTATTCCAGAAATACATGAATGCATGCTAATTAAGAAAACACCATAACTTAGCAGTTTCAATACATTGGTCCTTTTCCACCACACAGACTAATTAACTTTCATTAATAAAGAAAATGGATACTTTTGATTTATAAGCATGATTAGTGTGCAGCTACCATTTTTGATGGGAACATGATGAAGTGGAGGGTTAGAAAAGGGTTGTTTTCTAGTCTATGCTTCCAACAACCTCATTTCTCCATCATTAGGCCCCAAGAACTTCTGTATCATTCACATCACATGCAATTATTCTATACTTTTCATATTCTAAATATACAAATTGGTTCATCAAAAAGATATCACTTGTTTGTTTTCAATTATTATTTTGTGAAAAAAAAAAGAGTTATTCATAAATCTATCATTTATCATCTGTTAAATATTTGTTCAATATAGAACCTTTTCTTTTTCTGCTAACCTCTTTCTAAAACTACTTTTGCATGCGAAGTAAATAGGGATGAAGAGTTTGTAATTGCTTAGAATAAAATAAAGGTTTGATTCTACCATGTTTATTCTGTGTAATTTTTTTTATTAGAATAAAAAATGAAGTTAAAATAGGTTTGATTGAAGGATAGAATATATTTTATTTGAAAATATTTTTAAAAAGAAATTAAGATTTAAAATTGATGTTCCCTCTTTTTGCTCTCTTTTTGGATTCTTATCGAGATCACTTCTGAAGCTCTTTATCAAGTTTGTTCTTGGTGAAATGTATTTATAACGTAATTGAACTATTTTATTCGTTTTTTATTTCAACATTTTCTTTAAACTTTACTATTGTGTTTTTGGGTAAGCAAAAATAAAATAAATACGAGGCATTAGAATACTTATTACTATTATATACCTCGAATACATGACGAAAATAATATACAGTAATATTTTATTTTTTTTTAAATAAGTGAACTTTTTTTTACATCAAATTGTCTTGACATTTATCTTGAGTTAAATATTAAATTTTACATCAAATTTCAAATAATCCGATGTAAAATTATTGAAATTAGGGTTTTTAGTTTTCTTTCTTATTGCGATTTCAATGCAATTTCTCATATTTTTTTGTTTTTTTTTTTCAATAGTGGTTTTAAGATAAGGTCATTTAGATATCATTATGAACTTTGACATCTCAATGATGTTCACACCTCAAAGTCCATCTATCTTTGTCATCACATGAAAATGTACTAAAAGAAAAAAAAAGAATACAAAGTATGGAGACTGTATCAAACCCGTAATAAAATTTATACTTCACGAGGCATAGGCAAACCATATGAAAAAAAAATCTAAATAAATACATGAAGAAGGCAAACCACTTATATTGTTCTTTGTGAGTGAAAGTTAAATTAGCTAAATATGAGACAATTTGAACTACATAGACGTACAAAAATACAAGAAGCATCGACATCATATCCCTTTTAAACTCCAAGGGATCACAAAAGTACATGACAAAGTAAAGAAGAATCATTTTTCAACCAAAACCTTTGAAAGCTCTCCCTCCAAGCATGCTTCAAAGCATAAATGACACTCAATTACTCAGCATAAATAGAATTTTGTATCTCTAAAAAATCTGAAAAAATCCCCACATATTCGGGAAGACAAATCAAAACAACCTCTAGTTGCACCATCAGTATTCACTTTAAACTAATTAACATATGGAACTTGTCATATTAAGTCTATAAATGAAACTACCCTATCTTCCCTAGTTTGAATATTGAAAATTTTCAACATAAAAATCAGAGACAGTATTACACATATGTTTTTTATAGATTTATTCCAATAAAATTACTATTAACTTCTCTGATAGTATTGCGTGCATATTAGTGGATGTTTTGAATTTTGTTTTAATGGTATGAATCAATGGTTGCAGGTGTTTGGAGTGGTGAGCGCTTTCCTCCTATTAGATTGAATTTTTTATAGGTCTACGTGAGTTATTGAGGTATACACTCTATATCTTCATTATAATATAAAAAATGAAATTGTGGTTGTGTTTTGGATTTTAGTCACGACAATGTATAAATGTTTCCACTGAATTTGTTTGTTGGTGTAGTTTTTATTTTCACCAAATTACTTACACCTAGAAAACTAATATTTTGTTGTATTTTTTTTTTCTTCTTACTCGATTTTGTAAAAATCATTAAAATAGATAAAAATTTCTTTTTGATCCAATTTTTTATGGTAATTTCTTTTTGTATATATTTGATTGTAGAGTCCTTACATCATTTGATAGAATACTGATAAATTTTGAGATACAAAAATTTAGTAAAAAATTTTCAAATGCTCATAACTTCTTATAGAGAGCTTGGATCAAGACACAATAAAAGAAGATACAACACACAACAGAACCAATAAAGTAAAGAAGGGTAAGCTAGCTAAAAAAGAGATATAGGTAAACACAATATACTAAGATTTAATTTGCACATTATATATAATTATCGTCATCACACAATATCATACATACAATCAGATTCTTCTAGACTCAGTTCATACGGATACATGCACTTAAGTCAAACTCGTGAAGTCATGCACTTGTGGTGGTAATACATTGCTCCATACTGAGCTACTACACGCAAGGTTAGTCCTTGTCACGGTCATAAGATCCTTGGGTCATCCTTATGATAAGACCTTCTGTCACTCTCACCACCTAATCTTCTTCCCATGAGTATAAATGATTAGTTGAGTTCAGGATAGCTTCACATAATGAAACATTCCTTACCTCAAGACACACCCTAGTGAATCACACATGATAGGATTCCCTCCTTGGGAAATCACTATATATCACCATTTCCATCATCATAATATCACGTTCAGCAATCTACATTATTATCATTCATTCATATACTTGCTATATCACACAACAATTTATTCAAGGCTAAACATTCAATAAAGATATCTAACTTCCCTCCAAACTCACCAAATATCATTTAACTTAAAGGAAACATTAAAAGTTATATCATTTATTTTCTATTAAGTACATCAAAATGGTGAACAACATTTCTCTAACCGCAGACCTCAAATAAAAAATCTCAACAGTCAAACTAAAGATTCATATCTCTAGGACTTGTCAAAATTTCATCTACATCCAATGATTAACGAAGCGAGAATCCCACTTTTTTCCGAGATAACTTATACTAGTAAAACAAGGTGGCGCTTGTCATTGGAAAAGTGGTGCCCGACGTATGACCTCTTGGAACTCACTAATTTGGGAGCACCCAGAGGTCCAAAAGTGGTGCCCAACACCCCCAGTTTGTGGTCATTGTTTAAGTGGCGCATAACAACGTTGCAATGGTGCCTGACGACATACCAAAAGCGAAAACTACAACTTTGAATTTTAATTAAGCATTTTGACACTTGTTCTGTTATTTCCTACTTAATAAATTTCACAATGTTTTAATATATCAATCTCTTAGCTCAAGAAGTGCCAAATTTAGTCAGTCAAAGGTCTCGTAGAGAAGTTCCTATTAACACTACAACTTAAGTTTTACAAGGATAAACACAAAAATATGATTTTTCTACATTAAGATGCTCAAATTGTTTTGTTTAAATGATTCCACACTTTTTATACTAAAACTCCATCTTCTAATTCAAATCATTCCATTTAGAAAAAAATCCCTTTAAGCATAAAAATGTAGAGAAATCACAGCACATCAAGTTACACATTTTCTCAACCACTTTAATCATTTAACACATCCACAATTATCTCAAACAACTCCAGTTTAAAACAAACTTTCAAACATGGTAAATTCATGTCATCAATTCATAGAATCGTCTATTTCAACTCTTTGAACAACACTTTAATTACATGAAAAGGCTAGCTTTCATTGTCTCAGACACAAGTCCTTTTTCTTAACAGGAGCTCCCTAGAACTCTAAACCGCATAGGATCACCTTGACAAATAATCAAAATCTCGATTATAGTTCTAAGCACATCATTATGATCACAAAGCAACAAAGATTCACGAAGAACAATCTAGAGCCACATGTAACCCAAGTACTCAAAATCTAAAAAGATACTAAACAAAACTTATTTCGTTTAATCTTTAAATGGACAGTTGTATAAAGCTCTTCATGTAGATGAAAATTAAACTAAAAAACTAGAGAGGGTAAAGAAAGATAATAGTTTTATAAAAATTAACTAGTTATTAAAGTTATATTTATAGCTTATACATTTTATTGTTAAAATATCATAATTTTCTCCTTTTAAAAGATCAGTCTCTAGGTTATCACATTATTCATATTATTCATATATGCTATCAAAATATTATGAACATAACTATTTTATATTAAATAGAAACTTCTTCAAAATAAAATATTGATAGATAAAAAATCACTCTTACTCATTTATCCAAAAATTTAAAATAAAAGAAAGTAGAAGGAAAAGAAATACAGTACAAAGAAAAAGAAAGTTACGATAAGGAAGGAAAAAAAAAGTAGATTAAAATAAGGAATTACTTGAATTCACTGAGGGACCACACTTCCTATGTACCACTTAGATAGTAATTCAGTACATAATGGAAGAAAATTTCAAACAGAATCTGCCAACATTAAATGCCAGTGAATAATATAATTTAAAAAAAGTGGCTATAGGGACCATTGGTATTAATTCATTCTGAAAAGAAAATCATTATTTAACATTTTTCTCATGATTATACCTTTTGCAAAGATCTTTTATTCAATAGTTTCTCATTAAATCATGAAAAGAGACACAACTAGGTTAAATAAAAATGATTGGTAGACATCTATTTGTCGACACTTATTTTGAAGAGAAAGATGAAGAAATAAGAGATGAAATAAAATCAAAATAGTTGATAAAAAAAAGAAAAAGAAATAAAAAGTGAATGAATCTTATAATCAGTATATATATATATATATATATATATATATATATATATATATATATATTAATTTACTTGTATTCATAAGTATGTGTTTATTTGTGTTTTTCTTTAACAAGACTACTTTATTTTCTACTTGTATTTACAATTTTTCTGTCTTTATTTATTTCTCATAAATTTGTGTTTTCTCTTTTATTTATTTATTTTCCTTTCCATAAAACATATATATAAATATCTTATGCTCTATACATATTAACAATGGAAGCGCATTTCAAAGTCATGTTGTCAATTTGAGAAGAAAGAAAAGCTCATAAAGACTTTGATTGAGTTTTGAAAAAAAATGAGATATGTTATTTATATATTTTATACATAGAAGAAAATAATGTGAAAAAATATCAAATATATTTATAATGTTCTGATTTTAATTTATTAAATTAAAGTAATAAATAAATATATTTTTATATTCCTGTAAAAATATTTTTTTTCTAAAAAGAATTTAAATAAAAATAATATCAAGAAATATTCTCAACAAACTTTATAACACCAAAATCAAACATAATAAAATGGCAAAAAAAAGGTGAAATTTGATAGCTATTGATAACCATCGATCTTTATTGGAATGACAAAATAGTAATGAAATCTAATTATTAAGAACATTTTTAATCTGAAATCTTAAGATAATAAATTTATAAATTTTTATATTTTATAAAATTTAGACTAACAGTTAAATTCTTATCAAAATTAGTAAAATATTTGCAATGAAAAATCATTGTTATCCATCATTTGTTTTAAGTGTAATAGAAGAAAATTTTGGGCAGCCTTAGCACTAAATTAATTTATTTTTCTAAGTGGGATCGTTGTGGTTGCTAAAAGGAAAAGGAGAAGAATGTTGGAAAAATTTAGAAGAAGAAGAATGAGTAATGAGGGAGTAGGTAAGTTGCATGTCAAGCACGGGATTTTGAAGTCAAAGAGAGGCATTTAAGAAAACCCCATGAAAGTGATGAAAAGGGCCATTTTTTCAAACCATTTTCATTCATCCTTTCAATTATGCCAACTCTCTTTAGTTACATTTGCAATCATCCCCTACGTCATTGCCTTCTTATTAAATAATCATTTTTACCTTCTTTTTTTTCTTCTTTCTTTGCTTTTCACAAACAAACAAATTCTACTGCTTCACATTTTTTTAATTCATTCACACCATAAGAAGAATAATAGGTAAATGCACGTTAGCAACGGTCTAATAGCCCTTTCAATCTTTTTCTTTTAATAATTTACATCTCACTTATTCAGTATTATTTACTAAGAATCATATTATATAAAATATTATATTTAGAAATTTTAAATCAATTATTAATAAAACCAGTTAATTCATATAAAATATTTTAGTCGGAGATCTCACCTCAATTAAAAATATAAGATTGGACAATAGGATCTTCATTTTAAACAATTAGTTCTAAAGTTAAATACTTTGTCTTTTTAAATTATTTTAAAAATTTGTGTTTCATTCTTAAATTAAATTATATATTTATTGATGAGTCTTTAAAGATAAGTTTTATGAGATAAAATAAATCAATAAGACCTAATCTTAATCCATATAATTTAAAGATGAATATAACTTTCGGTCCAAAACTCCAAAACTTTAAAATAATTAATTGATGTGACTTAAACTTACACTTAAATTTCTAAGACATATTTTATCTCTGCAAAATAACGTTAAAATCCTCCTCAACAAAAAATATATAAAATGTTTTTAAGATAACAAACAAACGTTTCAGCTAAATAATTTTTAAAAATCCTTTACTTACTAAAAAATGTTTTAAAATAAGTAAAATATTTTACTTACAAAAGTAAAATAAGTACGTAATTTAATTTAATTATGAAACAATTTTTTAAAATAGTTTAAAAACAAAAAAAAAAACATGTTTTACCTTTAATTTTGTGTTATTGAATTAAAATGATCCATTTACGTTATATTTTATTTGTATATCATAATCATTTCATCTTAAAGTTTGGGTTCATATTTTAATTCAATTCTTAAAAAAAAAGTGATTTTGTATATATATGACAGTCAATCTTCACAAATTGAAAGAGTGCAACATTTTAAGTCTGAATCAATCACTTGGCACCCAAATCATAATTTCTCAAGAGCTTCAAATCTAATGGTAAGGTTATGGGGTGACTCATGTTCATTCATTCCTCTACTTTTTGTTTGAAGTCTTCACACGCAAATTTCGGAATCTTTTCTCTACGAGATCAAAGGCACAAAAATACATCAAACTATTATACATATGCACTTCATACATGTATAATAGGGATTTAAAAATCAATACTAATGCACACTTTCTTTATTTTACTTTCTATTATTTGTTACTTTGAAAGAGTTAGATACAATAAAATACTACTTCCATCCTTATGTGTAAAAACCTTTCTGAGAAATTCACATTGTCTTTTCATAAGAATTCCTTTGAATTGTTTTTTTTTTTATTAAAATATTCTTATTTATTTTGTATTCTTTTTGTTGTCAATAAATAATAATTAAATGTTAAAAATTAATAAAACAAGTATTTTTCTCTTGTGAATAGTTAGATAGAACATGCAAATTTTGGGTATATCAAATTGAAATTAAAATAGGTCATGTTAAATTCAAATTTAAATTTTAAATTTTAAATTTTAAAATAAAATGTTAATTCAGATAAATTTAGTGTGTGTTTAATTTTCAATTTGAAAGCTCAAACCTAAGTTTACTTTATATTGAAAGTCTCATTTAATAACCTAAGTTTACTTTATATTGAAAGTCTCATTTAATAAATTTTTGTTCTATTTTATTGAACTTCAATGAAAAGTTACTTTCAAAACAAAATCATAAAATTTTTTCATTGAATAAAATTTTCATTTTCATTAAACCAAACTTAATTTTTTTTAACTGCAATCCACGTACATTTTATGTATTTTCTTCACTGGTACACGAAATACATTCAAAACATTGGATCAAATAGTTGGTGAGCATGTATATGTTTTGAGTCAAAATAACTGTTCTCAACGGATTGTTGCAACCATGATTTAGGAGGAGCAGCAGCAGTAGAGCATTGAAGGAATCTTCAACCCTACCATGGATGCAATATTTCAAACATTTCAAACACTGATTCAATGTTCAAACTGTGGTCATCTTCATTTCTTGAAAGAAAAAACACAAGACCCCACCATAATTAATCTTATCATTTTATCTGTGCAGCAATTTATGGTGCAGACTATATGCACCATTCCTTGGGAGGAAGAACAAGGTGCTTTGGGCCCCATGCATGAATGAGAAGGGAAAACTTCTAGAATTAAAGTGCAAAAGTTATTGTTATAATAATAAGTGCAGGATTTTTTACACTCATGTTCAAAATCTCTTTACTTCTACACTATTTTTCTCCATCTAATCATTTCTGTTTTTTTTCTCTTTTTCCAATTTGCCATTCCTTTCTACCATTCTTCATATAATTTTTTCTTCACAACAATTCTCATGTAGAAGCACTTTTAGTTTTAGTTATGGTAAGTTACAATATTTGATATAAACATTTCTTTTGGTAGGAATTTAAATCATTATTTTGTGGGAACTATTTTAATTAAAATGACTATTCAATTAGACACTTTTTACGATGATCTATTAAGAGTTTATAATTGTTATACATTGCAAAGTAATAGTCATGATCATATATATATATATATATATATATATATATATATATATATATATATATATATATACCTTTTATTCCATTACAGTTACTATGTTAATTGAGTGCGACTTCAATTTTTTTTTCCTTTTACCAACAAAAAATCTTAGTAGTGTGTGAACTTTTCCTAATATTTTATCATTATTAATTATATTATTGTTTCTACCTCGTCCAATAATTTTACATTACTTAGAATTTGAGACATGTGAATCAAATTGTGACGAAACACACACTTCAAAACGGATAATATTTCATATGCATAGTAATTGACAACAATTCAATCATCGAAGTTAGGATCGAAACATAACATTAGTGTCTACTACGAGGTCGATAACAAACCATCAGTCCCTTAAGCCCTCTATACGAAAAACTAACAGTGGTATTAGAGTTAGATTATTCATCTTGGTAATGACTCAAACATGTATGAGAAGAGACTCGTGTTGATTACAAATAAGTAAGATGGATGATATATATGTAGAATGTCCTATAATTTTTGTCGGGGAGGTGTTCCAATGTGGAACAGACTTACACTCATCATTATAACATATTTCTCCTAGTTTCTTATATGGGTGAGGTGTTCTAATGTGGAAGAGGCTCACACTCATTATTATAATATACTTGTCCTAGTTTCTTATGCAGGTGAGGTATTCTTCCAATGTGGAAGAAAATCACACTTGATAGGGAAATTGTTAAAATTTCAAGGTAAGTTTAACTCTCACATTAAGATGAACAATATATAAGTAAAGATCTCACAAGCCTATTACATTAAGAGTTTAGGTTGAAGGTGATGTATTGGTCTCTTATATAGGTTTGTTCAAGACTTATTAGTGTTGAAACTCTTCAATAATATGTTGATCAATCTAATATTTAATCATCTCCAATGTTCGGATATACAAATCATAGTTACAACACACTTGTCTTAGTCTTCTATATGTGGTCAATGTGGAAGAAAGTCACTTGAGAAGGGAGATTGTTAGGATTTCAAGGTAAGTTGGAAGTCTCAATTTGGTTAGAAATGAGTAAGATGAATAATATTAGGGATGACAATATGGGTCTGGCCCGTCGGGCCGGTCCGCATGCCTGCAAAAATAATGCGGGGTGGGCCAGGATAGTGAACTGCAGACCCGCATTGGCCTGGTCCGCATTGGACTACAGCCCGCGCTGACTGGCCCACAAGCCCACATAAATAAAAGAAATAATAAAAAATAAAAAAATTGCATTTGTGTATATCAGTTACTTTTTTTATGGACTCTTGTATTAACGTTTCAAATTTTTATATGACTAAAAAATACAAGTATTATGTATTTTTTACAGTGCTAAAATTTAAAGAATAGATTGTGTATGTCATAGTACGAACATGATAAAAATGTTAAATTATCGATTTATCATCAAACTCTCCCAAATTCTTTGCTTAATTTTGTGAACTTCTTAAAGTTTCCTAATTTTTTAAACATTGAAAATTTTATCACAAGAATTTAAAAAAAATAAAATAAAAAATAAAAGTGGGCTAGTCCACAGGCCCGTGGGCCTACAATTATACGGGACGGGCCAAACATTTCAGCCCGTATTTAAAATGCGGGGCGGAACGGGTCAACCTGCACTGTGCAGACCAAATGCAGGCCAAATGCAGGTTGAGCCTACCGGACCAACCTGCATTGCCAACCTCCTATTGTATTAAAGTTTTAAATTAAATATAATATCTTGATCTCTTATATAAATTTGTTTGATTCATTGGAATCAAAATTCTTCAATAATGTATTGGTAATTTTAAATACACAGTTCAATTTGTAGGTGATTAGCCTTCACTTAACTTTATTATTAAAAAGATAAAAAAATGAATAAACACTAATTAACAGTAATTAGATTAAAGTTGTATTTCTTATTAATGTCGCCGATATCCCTTCATTTCAATGTAACTCAAATATTGTTTACATATATAAGTTTCATATTATAGAGAAACACGTATGTGCATGATGTAATAATAATAATAAACGATTTTTCTCAGTGAAAAAGTCTAATAAATATGTATGTAAACTTGTTGCTATTTATTTGGTTTATGGCCGCCTAAGATAAAGAAAAAAAACGAAATATTAATTATACACAGAAAAAAAAGAAAAAAAAATATACATAATATTTCATATAACCATTTATCACCTATATTTTATGAAAGAATGTCTTTTTCCTCTCTTCGTAATCAATTCAATATTAAAGGGTTTTTATTGAATAAAACCAGAAACATACGGTGTTGGAAAGAGTTGAAAAATAGAGTGGGTCCTTATTCCTTAAATGGTAGAATAGAATAAATGAGAGAATTAGTAGAAAGTTGGAATATATATTTATATAAAAAATAAATAAATAATAGTTGTTGTTGTTCATTGATGTGTATGGAAAGAATAGTAACATGATATGCACTAAAAGCATAGGATGATGTCCCACTTGCAAAAACCCACTCAAACCCTCTCTCATTGGTCTCTCTGCTCATCATGGGGCCATCGCGTGGGTCGGTGTGTCCCATACTCCATCCCTTTACTCTCCTTCATATATTTTACTATTATCATTATTAAATACATATGAAATTTTTTTACTAAACATATTTATATTACAAGTAAATATATTCTATCTATAAATTAATGTAACTGAAATTCTGTAAGAAAATCTAACTTAATCAGTTTAATTATGAGTGAATTGTTACAAATTTTTAGAATCTGCAATTTAGACGAAGTTTGTAATCAAGCATAGTAGTTTCATTGATTTTACAGAACTAAGCATCATAGTTGTAAACTAAAAACATGGTTGGATATTTTTTTTTTGTACTAAAAAAAATGCAATTTTGTCTATGTGCGTCTGTGTTGTGCCATATATACTCTTCCACATACACACTATTCTGCGACCATGTTCCCTACACGGATCCATAAACTCCCACAGGCACCCGAAACACATTTCTCATTCTTACAAGCAGTCACCAACATCACTTTCCTTTCTACAACACACCAAAGTTCACAGCTTTTTTGTTCTTTCTAAATCACCACCTCGATTCACGAACTGGGTCATCCTTTGATTGTGGATTGGAATTCATTTGGAGCCACACCCCTAGATTTCTCTTACTTTGACTTTCCACCCAAGCCAAACCAGGTAAAATATAAAACCTCATCATCTTCTGTATCTGCATCCGTCTTTCTTTATTTGTTTATGCACTTTCCATTCCCCTCTCTCTCTCTCTCTGAATTGTAGTTTGTTTTTTAGTGCTGTTGTGTGATTTGAAGGAGAATTTTTAAAGGGGTGGTTTTAGAATTCTGTGACTGACGTGTCCTGGGTCACCGTGCCCTCCCTAGGATTCCGCTGGTAGTGTTTGTGTGCAAGAAAACAGATAAAGTTGGTTGCTTTATTGGAATACGATGAAACTTGGAGCTGCCCTTTATTCCTCTTGTTAGTTTTTAAGCTTGGCCTATTCTGGGTCTGTGAGTGCTTCACCCGAAAGTTTCAATTTTGGGAACTTCCATTTCTGGTTTGTTAATTACCAGTTGCCTTTTGAGTGAACCCAAGTTTTCAAGTCCAGGCTTCCTTCTTCTCTCTCACGTTTTGGGGTAGAGTGTTGCCTTTCATTTGTTCTTTTATTCCTTCTTATGTTGGTTTACGTGCAGTGAAGTTTGTTTCTATTTTTGGATCTGCTTCTGCCTAGGTTTTTTGGGTTGTTTGTCCGTGTTTGTGTTTTGTTGAGCTAGGTTCTGGATTAGAGAGTTTTGTGTTCTTCTGCTAGTACTAAGTTGTTTAGCACAAGTTTCTTGCTGTGGGATTTATCTTCTAAGTATCATTTGTGTCTTCTTTCTTGGTGGGGTGAATTGACTTTCTTGTAGCTTTGTTGTCTGCCAGGTTCCTGGTTACTTCTATATATCATCATGGATTCCCCACAATCTGTTGTTTCACCCTTCAGAAGCTCAGTTTTGGGTGAGGGTGAGAAGCACAAGTCTGAAGTTTTCTCGGGAAACTCTAGTCCCTTGTCCAAGGACATTGAAGTGAATGGGAAGGAAGTTGTCATGTCAAATGTAGAGGAGTATCTTGGAGTGCTTGATGTTTACATACATCAGGCCAGGGACATTCAGAACATCTGCATATACCACAAGCAAGATGTTTACGCTAGGATTTGCCTGACCAGTAATCCTGAGAACACTGTGTCTACCAAAACCATCAATGGAGGAGGAAGGAACCCTGTGTTCAATGAGAATCTTCAAGTCAATGTTAGAACTGTTGATGCTTCTCTCAAGTGTGAGATATGGATGCTTAGCAGGGTGAAGAATTATCTTGAAGACCAGCTGCTTGGTTTTGCTTTGGTGCCTTTGTCTGAAGTTCTAGTCCAGAATGGGAAACTGGAGAAAGAGTTCTCTCTTTCTTCAACCGATCTATTCCATTCTCCTTCAGGTTTTGTTCAGTTGACACTGTCTTACAATGGTGCTTCACCTGATGTTATGGCAATTTCTGCAATGCCAAGCAAGGTGGCCACAGATGCCCCTGTGCAGGATTCGGAAACATCCGAATCTCTGGCCCGGGAATTTGACAAAATTGAGTTCCCGGATCCGAAGATTGTGAATGAAGACCACTTGATGGTTTCAGAGTACTTTGGCATTCCATGTGAGGAGACTCAGTGCTCTGATAGCTTGGCTACTTCTGATGCCGAAAATCGCAGTTGCGAAGCCGGTGTTCGTCTTGTGGAAAGCTTCTCAGCATGCAGTGGTGAGTCTGTTCAGCCACCTAAGGTTGATTCCCCACCCAGCAGTGTGTCAACAAATGGGGTTTCTTCCCCTTCTGTGCCTGCAAGCTCAGAATCATCTGATGCTGCTGCTTCGAAGTCTCCCATTCAGGAGCAGGTTTCAGGCACCAAAGAGGACAAAAATGTGGAAGCCAAAGATGGTGACAGTGATTCCTCAAGTGGGGTTCCTAGTGACTCATTCCCTAAGCCTGTTGTGACTGTGAACATTGAGCCTGAGCCAAAGGTGGTGCAGCAGGATATAGTGGACATGTACATGAAAAGCATGCAGCAATTTACTGAGTCACTTGCAAAAATGAAACTCCCTATGGACTTCGAAAGTGAACCAACTAGTTCAGGAAATTCAACCACTGAGCAAAAATTACAGCCATCAAAGAGCAACAATTCCCGTGTGTTTTATGGTAGCAGAGCTTTCTTCTGATCTTTTGCTTCCCTTGTTCAAGGGGATTCGGGCAGTCACTGTAGATTTTAGAAGAAAACTGATGTTAGTAGTGAAGTGAAATAATGTACTATTCTGTGTGGTTTCCCCTTCTGTATTTCATCACATGTTGTTGTAGGTTACAGGGAATATAACTTTGTACTCTCACAAGCTTGTTGCTATCTTAACTGCTACATGAACTCTTGTGTTACCTTCTTCCTTTGTCATCGTTCTTTTGTTTTGAATGACAATAATTGTGAAACCGGATTTCATCTCACCACATACTAATCATGTGTATAATCAGTAAGCAATAGTAATAATTTGGTCCCACTGTCACATGGTGAAAGCAAAGTGTAGATGAAGCAAGATCTACATGACTTTACTGTCTTCCATTTCTCATGAAAAAGCTCACATATGCAGTATCTTGGATCTTTAACTTTTTTGATCCGTATTTCGCTTTCCTAGTTCAACAACTTCTGCTGAACGGTCATGTTTATTCATTCAAGCACTCTAATAGTGTAAAAGTATTTTAAATTGTCTTATAAATTTGCTTATTTGTTTATTCCTATGAGAACTCTAATAATTATTTTTAGTTAGGATCAATTATTTGCTTTTATTCTTTTTTTTATCTTTGTTTTTGTTTAAAAATATCAAGTTTGTCTTTCAATTTATTTTTAGTTTCAATTTGATCTTGAATTTTGAAAAATTGATGTAATTTTGATCATTTTGTTAAATTTTTTGGAACGGATTAATAATTTTTTATCATAACTAAATTATATCAACAAAGCAAACAATCTTTATTAAAAACTTTAATTTGATGAAAAATACTTAATTCATTTCAAAAAATTTAATAAAAAAAATTAAATTATATTATTTTTTAAAAAATCAAGATCAAATTGAGATTGAAAAAAATCGAAGATATTTTTAAATAAAAACAAACATCAAAAGACCAATTAAACATTTTATTTCGTTTACACTGGATAAATATCTGCATCGAAGTACGCCCTTGCAATCAAATATATTAGCAATGGTAGTAATTAGGACTTTCGACAGAAAATATGTGGTTGGAAGAAAAAAAGTCTACTAAAAATGGCCAGATAGGTTCATACTCAGTATGAATAACATGTTACTTAAGAAACATATAAGCAAGGGTGATGAATGAGCTTATATCATTCAGAAATTAAAATTTACAAGATCAACAAATATGCCACATTAAATGTAGAGGAGAACATCATTACATGCCATATTTATAATGGAAGTTTAAACACACAAAAACAATGAAGAGAAGAAACTTGGAAGCTGAGGTTCTAATTTCCTAGTGTTAGTTACATAAGGATTTCAACTGTTTCAAATTGGTACTTCAATTATCTCTGCAGATCTTGCATATATGTGCCTCCTGCATATCCATGCAATTTGACCGTTGTCTCTGTACCTGACTCGCCACAGTCCAAACTTTTCTGCAATATCCTTCCCTGAGGAACACTTCCTCTCCCTTAAGAAATCAACCACCCATTGTTGTGCTGCTCTTAAGTCTTGTTGAATGTCGCTTGAACCTTCCATGGACCTGTTTCGACGACCCATAGCGGCAGCACCTAAAACTCCAGCTGCACTTGCCCCAGCTGCACCACAGAGAACTGAAGAGCCAGCCAAGTGAGCCACCTCCTTACCCAAGTCAGGTATCATTTGCCCCATTCCAGCAGCAAGATGAGCTCCTATTTTAAGAGCCAAAGTTACCAATGTCATGAACTTCTTCATGTATGGAGCCAAAGACTTCACAGCAGCATTATCAACTTGCATGATTTCACACCCCATCTGATCTTCAACAACATGCATTTGTCCCCGGAACTCGCATAACATGTGAAGCCGGAGAGCATTCATGCCAGAAAGCATGGTGGTGACCAGTCTCCTTGTGTAGTTTTCTGTCCTTACAAAATATATCATGTTGGGGACTTTCCTCTCCTCAACCTGCACATTAAAGGTTGCAAGGTGGTTTACTTTGCGATGAAGCTCAAGGAGAAGTCTATGTTCATAATATCTCAGCCCCTGGATTTCCTGCTTCAAGTCTCTGATTTCTTGCTCAATAATCTTGAGTCTTTGCAGAACTTCTTCAACCCCTTTTGCAATGCCACCAAAGGTTGGTTCAACCCTTGCAGCTTCATCTCTTAAGGTTATAGATTGACCTTGCTCTTCAGGGTTATTATTTTCAGGTGGAACTTGCAGCTCTTGTGCAAGATTGTAAAGGTCGTTATACCGTCGATGCAGAACTTCCCGGAAGTCATCATCAGATAAAAGGTCTCGTGCAAAATCAAATCCATCTTGGAGAATAGGTTTACCAGAGTCTAGGACTGCACTCCATGTGTGTTGATAGTCATACATGCTTTCTGCTGGAAGTGAAAGTAGTGCTTGTTTCAGTTGCTGCAGAGGAGCAAATTGAGTTTTTCTGTATCTAGGAGGTGTCAGTTTTCTCACACATTCAGGTCTTAAGACATTCTCAGTCAAGGTGATCCCTTGGCAAACACTTTGGATTGCGGGGATTACAATCTGATGAATGACTCTTAAAGTTTCTGTCAAGTTTTTGGTGGAGCATGCAAGGACATCAATATAGTAACCCAATTCTCCTCCAAGTTCTACTCTTATGTAGATTCCATTAATGCTGATTGAAATAAGGTACTTCTCAAGACTGTAAGTTGCACCATGCTGATCCTTAACAGCCTTTATTCTGTTGTGAAGGTGCACCTGCAACACCAAAGGAGAGAAATCAAGAGAATCCAAAATCCTAGTTTTTGTAGCTTTAGAGATTTGGGAGTGAAGATTAAAAAAAAATAAGCAGTTTGAAGTCACAGTAAATAGTTTCCATATATCTATGTCTTTCCAAACTAATTTTTATACGCTTTTGCATTCTATGAACCCATTCGAGTGAGATCATCCACCATCAGAAAGTAAACTACACTAGATATATTAAGTGAATGGAATAGTTTCAAAAAAAGAAAAAGTTGCAAGAAACAATTGGAAACAGTTTAACATAGGAAAAGAAGTGTGGTAGAGCAACTCTTGCCTGCAAACGAGGGAAGAAACCTGGAGTTAGGAACATGTGGCTTGAATCATCACACTCAAGATGACGTCCTGCGTAAACGCAGTCTGGCATGCTTAGCTGCCACCTCTGAGGCTTTCCTCTGCCTTCTTCAAGAATAGAAGGAATCAATAGCAGAGAATTTGGATCTGATGGATCTTCCTCATAACAAAGTTCAAGTTTTAGCATCATCCTCACAAGGTCGCTGGCGTCTAAATTCTCAAACACCTTTGAACCCATACCAGGAATAGGGCTCTGCAAACTTCCTCTTAAGATTTTTTCTAATTCCATCCTGCTAATAAATCCATTGTTTTCAGAGTGTTGCTTCTTAACATTCAACTTTATGAGCTGACCAAGGACTTCACCACAGAACCACTCAAAATCTAAAATTAGAAAATCCAACTCATCAAAATAAATCACTTCACCAATGTGATGAAGACAGGTAGCAATAGCTCTTCTCTTCATCTCTACCTTCTCTTTGTTGTCATGTCTTGATCGAATCCTCAAAGGTGGAACTTTCACTTGGCATAGCTCACCAAATTCCTTCCACTTCATGGCTGGCTTGTTGTAGTTCTCAGATCTCCAGTCTGATAAAATCTGTATCAGATCATTGCAAAGTTGATAAACCCGTGGCACTCTTTGGAGAATTGTCTTGCTCGTCTTTCGGATATGCTGAGTGAGTTTACTGACTGATGCTGATGATCTTGCATCAACTGTGAATACAGTTGGGTAAAAATCAACAAAGCCTTGAAACTTGTCTCTAAGTCTCTGAATTGACTCTACTGTGAGCTGCAAATTTTGTGATGGTTGGTTGATTTTGTCAGAGTGTGTGAGAACAACAGCAACACTTGGTAGCATGCATTGTTGTATTGCTCTTTTAGAGTTGGAAACTATGAACCTGAGCCAATACTGCAGGTCCTCCTCAATTTCTGTTGAGCTTTTTGGTTCTTTGTTACTTGGTTTCCGGAATAAACTTGATATGATGATGAAAAATGATGCACTCCCATGCCCTGGGAACATAAGATCATGGAGAGATAAGAACTCGTGATGACCAGCAAGATTCCATATTGAAATCCTTGTATCCTCATCCTTGAAAGTTTTTATCTTCATTCCTATTGATTTGACAGCCTGCTCCACTGGGTTCACTATTGTTCTGACTTGATCCAAGTAGGGAAGCGCCGAAGCAGAGAAATTTTGTGATATTGAATGACAAAGTGAGGTTTTGCCTGAAAAGTATGAATTTAAACTATCAACTACGCATCAAGTTCACTCGTTATTAGCTTATGCTGATATGAAAAGAATGCATTTTAAATTGGTTGCATGAACTTATTTTTCTTAGATAGTTTTGAGATGCTGTGCCATGAAATTAATCAATAGTTTTAACATTCATATATATGAAATGATTTTCACTTTTAATAAATTAATCTTTTAGTATCTAGAATTATACAGTTTTACTATGCATATAACTATTTAAAGATGAAAAGTTATACTAAACCTTACCTGCACATTCTTGGCCACAAAAGAAAACTCTGCAACTCTTGGGTTCTGTTAGAGGCATATCCTTGACAGAATCCATATCTGGTTCAGTCTTCTCATTCTGGCCTAATCTCTGATAAATCCGCTGAGTCTTTTCAGAGTTTTGTAAAGGTGTTCTGGAGAGATCAATATCTTCAATCCAAGGATTTATCTGCAGTGTCTCCATAATTGTCTGCAGCAGTAGCTCTCCCTCCACACGTTTGCATCCTTGAAGAGACAAGCATTTCAAGCTAGCATTCTTCTCCAAACTCTTGAAGATTTTAACAAAGTCATCTGATCTCAAACTCTCATCATCGTGAATTCCCAACTTCCTCACTGTTTCATTTGTTGTAAGAAACTGTATAACAGCAGCTAGACCATCCCTTCCTATTCTTGTTCTTTCTCCTCCAAAAGTAATACACGTCAAAGTAATGTTGGCTTGCCTTTGAAGTGCTGAAAATCTACTCAAAGGGCATAATAGATGCTCCACACCCATTCCACTGAACCAATTTCCACTCAGGTGTAAGGTTTGCAGAGTTTTGTTCTTGAAGAGGCCTGCTGCAATATACACAATGCCCTTATCTTTAAGGCATGTTCTAGACAAATTTACCTCTTTGAGGGTCTGGTTTTGTTCCAAAACCAACCTAAACTCCTTGGCACACCGCGATTTTAGCCTTACTCCTGTCATGTCAAGGGACTTCACAGTGAAGTTCATGCCTAAAGAGCAGGTAACTCTACAAGTCCCTGAGAGGTTAAGCTTGTAAATTCTAAGTGTGCTGTTCTCCGGTTCAAACTCAACCACCTTGGAACTCTTTTCCCTATTCTCCCCACTCCAAACATGAACTTCCATTCTTCTGTTCCTTGCCAAAACTGCAGAAATAAGAGGTGTAGCTGTGATGGCATTTGAGTCAAAAATTGTCAACAGTTTAAGAGTTGAGTTAACTTCAATCATCTTCGAAAGCTCCTCAGCACCTCTTGAACCTATTGAGTCTTCCCATATCTGAAGCTCCTCCAAACTGTCATTCACCATAAGAGCAGAAGCAATAAGTGCAGCTCCAACAGACCCTATGCCTGATTCTGAAAGCATGATCTCTTTGATCACTTTATTTGCCTTCACAATGTCAGAAAGGTCTGATAGGCTTTTTCCATTGAACCTGTTCCTTCTAAAAACCAAATGCTGTACATTTTGGTTATTCCCTAGCAAGGTGCCAAGATGTCTTACCTGTTGTGAGTCCCATTCAACTCTGTGGAACTCCAAGTTTCTCAAGGAGGAGTTGTGTCTCCCAGGTGCTGCAAGAGTTGTCAAGAGAGGGGAAAAGAATGAAAGGTTTTCCTTGGAAATGTTTATGCTTATGGAGTTGTCTGTTTCTTGATAACAACCTGAAGTTGGTTGAGAGAGGTAGAAGGAAATACTGTGCAGATTCAGGCCCTCTGATTTGATGGCTTGCTGAGCCCATTGTAGTTCTCTTAGGATCTGGTTTGTTGCCATCACTTCAGAAACTCTTCAAAGTTTAATGAACCTGTGCCCTTACCAGAACATCTACAGTAATCTCAAACGCTTCTTTGGAAGACAATGTACATACATTTCACAATATTATACAACAGCACAATACTATAACACATTCTTTAGATCAAATACGTTTTCAATAAATTTTAACCAAGAGGAAAAGGTATCAGACAGTTTAGGACTATGATCTGACCAATTTTTTATTTGGAAAATATTCAATTTTTTTGTTTACTCTAGAAAATAATATATATATATATATATATATATATATATATATATATATATATGGAAAAGACTCCTTGTGCAAGAATGCTTGTAGAAAACTGATTCTTAACTTGTCTTGATGGTGTTGCTTTAGCTAAAAATGTTCCCACTGGAATTAATTCTTCACGTATCTGCTGGTTATTTCCTTTGTACCATGGCGCATCACATCCCACTCAAGATTTCAACATTGCCAATGTGAAAAGCCTCTCTAAGCGTGTTTGTACAAAAACATGGTCATGTTAGCGAATAAGTCACACCCTTAACATAATTTGTCATCCCAACATGAAAAAAATGAGAACTTTACCAAAAAGATGAGAACTTTACCTAAAAGGTTTCTGTTGATTGAAATCTGCCATGACTCTGCCCTGAGTGAATGTAGGACCCATTGATAATTTGTGGGGTATCTGCTTTTTGACCTTTTAGACAAAGTGTAAATTTGATCTTTTTCTTCCTTTCTTGCTCATTCCCATTAGAATAAATACAGAATCCTATGAGGTTAGAGGGCAAGTTAAGCTCTTTTCAAGGGTCCTAACGGTTAAGAAATCCTGTGTTTACCTTTTTTTACATTAAACTTGCTTTTGGATTATCCATTGGGGCTTTCATAAATGTAAAGTAATCAGTAATTCAAAGTTGGTAATCATGCAGTGAGGAAAAAAAAAACAAAAATGAACTATTTTGGTTATGTTATCAACGGATATTTGTGGAGTAATGTGCCTTTGTGTGAGAAATTGTTTTTGTGATGGTGGACCGCAAGAACTAATTGTTTGTGTTATAGTTGTAAAAACTTTATCAGAAATTTCGTGACTTTTGTCCTAAATACAAAAAACTAAGTTAATAAAACAAATTTAAGTTGATGACAATGAGAGTGGTGGGAATGAGTAGCATGATGTCTTAGAAAAGTAGTGCACCGGTGGATCCTTATTCATTACCGTTGGATATTTTTATATTTTATTTAACGGTTGAGATGTTGAATGGAAACAAGTTGTTTCATTTGATTAAGCATTATTGTTTTTTATCTTTAAAGTTAGTTGTTATTTAATAATATTTTTGTAGTTACATGCTTCTTTATCATACACTCATTTGAGAGGACGACTTATGAAATTTGTTTCAGAAAACTCATTTCCAAAACTATCTCTATTCTGAAAAGCCGTTTTTAGAAATCTTATTTGGAAATCATGTTTCAGAATACATCTTGTATATTCTAGAAAGCGTATTTTGAAAAGCACCTTATATATGTTACAAAAAAACTGATTCTGGGGGAATATTGTTCTATAAAACTTATTCTAGACTACATTTCATATTTTCTATAAAATTTGTTCTAAAGTTATATTCCAAAAATCTGATCCTGAGTTTTTTTTTTTTCTTAAATTCCTATTTTAAAGATTCTAGAAAGCTTATTTTAAAAGATTTCCATGTCATGTAATCAGAAAGTTGCCATTATGAAAGACAGAAGGGTCTTTTTAAAAATTATAGGGTGCATTAATAATTATAGGGGTGCCGGAAGAAAAAGGCCTTCTTTGTAAATACTGGTGTAATGTGCATGACTTGGGCTCATTATTTCGTATATCTTACAAGCCTAATCCGTTAAACTAACATATTAAATTTATTATTTATTGTCACTACTTTTGTTGCAATTTTTTTTTAAATAAATTGAAGAAAATAAGGTGATTTACTGAAAAAATAGTTTAAAATTTGATTTTATAAATATATTTTTTGTTTGGATTTATGAAACTAAAATTATTTTTGAAGAAATCAATTTTATATTAATGTATACTTTATCGTAAATATTCATTTTTAAAAAATAAATTTATTTGTTTTAATATTTAACTATATAATTAAATTTTAAAAAGTTGATTGAGAAGACTGTTTCGAAAAAGGTTTTCAGTGTTATTTGCTTGCAAGAACACATGTTTAACCGACTCAGACACTCATACAATTATGTATCGTCCTGGTCGATTGGATGATACTCTTGACAATTAATTAGTAAGTTGATCAACATAAACAGATTAATAATCATGATTAAAGAGTTATTGCACCATGATTAAACTGTGATCCTAATTATAAGTCCATAAAAAAAACTATAAATGCAATCAAAAGTATAGTTATCGAGACTTTTATTTCGTATTAATTATAATATTTATTATTTAACAATAAATTATTTTAACTTTATCATCACAACTAATTTTACAGGTGCAACAAAGAAGATTTAAAAGACTTGAAAATTATTTAACTATACATTAGGTCTCTACACCCCAAATACTTAATATTAATATGGTACTGAAACTTTGTATCAAAACTGAGAATAATTGTAGTTCTATTTTACCCAATTCGAGACCCATTTGCGATTCCATTCGTGACGTTTGTGATCTAGTTTCGCGTCTCCTACATTTGTATGGTAATTTATTTTTACTTCTATAGTTTCCATCTTTATTTTTATAGGGTGTTAAAAAACCCTCTTACTGCCATCATTCCTTTTTCATCATTGTCATGAAAAAATATTAATTTTTTATATGTGAATAAAAATTTGAGTATTTCAAATATATAAAAAATATATATTTATATATTTAAAAAAATTTGGAGAATCAAGGTCTCCTCCAACATAAAGAAGTTACACAGCCGGATGAACTTTAAAAAGAAACTGTTTCAAATTATATTATTTAAAAGTTATCTTTTATATAAATGTTTTTGGATCGTATAATCCAAAAAACTTTTGAATTATATATTGTAGAAGATACTTCGTGACTACACAATCAAAAGTTAAAAGAGCTTACATATTACACGATTCAAAAGTTACTTTTACTTATATGTTGTTCAATCAATTTGAGAGGCAAAGTAAAAAAAATTTAAAGGTAAAGTAAAAATTTTGAATTTATAAGAGTGCAGAAGAAAGAAAAATATCTGGTGCAGGAAGAAATGACTCATTTGTAACCTTTTATATTGCTGTTGGTTCTTTGAATTATGTTGCAACCCTCTCGATTTTGTTGCGGTTCTATTTTTGGCACGGCAATTATAGGGTTGCTTCTTTCTACACCTCCATAATTTTATCCTGTACCCCGTATGGGTTTGAAAATTCCAAATTTATCTTTTAGTTTAGGGTTTTTGTTTTTAGTTTCAGAATGTAAATGTACGGTTAAAATACAAAATTAATATTTTAGAATGCTATGAAATATAAAATTTTATATTTCAAAATACAAAAAATAATATTTTGAATTATACGATCTAAGTATTGTGATTTGTCCATGACCATCGAGCCATGAAGGTTGTATTGTGATGATTAAGACTTCAAGATATATTATGATACATAATAGATTTCTTGCCATTAATTATTGACTTCAAATTAGATGATGAATTATATTCATGATGCAAATGTGATTGATTAACCATATTTAGGATCTAGATGGGAAGAGTGTGATAAGTGACAAGACATATAACTTATTTAAAAAATTATTATGTACATTCAATGAAATTGACATACATAATATTTGTTAATTTTCACTGACTTATCGTTTTGTTTATGATTTTCACATATACATATGTTATATGTGAGCATAATATCATCTAGGTGGTAGAGGGAATAGAAATGAAACTACAAAACTCTTAAAATGTTATATAGTAGAATATTTATAGATATATTATTAAATTTTGATAATATCTCCTATGGACGTAATAATTATTACTATTTTTTGAAAAATATTTGAAACAAATTTTTGGAGAACTATAAATATATTAAATATATACATATTTCATCATACTACTCACTGATATTAATCATGTGTCGAACAAATTGATAGTATAATATATGCTAATTTGGATAATTACGATCACAATATTAATTTCAAAAATTGTTCGTGGATGAACATCCTCATAACTCAATCAAATGTATTATTTAATATGCACAAAATAAATTACATATCAAAATTAAGTTGTAGAAGTTTACACTCCGTCCATCTTACTTATTTGTAATATAACCTACACTCATAACATTCAAATACAATATTAAAAAAGAAAAATAAAACAATAAAAATATATTTTGCTATTATTCAATACTTAATCAAATCAAAATAAATCACATATATAATATCTATTCCAAAAATTTACATAAATTCTACTCACATTTCCAAATCTCTTTCTACTTGAATATTTAAATTCCATCATCATATAATTCTGCAAATAATATTTCTTGTTATAATTTCTTTATCCAAAATCAATCCAACGTATCAATATACAAACTTAAAAATTTCAATATTAATAACATTTAACTGTCATTTCATAATCAGAATCAAATTCATTTATAGATAAAATGGATTCTCATACCTTTTATAATTATTTGTGATCGAAACGATAAATAAAAATAGATAAAAATCATCAAACATTCAGGAATATTATTACTAAAACAACTAAAAATACGATCAAAGGACGAACCAGCCATTTTTTTAAAACAAAAAAGGTCTATAAACACTCATAAATAAAATAAAAAATAAAAATATAGATATTTTAGAACAAAATGAAACATACAAGAAAAAGCAGGAAAAAAATTAATTGAATTGAGCCTTTTTTTCGTCTAAATTAGTTACAATAACATAATTTGACATTAAAACATGTGTTAGAATTAAAAGATGATTTTATGTGTTTTTCAAAGAGTCACAATCAAAGGCATCTCAATCTGCAATTTGATTGAGCAAAAGATTGATACCACAAATACAAGTAGTGAGTGAAGTTCATTTTTATTTAATTAATTAATTCTGGTATCTATATGTTATCTCCACGTGTCATATTGATATGGTCCCATCCCAATTGAATTCTTAAGTTTGTGCCATAAACATTATACAATTATTATATACTTGTACCATAATTCGAATAAAACCCAGAATTAGTTCTAATCAACATTGTGGACCACACTTAAGAACGAATAAATAAAGCCAAAATTTAAATAAAAAAAGTTATTTCAACTTTATCTGCTTTTCAACTTTCTTGTAATAAACCTTTGTTTTTAAACCTAACAAGTCAACCTTTGAAGTTACAAATGATTTCTTTTTCTGGGCGATTTGCCATCTCCGATTTCAAATTTGTTACATTTGCAGACTACCACGATATAGGAAAAAAAATCTCATCCGCAGAATGAGTCAGATTTTAATTAGGGTTTTAGTTTTAGAATTTAATTAGGATGTAGTTGGATTTTAAAGGAGATGTTATACAATGATATACTATTAGACTATTACTATGATATAAGTATATCGGATACCATGATATCTCGTACACCGATACGTTCGTTTTAAAAATAATAAAACACGATATATAATATATGTATATCGAAAAAATATCTAAATCTTTTAAAAAATGTGTAAAATATATAATTCTTCTTTTATTAATCTAAATTAAAATTAAATATATTAAATATATTCAACATAAAAATTTATAAATTATTATTATCATAAAAATATTATTAATTTATATATTAAATTCATTGATAAATATTATTAAAGTATCTTAAAATATCATTTATATATATATATATATATATATATATATATATATATAATAAACGCAAATTCATAACACAAATTGAATTATCATATATCATAACACTATTACGTTATTTATTTATCAAGAAAAGGCTATCGAGGTTGAAAAAGGAGAAAACTAATCAGATGCATTTATTGTACAGAAAATATATTAAAAGAAAAAACTGCCTTTTTTGGAAATAATTATTATATACTTCATTTCAGAGTTTTTTAGATAAAACAACCATGTTGCATTAACTTGTTACTTTGATCTCCGTTGAATAAAATGTTTGTTTTTTTATTTCAACCAATCCCAAAAAAACAAAAAAAAAATTATTATCACCTAAAATTTCGCTCATTCTTCTTTTGGGAAAATTATGAACCCTAAAACAGACCTAAAGAATAAGTTTTGATGACCACTTTTAAAGACAAGAATAAAGCTTGACTTGGGCTTTTTAGAACAGAACTATTTGTGCGTATTTAATCAAGAACAAGAAACCAAACCTAAACTAATATCATTTTCCGTAGACTTCAACTCCACAAAAAGTAAGATTATGTGTAAGTTGTGATTATGATGTCCAAAATTGAATTGAAGATAAAAGCTTTAAGACAAATCCTAATCCATTTATGAGGATAAGATAAAAGCGTGGCCACACGCAAGTTTGAATTGAAGATCCAAATATGAATTGTTATTAGGATGGAATCCCATGAAAGGAACAAGCAGAATGGTAAATAGCCATAAAAGTTGATACTGATAAGCATAAGCTACACAAAAATAAGCAATTATATAAGCATAAAAGTTTCTATATTGGGTGATGCATACCCACTAGTTGCATGCAATGCAACCAATAAACTCTGTTCCAAGCAATTCAACTTGGGTTATGTTATTTTCATCAAACAGTAGCCACACCAGCACATCATGCACAGGAATTGACCAGTCTTGAAAATCAGGAGCACTTCAATAATAGACCAAATGCAAAGTTGTATAACAAAAGTGTAACAAAGACTAATGAAACTGTTCAGAAACTTGATTATTTGATGGGGATCCTACATAGGTATCCCACTCATGTTTCACACTTGATAAATCAAACCTCACTTACAATTTGATCAGAGTTACATATACCATAAGAAAAAAGGAGGGGGAAAAAAAGATGGTGACAAGAACCATTGAACCAACACTTTTGCATGCCAGGCATTACAGTGGCAAAAGAAAGAAGAAATTCAAAAATTAATACTCTATCATTAAACCGACTAACCACAACGTGCCTCTCTGGAGATGTACTATTACACTATCATGGAACAAATCTTTCCTCAGTATATCCCGCAAATCTCATTTTACACCTCAATCCAATTCCAAGAAAGGAACCTAAGTCTTGAAAGATGAAAAAGAGGACCAAAACAAGGATGAAAAAGAAAAAAGAAAAACAAGCCTTACACAAAATCACTTGTAAACTGCTTTGTCTTTGAATATGTATACTTCAAATGAAAGAAGAAAGAACACCGTTAGCTATATATGACGTTTCCTTATGAGCTGTATCTCTTAGGTGATGGAGATGTATGAATTCACAATACCTCATTAACTTTAACCAGTTTTCCTTCATCTACTGCTACCATGACAAATCCAACTATCATATCTCCTAGGCAGCGATTCCTGAAAATACATCATGTATATGTAAGAACCTGCTGCTAAATTTAACAATAATAATGGACAAATTTGTTCTTCATAATAATAAATGTGTGCTGATTCTAGATGAGAATGAATGTAAATGAGTAGAAAGGTTTGAGTTTTTGGTCTTCTATTATCATTATAAATTGAACTACTTCAACAGAATAAGCAACACAGAAATGCAATCTTTCCTGTGCCTATTTCATGACAATAAAACCATCAACATTCAACTTAGTGTGGTCTGTCCACATATAAGCATCTTTAAGATAATGGTCTAGTTTGGAAAAACATCTCAACAAATACTTGAAGAAAAAGAAAATAAGAAAGTAAAATGAAATTCGTTTTCGAAGTTAAAATTAGTTTACGGATTTTGACTTTTATAGAAGGTTTGAGTGTGGTCTTTATTCACATTTAAGCATCTTCCAAGTTAATATCCGGATTGGATAAACATCTTATTAAGCACTAGGTAAGAAATTTTGGATTTAATTGTCTACTTTGGATAAATTTCTCATCATGTACTTTAGAGGAGAAGAAAAAGTTTATGGGTGCTCTTAACTAAATTCCCCAAAAGTTAGGATGCATAAGTTGACTTTTTAACTTTTGAAAGAAGTTTGATTCTATTTTCTTCTTTTACTACAAGTGCTTATTGAAAATTGATCCAATATAACTTACAAATAGAATCAAATTTAAATGAAAATGATAACGAAACCTACACATAAGTACAGGAAGTTGCAAGGAATAATTCTACTTGGATTGCAGTAAACACTTGTGAGAACGCTCATGAATCTGAAGATATAAAATTAGAAGACATGCATAGCAAAAGTCAGAAACCAAGAAGTATTCAGCATAACTAAAAGAAGACACTAACAAAGCGACCGTGATATCTCTATCACAGTTAAAAATCCATTTGTCTTGAGCTTAATTAAAGACGGGCGTATAAGAAAATTTCATTTCCAAACTCCTTGAGAAAAATTTCATCTTCTGAAGTATAGAAACACATAATTGGAAAACAAAAGCCAAAATTATAAACAATATCTGATTTTCTTTTGGAGACAAGACTGTAGCTTAAAGTCTTACCTCTATTAGGTTGTCTACTAGTAACATTGTAGTTTCCAATATAACCCTCAGAATTCTTTACTGGATCATCTGAAGCTATACCACCAAGACCATAACCAAATGAACCAGAACCATCAATCTCAGACACAGCAGAACGCCAAGCAGAGTCGTTGTAAACCGAACCACTGCCAGTACGGTACAAGTCCCCGTATGATCCTTCATAACCACCGGTTGACACATTAAATGCAGAGGCTGGAGTCACACCTGAACTGCTGTTTCTTCCATACCCTGCTCCACCTAGACCAAAGCTGCTATCTCCACCTTCATAAACATTATTCCCAGTACCATAACCAGAAGCAGCACCTCCACCCTGGGCTGGAATGGATGGACCCCAGCCTGTGCCACTATTTCCAATGGAAACACCAAAAGCTCCACTTCCAGATCCTAAGAAAGGGTTGGGGCTGACAGGATTATTGGCATTATTAAGGCCCCCATTTCCCCATAAATTACGAGATGGTGAGTTCATAACAGTATCGCTTCTTCCATTAACCCCACTATAGCCTATAGGAGTGGTATATCTCCCAGAGTTGCCACTGTAGAAAGGATTCAATAGTCGACCATATCCTAGATTGCTCCCATAATTGGAAGTCCCTCCAAAGGTTGGGCTCAATCCTGAATCCAAATTCACTCCCATTCCATAACCAGTATTGCCAAAGGGAGTAAATCCACTTCTACCACCGGTAAGAGGACTAAACCTACCATCCATCCTCACTCCATATCCTCCTATTGGACTCATACTATAACCCTGAGCATAACTGTTTAAGTAGTTACTGGCCCTATTCAAACCATAGTTATATATCAATGGGCTACGGCTGGGACCCGGAGAAAGCTCTTTGGGAACTGCCCTCTTGACTTCAACCATCTTACCATTGAGTTCATGAAAAGTTTTATAGAGAACTCTATCCACAGCTTCCTCAGAATCATAGGTAATGAAGCCAAACCCTCTTGGCCTCTGGGTATTATGATCATACATAACTACAACATCTGTAATTGTACCAAACTGATCAAAATACTTCTTAAAATCACTTTCAGTGATGGTTGATGGTAAACCTCCAACAAAGATTTTTTTAGTGCGTCCAGGACCAGGAGAAGCATGTGCACTGCCAGACTGCCTATTAAGTTGATCATCCCTAGGAACAGCTTTCTTTGCTTCAACCTGAAATTCAAGATAACATTACAGAGATCAAAATTGTCATTTTCACTTTATTGACTTATAAACTAAAAAGGGTCAAGTTTGATCCAATGTGCATACAAAAGAGAACACAGATGAGTGCAAAAATGATTTTTTAATCATCAATGAAGTCAAAAATGAAAGCATAGGAGGCAATGATCTCCTTTATGAACCCAAATTTAGCAGCACAGCTAAACACAACGTATTGACACAATGCCAAGTACATCTACAAAGAAACAACACTCACTGTTCGCCCATCAATTATGTGTTTATCCATGATTACTCTTTCTGCAACAGAAGGATCAGCAAAGACAACAAAACCAAAGCCACGAGCACGACCTGTTACGCGATCCCTCATGATCACAGCCTCTATCACCTCCCCATATTTCCCAAAATATTCCTTAAGCCGTTCCTCATCAGTGTCCCAAGATATTCCCCCAATGAAGAGCTTGCCAAGATCCGATTCCATCTGTTCCAACACCAACCATGACTAGTTAACAATCAATCACTGATTCCAAATTTCCAATTTTGCGATTGAACAAAATTTAAAACAAAGACACATTCTGAGTCAAAATTCTCATCTCAAAAGCCACACCAAAGAACAAAAACCCACAATTCAATAATTCATATCCAAATCACTCAATGATGGCCTAAATTCAAGCCAAGGAACCAATCTAAACGCACAATTTTCCATATTAACAGATAAATCCAACCTTTCCACCAAAGCAAAAACCGATCAGAAATGCAGATGAGAAGAATAGATTCACCTTATCTCAAAATTCAGACAGAACCCAGTTGTTGCTTCGATCAGAGACGAAGTGGGTTTTGTCAAATTCGATCTAGGAGCATCGGATCTTCCGAGCATCAATCAAAACCCGAACCAGAAAATCTAATCTCAACGCCCCATCAAGGAAAAAGAACAAGTAACTGGATCAGAGAAGGAAATTCAAAAACTTTACAGAGATCGGTGAAAGTTGGAGCGACCCAGATGAGAAAAATTTACCATGCGTTGATGACGGTGGAAAAATGATAGGCATGTGAAAAATGCTTCAATGGGAGGAAGAGGATGGAAGAAAACTGGGAATGGAAACAGAGGATGTGCTCATCATCATCCTCTATCTATTCTCTCTCTCTCTCTTGCTTTTTTTTATTTTTTTCTTTTTCTTTTTTTAAATCTCTTGTTCTTGGTTATTCCACTTCCTTAATCTAGATGAAAGGAAAAGGAATTTGTAGCTAAGATGTGAAGAGACATTATATATAAATAGAGAGAGAGACTGCAAATCCTCTGGTGCAAGAAAATTTGGAGGAGCCAAGAGATGACAGCAGATGTTTTATTTTTTATTTTTTATTATTATTATTTGAAAAGTGTGATGAATAATGATTAAATCCGTTTTTATAAATCAAGAGAAGTTTTTTTTTTTTTTTTTTTTTTTTTCATAAAATTTTTTTTTTTTTTTATTTTTTTTTTATTTAATAAAAAAATAATTAATAAAAACGTTTAAAGTTAATATATACATGTATTAAGAGTTTGAAGATTTTTTTTTTCATTTAATTGTAAACCGTTACTTTAAAAAAAAAAATATTTGATGGTAATATCTCTTGAAATACCATATTTGACTAAGATCGAATATTTTTCCAGGAAAAAATGTTAATGATGCATTTAAAGAAATTCAAATGCAACAACATTCGTATTGAAACTATAATAGGAAAGAAGAACTAACATTTTGTCGATACAAAAAAAATAGGGAAGAAAACTCTTTTTTGTACATAATATTTATTGAAAACCATGAAAAAAATACTTAAATAAAGAGTTATAAAACAGGGATATGTTAGCTTATCTTGAATAGTAAACGTGATTAATATTTTGTTTTTATAATTTTTCTCAATGTAGTAATGTTTATTTTATAAAGTTGGAAATTATGAAAATAGATTTTGATCATGATTAGATTTTAAAGTATCATTAAATTATGTTTAGTGTGAGATATTTTATTCTTAAACATACACTAATGTTTCACAAGTTTAAAATGATATATTTGATATATACATTGATGTCGAAAGTATTCAACATATATTTTTGTCAATATTAAGTTTACTTATAATTCACTATTGATTAAGAATCTGAAATAATAATTTATACTATATCCTACGTATTTGGTTTCTAATTTTATCGTATTTTTTTAAAATCAAAATAATTATTTTATCAATTTAGTTTTTAGGTAATTTCTTTTATATTTAATTATTCTTTTTCAATTTCATATTTTATAAAATTGAACTATTTTTTAAACAAAAATAACTATTATGATAACAAATTATCTATAAAATAAAAATTACCTACAATAATAATAATTATATTTTTTTTTTGTAAAAGAAAAGGAATATATATATATATATATGACATGCTTTTTGACTAATAATAATTATTATTATTTTGTTATATTTCTTATAATATTTGTTTTTATTTAATCATATGAACTTAGTTTATATTTTGCATTTATTTAATTTTTTTACTAAATGGGGAGTCCAAAATTTTTTATGTAATTTTCGAAAACTTCAATTATCTAGGAAAATGTTTCTAAAAATATTTCAGTACAAGCTTTCGATTTCATCGTTGATTTGATTTGCTTAAAATGTTTCGTTTTAATTAAAACATTAAAACGTTAAAAAATGGTGCTGCATTTCAAAAGAAAACAATTTTTATTCAAAAAAGTAAAAATCAACATGTAGCAAATACTTGTTACTCTAGGTATAAGCACCGCAGATGTTCAAATAGAACATTGTTTGCCACGTTTGAAAATGAGAGGCTAAAACATATTTAAGTCAAATTATTTTACTAAATGCAACTACCAAAATTTTTTATGTAATTTTGAAAAACTTCAATTAACTAAAAAAATGTGCCTGCAAATATATATTCTAAAATGCACTTTTACCATTTTTAGATGAATTTATTTTATTCATAAAAATAGAGTTCGAATTTCTCATGATACGATTAAGGAACAATAACAAACACACAAAATAATATCGCATCATTTACCTTTTGTGTAGTTTTTATTATGTTATTTTATTTTGATAAGTTAAAATTAATATTTATATTAATTTTAGTTTTATATAAAATGAATTACGTTTTAAAATTTGAAAGAAAAAAAACACATCACATGTCAACATGGATGTGGGTTCCACTTAGCACAAATGTATTTTCACCTTGTAAAACTTAATCTCTTCCATCACACAATACAATTATTATAAAAGTATATAAAATTTACACTAACATGACATATCTATTAAACTCTTAAGTGAGAAATGAAAAAAAAAACCTTCATTTATTATATAATTCAAGTAAAGTTGCAATATTAATTAATAACAAAACACCTTAGATAAGACTTTTAATATCATTATTTTAAAACTAAAATTGTATTTTACTTGTGAATAATTGAATATTACGCATAATTGAATATTACGCATAAAAAACTTTAAATTATTAATTTTGATAAAACTAATATATATATATATATATATATGAATGAGTTTCTTCACCTAGTGAGTATTTCTTTGCCTAACGAATTAAAAATCAGTGAATCATGTCTTAATACTTATCTAGCGAGTAAATACTCGTTCAACAAGTCTGCATAATTTTGTAAAATCGGATCTTTACATAATTCTGCAGTTCCAAGGAAATTTCTAAACTTTCTCTGGACCTTCACAGATACCAAGCAAGCACAGATCGAACTCAAGTCTATCACAACCATTCATATTAATTGATCTTATTTGCAATACAAACATCAACAATTCTAGACAAACAAAATTCAACCACATACCATAATTTCACATATCGCATATCATACCACCACTCAGTTATAACTCAATTCATGTAAATTTGAGGATTTGTCCCCCAATTCAACAGATAAAATTCATCATACAACTCAATCATGTCAGCGATTCATAGTACAACAATGTAACGAGTAATTTCAAACATGTATATAACTTAAAATAGTGCAATTAGCTTCCCTTACTAAACAGCTTTATAAACGTTAAATGTATCTAACTTCACATGATGCTCTATCTACACACAAAAAAACATCAAAAGAATAATCATGACATATCGTTATGATAATTGATCAGCATAGACTCGTACTAATGATTAAAAATACGCAAGCAAGTTGAAGAGGGTTTACATGCAACAGAAAATGGAAATAGATCAAAAAGAAGACAGAAACTTAAGTTACGCAAACGAAGGAATTGATCGATCCAATTTGAAGGTCTCGGCGAGAAGATCAATCATACGTTATCGATTCTTCAATTAGAGAGAAATAAGAAAGATGATGTGTTTTAAAAATAACGAAATTCTTTTATAACAATTCTATTTATACTACAATTTTTTAATATTAAAATAATTAAGTCTCATTATTTTTAAACATTATCACTCTCAAAATATCATTTTATAATAAAATAAATTTTGAGACATTTTTTAAATATAATTTTATAATTAATTTAAATATGAATCTTTCCCGATTAAGCCTAGACTAAAGATGTAAAGCCTTACTTAAAGTATTTTAATCTAATGACATGTCCCTTCATTACTACTTAATTATTTTTTTATCTTATTTTAATGTGCTGACCTAACTTACATATATGTAATGAGATGATGTCATTTCGTGCATATTGTGACATTATTTAAATTTTGTCTTTTACATTAATGTATTGAAAATCTCTTTAATATTTCCTCCAAATACATATGTAGAAAAAAATAAATGAAATGATTGAAAGAAATTAAAATAATGAGTTGAAAAATTAGAGTATATGGAGTATATACCTGTACAGATTACTCTGAATTAGAGATGGCAAATAAACCCGTCTTCGTGGGTATTGTCCGAACCCGTCCCCGTTTTGACGGAGAATCCCCGCATTGACTGAGTATGGGTATGGGTATGGGGAATCCCCGACTTTTTCAGTTGGGTATGGGGATATACATATACCCGCCATAATACTCGTCCCCGTCATATCTCTATTCTCGTTTAAATTATTAAAATATTCACAATTAATCAACTCACCCCTATAT